>JAEEGH010032657.1_pt1 | contig 10002 bp, 11 predicted proteins | sample 9134181 | NCBI WGS metagenome assembly JAEEGH01 (sample SAMN16246544, study PRJNA631951) | gut metagenome | biome: gut microbiome; feature: rumen; material: DP-attached | host: Bos | place: Iran: Karaj | collected 2018-10 | reverse complement strand
TAGTTGTCCATCGTTTGCCTATACGCAAACGATCATGCGCCTATACGCAAACGATTGTTTCCCTATACCCAATTTGAAATGCATTTTTTAATAGGCAATCATATAGTCCTACATGCCATGCGTGTATTTTTAACAACCACAGATACAAACATGAATCTTTTCCGAAACGCAAAGCATGGGGAAAACTAATGAGTTGGTATTCAACAAGGGAAAATAAGCAAAAGAGGCTGCATTATTAATGCAGCCTCTTTTATTATGAATGACACTTGGTCACTTGCTAATCGAAGACATCATGAAATCTCAATGGTGCGGGCATTCTTGATTTCTTCTTTCTTGAACTTTGGCAGAACCACGGTCAGTACACCGTTCTCAACCTTCGCAGAGATATGTTCCTTATCAACATCCTCTGGCAGGGTGTAGTTCTGTTGGTAGTTTGAGTAAGAGAACTCACGACGCAGGTAATGGTGCTTCTTCTCCTTGTCCTCTTCCTTATGCTCCCACTTGTTCTCGATGGCGATGCTCAAGTTGCCATCTTCATTGATGTTAACACGGCAAAACTCTTTCTTGATGCCAGGAGCGGCAACTTCCATCGTGTATGCCGTTTCATTTTCCATTACGTTTACTGCCGGTGCGGTTGTGTTGGCACGAGGTGTGAAATCAAAATCATCGAATACGGTTGGAAACCAAGTATTCCTAAACATTGCTGGTAACATAGTTAATACCTCCATTTTTATTTTAGTTCTTTTAAATTGTTTTACATTGTTGTTCGTCGCTGCTTTCGCTAACGACTTGCACTTAATAAATGGCAACTTGCGTGCCATGAGCAATGTAATGACAATTTGTCAATGAATAGAGGTAAACTATGCAATTTTGTCAATCGTAGCAGACAAAATGTCAATGAATTTCTGAAATTCTATCCGAATACACTGGCTAAATTCTTGACCAACTCGTCCTCGTTGAGGCTGACATTAAGTATCTTGCCTTCGGGGTCGAGCAGGATGCCTGTAGGTACCCAGCGGATGGCATACAACTCTAACACCGGACTTTGCCAATACTTCAGGTCAGACACTTGCGTCCATGTGAGGCCTTGCTGATCGATGGTCTTGAGCCAAGTCTCGCGGTCGCGATCAATGGATACGCCCAATACCGTGAAGTTCTTATTCTTATACTTGTTATATGCTTCCACGATGAAAGGATTCTCCCTACGGCAATCGGGACACCAGCCTGCCCAGAAGCTCACAAGTACATACTTACCTCTGAAATCCTTCAAGCTGACAGGATTGCCATCAGGATCGGGTAGGGTGAAGTCGGGGGCTATCTTGCCCACCTGTACCGCCTCTTTCCTGGCTATCAGGTCTTCCATCTGTTTCACATACTTGTTGCCGTCCAACGACTTGTCGAGCTTGGCACGTAAGCCCTGCAACTGTTCCAGATCAAGTCCCCATGCCAGGTTACGCATAATATAATAAGGTGTAAGGGCTGATGCAGGGTTGGCGGTAGCGAACTCATTGATGTCGAACCCTTCCTTGCCTACCTTGCCAACGGTCTCTTGATAGAGCGTATTGATAGGTGAGCCCTCAATGTCAAGCGTCTTCTTTTCCTCACTCATCTTAATGTTCATCAGTTCGTTGCCGAGGAAGAACACCAGCGGATTGTTGCTCTCTTTGTCGGTGGTCAGTCCGTATGCCAATGTCTGTAAGGCAAAGCCTCTGAACTCAAATTTCCCATTGGTTACCTCAGCAGAGTCCACCAATGTGAAGTTCTTGTCCTGATACTCTTTCAGATACACCATGCCGTTCTTGATGTCGGATATCTCACCGTCAATCAGATAACCTGTACCATTCGTCTTTCCTTTTCCGTTGCATGAAGCGAGTGCCAAGATGAAGCACAAGCCTCCAAATAATACATTCTTCATATCATTCTTCATTATCTTCATTATCTTCATTATTATGCTTCGCGCCAATTAAATAAATTACTCACGCTCGGAAGAGTTTCAAGCAAGCTTGGCTCTGCCGAGTCGCGACAGAAAGTCATTGTTCATTATTCATTATTCATTATTCATTATTCATTATATCATTTACTACTAGTCCTGCTAAGGTAAAGCCGAAGATAGCCGTGATTTGCGAGAGCGACCCTTTCCCTTCAGTCTTGAACGGCAACCGTTCCTCACTGAACACACACTTGAACTTCCGTTTGGGAAACTCGCCACTCTTTTTGAACCTATTGCGCAAAGCCTTTGCCAATGGGTCTCCCTTCACCTTCCAGAACTCAGCTACCTCAATCTTCGTAGGATCTAACTTCAGAGCAGCTCCCATCGAAGCGAATAACTTGGCTTTCGAGGCGGTGGCGTTCAATATCAGCAACGCCTTGTCCTTCAGACTGTCGATGGCATCCACTACATAGTCGAAGTTGTTGAGATCAATCTCGTGCGCCGTCTCCTCATTATACACCATTCTAATGGCTTGGATATCTGCATCTGGGTTGATTTGCAACAATCGTTCACGCAGGGCATCTACCTTTACCTGTCCCACCGTCAGTGTAGTAGCCATCAACTGGCGGTTGATGTTGGAAGGCTGCACCACATCGGCATCGATGATGGTGAGATGCCTGATGCCTGTACGGATTAAACTCTCGGCACACCAACTGCCCACGCCACCTACACCCACCACCAGTACCTTGACTGAAGCGAGTCTTTGCATGTTTTTAGCGCCCAGAAGTAGCTCCGACCGGTTGAATATTTCGTTATCCATTACCATATTGTGCGCAAAATTACGCTAAATTTTGATATTTCGCAAGTTATTAGTATTTTTGCAGCGTAAATTATAACTGAGACAATGAAAAGATATTTGTATATGATGATTTGCCTGTCACTGCTTGTGATGACTTCTTGCCGTAAGCAGTCGCAGCGCAAAGATCCTGACAACTATGTTGTTGAGTCTATCCAGCCAGATGTTGTCAGTAATGAGATTCATCAGTTACAGACTATTGATGCTACCTCAGAAGCTGAGTTCAAGGGTAGAAACTATGATATGTATGTAATCCGCAGAGCCGACTCCCGCCTGCCTATTGTGACCGACGAACAGGGGCTCAAGTATTATGACAATACCATCGGTCTGCGTATCACATCGGGAGGACGTGAGGTAATTTTCAAGGAGTTCACCAAGCAGACTTTCGCCTCTTTCCTGGAGGCTGACTTCCTGAAGCATTCTATCCTCGAAGGCCTGGTGTTCGACCATGTAACCGAATACGGTTTGATGTTTGCCGCCAGCGTAAGTTATCCCGAGAGCGACCTCTATGTTCCCTTCCACGTTACAGTCCTGCCAAATGGAACGCTTTCTATTGACAAGGCCGACCTGATGGATGATTACGAGGAGCCTACTCCAGATCAACAACAGTAATGCCCGCACCTCCAAATTGCACATGCTCATCGTGGAAACCCTTCACGCCAGCTACACTTTGCAGATACTGACGAATCAATGTGCGCAGAATACCTGTGCCAGTGCCGTGCAGAATCCTAACTCGTGACACCCCAATCAAGATGGCATCATCGATGAAATACGTCACCGCTTGAATCGCTTCGTCACCTCTCATACCTCGCACGTCGATATCCTGTTTGAAATTCAACTTGCGGTCGTGCATGGAATCCTGCGTCTGCTCACTGAGGTAAGTGGCCTTCTGCTTGATATCTGGTTTGGGTGAAGGTGCCTCCGCCAACTCCAATCGCTCCATCTTCACGGTAGTCTTGATGCTACCAAACGCCACCGTCACATCCTTCCCGTGAATCTCCAGTATCTTACCGATACCACTTTGACCTTTCAGCTTCACACTGGTTCCCTCTGTCATCTGCGCTTGCTGCTCCGCTTCACGCTGAGCCTGCATCGCCGCCAGCTCCTCCTGAGAGGGTGCAGGTTGCTTACCTTTGTTGGCTTTCTTGTCTTTCTTACGCTGCTGACGTTCACGAAGTTTCTCCATCTTGCGGGCAATCTTGTCCTCTGCGTTTTGTGCCTCCTGCTCCTGCAACTGCTTGCGGAAATCAGCCAACTCCTGACGAATCTTCTTCGTCTCTTCTTTCTCTGCCTGCGCCTCCTTGATGCCCTTGATGGTACCTTCGATGCGGGCATTCGCTTCCTGTACCAGTTGCTCAGCCTCACTCTTGGCATTACGAAGAATATCCTTGCGTTCCTGGTGAAGCTCCTGCAATTCACGCTCATAGCGGGCAATGATTTCCTCCATCACCTTTTCCCGTTGGTGGATATTCTGGCGTTTGTTCTGCCAATATCGTTTGTCGCGCACAATATCCTGTAGATATTTGTCGGAGTTGATGTAATCACTGCCTACAATGCTGGATGCATCGGCAATCACCTCCTCAGGCAACCCGATTTTGCGGGCAATCTCCACAGCAAACGAACTGCCAGGCATACCTATCTGTAATAAAAAGAGAGGTTGCATCAGGTGACGGTCGTAGAGCATCGCACCATTCACGATACCTTCATGGGCATCAGCAAACTGCTTCAAGTTCTGATAGTGCGTGGTAATCACTCCAAACGTACCCTTCTCGTTAAAACGCTTCAACACCGCTTCGGCAATTGCTCCGCCAATCTGAGGTTCCGTGCCCCCACCAAACTCGTCTATCAAGATGAGGCTCTTGCTGTTGCATTGCTTCATCATGTTTTTCATGTTCAGCAAATGGGATGAATAGGTACTCAGGTCGTCCTCAATGCTTTGTTCGTCGCCGATGTCAATAAAGATACTGTTGAACAGGCCTGCATGACTCCCTTCGTGCAATGGAATCAGCAAACCGCATTGCAACATATATTGTAGCAAGCCCACCGTCTTGAGGCACACCGACTTACCACCAGCATTAGGTCCCGAAATCAAGAGGATGCGACGCTCCTTCGTGAGCTCAATGTCTAACGGTACTACTTTCTTATGGTGCTTTGCTAACGAAATCTGCAGCAAGGGATGTATGGCTGCACCCCAGTCTATCAACTGCTTATTCTCAAATGCAGGCTTAATACCTCCCATTTGCTGTGCAAACAATGCCTTCGCACGGATGAAGTCGATTTCTGCCAGGAACTCGTATGATTGCAGCACATCGGGAATCAGTGGGCGCAGTTCGTCGGTAAACTCCATCAGAATCCTTGCAATCTCACGTCTTTCCTCACTCTCCAGTTCTCGCACACGGTTGTTTGCTTCTACCACGCCCTCGGGCTCGATAAAAACTGTCTTGCCACTTGCCGACTCATCGTGCACAATGCCCTTCACCTTACGTTTCATGGCGGGAGCGACAGGAATCACCAGTCGCCCGTCACGCATGGTAGGTGCCACATCCTTATCCACAAAACCTTCACTCTGCGCATTCCGTAGAATACCAGCCAAGATGCGGGAGATGCTGTTAAGTGTAGCTGCATGTTCCTTGCGTATGCGAGCCAGTTCAGGTGATGCATTATCTTTGATTTGTCCGTATGGACTCAAGATGCTGTTGATTCGACTGATCAGCCTTGGGAATACCAGAATGTTGCCAGCCAGATCACACAGGTTAGGGTAGGGCATAGTACCCCCTTCCTCAGTTTCCTCCACTTTTAGGAAACGTACGATGTCGCGAATCGTTTCCAGGGAGCGTCGTAGGTCGAACAGTTCTTGCTCCTCCAAGAATAGTCCCACCACCTTCACGCGGTTCAGTGCAGGACGCACATCAAAGAAAAACTGAGCTGGGAAGTCGTCATCGCCCTCCAGTATGCTGAGAAACTCACAAGTCAAGTCGAGCTGTTGGTTGATATAGGCGTAAGTAGTACTGAACGCCATGCTGTCCACACGTTCTTCCCCCAATGTGCTGAGGCACTTACCCTTCAGCAACTGCCGTATTTGATTAAACCCTATTTTCTGTTCAAAGTTCTGTGGATATATCATATTTAATTAAACTTATTTGAAGAGTTTCTGAGCCATCAGGTAGAGGCTGCGACGCCAGGTCAGGAACTCATGTGCTGAGCCTTCAGAAATAAACCCTTCGGCATTGTAACCAGCAGCCTTCAGAGCCTCTACGCTCTTGTTGATGCCGTCGGGATTCTCTTTAGAACCACAGCTCTCAAAAATATACTTCACAATCTTTGGGTCCTTGATCTCTTCTGGTGCATATTGTCCACCACTGAGCAAACCCCAATAACCAAACACTTCAGGACGACGCAATGTGATGAGCTTGGTCTCCATGCCACCCATCGACAGACCAGCCATCGCACGGTTCCACTTGTCGGCTTTGGTGAGGTAATGTTGGTCGATGAAAGGAATCAGTTCGTCAATCAACAAGGTCTCGAACTCCTTGGCAGTGAACTGCCCTATGGTGCCAAACTTGAAGTCGTTGGTCAGACCATAAGCCATCACCACGATGAAAGGCTGTATCTTACCGTCGGCAATAAGGTTGTCCATGATGAGGCCTGCATGCCCTTGCTTACCCCAACTGGTTTCGTTCTCACCCCATCCGTGCTGCAGATAAAGCACAGGGAAGCGTTCCTGCTTGCCATCCACTATCTTGCCATAGGTTGGGGGCAGATAAACCATTGCCGTTTGCATCTTTCCCTGACTGGGTGAATAGAAAAGCGCTTCCTGGATATTGCCGTGTTCGATGTCCTTACGGCAAGCATAGATGTCCTGGTCGGGAGCAGGTATTTCTATGCCACTTTCCCAACGGGTTGAACCAAAGTAGTTGTGTGTGCCGGGATCGTTGAACACACCACCATCGATAGTCAGGTGATAGTAGTGGAATCCAGGATCCAGCGGACCTTCAGTAGTACCTGTCCATACTCCATCATTGTCTTTGTGGAGCACTGTACCGCCTCTGCCACCCAAACCAAGACTTACGATAACCGATTTTGCATCAGGTGCTACAATGCGGAAACGTGCATAACCTTCTGAGTTCACCATGGGATATTCCTGTCCGGGCTGATTCAGCTCGCTGGGAACAAAATCCTCCTTCGGAGTTGCTGTAAGCTGACCTCCTTGTGCACAAGCGAATGAGCTGCCCAATAGGAGCATAATCATTCCTAATACCGTTTTTTTCATCATATTCATTAGTTTAGTTGTTAATTTGGGTGTAAAGATAATAGATTTAAATATTAATTGCTAACTTTGTCCCTAACTTTTTATTACTTTGAAAACTTTAAAAGTAACGATTATGGAAAATCACATAACAAGGGAGGCGGCATGGGAGCTGCTCAGGAAATACAACAAGGATCACTTTCACCTACAACATGCACTGACTGTAGAGGGCGTAATGCGTTGGTATGCAGAGCAACTGGGCTTTGCCGATGAGATGGATTTCTGGGGAATGGTGGGACTGCTACACGACATCGACTTCGAGCAGTTCCCTGAGGAGCATTGCATCAAAGCGCCTGAACTGCTACGCGAAGGAGGTGTTGGTGAGCAAATGATTCATGCCATCTGCAGTCATGCGTATGGTATGCATGTGGATGTGAAACCTGAACACCTGATGGAGAAGGTGCTCTTCGCTACCGATGAACTCACAGGACTGATTGGTGCTGCTGCACTGATGCGTCCTTCAAAGAGTGTGCAGGATATGGAACTTAAGTCGCTCAAGAAGAAATATAAGTCGAAGGGTTTCGCCGCAGGCTGTTCACGCGAGGTGATTGAGCAAGGAGCTGAGATGCTGGGCTGGCCCCTTGACGAGGTATTGCAGAAGACCATCGATGCCATGAGGAATTGTGAGGAGAAAGTGGCAAGGGAGATGGAAGCACTATAGTGTCAAAAGGGGGATGCTCCCCTGCAAAAGCTACTTATTAAATAACAACTAAATCAACGACAAATGGCTAAGCAAATAACATGGATGCTGTCCGCCATACTGATTTGTGGAATGACGCTGATATCTTGCAGTGACAAGGACGAACCTGCTGCATCACACGAAGATCCCATAGTAGAAAACTTGGCTGACATGACCATCATCTTCTACGGATTATAATACCGACCCGCGCATCCAAACACGTGCCTTGCTTGATGATACGGGTCTCAGTAAGAGCTTGACCGTATTCGAACTGGCTCAGGCCATCAAGTCGGCAGGTGTCAAGATTAGCACTGTCTATTTCGACTGCTGTCTGATGAACTCATTGGAATACCTTTTTGAACTCAAGGACCTGTGCGATTATGTTGTAGCTTCCAGCTACACCTTACAGGGTGGTGGGTACTATAACGCCCTGCTTGATTGCCTCGCTCAGTATCCCCAGGACATTCAGCAAGGATTGACTGAATACACCAGAATGTTGATGAAGAAGTGGGACGGGGACCTTTGGGATGGCAGTTCACCGCTCTACCAGGATGTCACCATCACCCGCACCGACTGTCTGAACCATCTGGGAGAAATGATGGGTGATTTCGTCGAACGCCTCTGTAACACCTATCAGAACGGCACCGATGAGCAGCGTCAACGGATAGACCAGGTGACGGCAAAGGCTGTGAGAGTCTCAGATAAGTTCGACCGCTTTGATGCTGCCAAGTATATGGAGAAGATTCTCCTTGCTCTGCCAGAAGTCTATGGTGACCAATTCAACAAGGATATGGAGAAAGCCTTCAACGACTGCATCTTAGCACAGGTTTACAGTCAATATCTAAGTATCCATGCCTATATGGTAGATTACACCGTGCTCTTAGCCACCAACGGGAACACCTTCCGTACGCTTTGGGATAATACCTCCACCAATCGTTTGGACAGGGCTACACTCTACAAGGCTGACGGTAGTATCTTGGAGTATACGGGAGTGAATGGATACTATGACAACGAAGACGATTTTGACTACGCCCTCGAACAGATAGGAGAGGGTAACTGGGGAGGTACTCTCGATGCAACCTTCGGCCAGCTTGCTTTCGACAAGATAACCGGCTGGAGTCGCTGGCTGTATATGAACTGCCAGCAAACCCCGCTATGGAGCAAGAGCGGTTTCAATGAAGAAGTGTATCCCGATGATGACGATGACCAGTAGTTTATAAGTAACCTGTACAGAAGATTTTCCCCAGTATGGTTATTGATAATTCATTGCTGATATGTTCTTCCGGATAACGCCGCCAATACAGCGTAATATACACCAACAGACACACAGTTCTCTTGGTGGTCTCGTTTTTATTGTGTACCTTCACCTCCGAATTCAGTTGAAACCTGAACGGATCACAATGTTTTCTGATAAAAAGGTAATAATAAAATTAGAGATACGTAAATGATTCAGGTTATTAACTCTATTGCTTCTTTTCCTGTCAGATGCTCTATGTCAAAGCGGATGGCTAACATGCGGGAAAAACCACTCTCAATTTCTTTCTGTAAGGCTTCTTCTTGATTTGGGTTGTATTTGTTGCCAAGCAACCGCGCTGTCGTCAGCTTTTCCATTTCATCCTCGACAATATGGATTTTCCCAAAAGCTATCACACTACGAAAGAAGGTAGTGTACCTCTCTGGCTGCACATTGTCTTGATCGATTACACAGAAAGAAGCCTTGTCACAGTTCCTGATAGCATCTACCTTATGGCCGCTCAAAGCACTGTGGAAATAGATTTTCCCTTCAGAATAGACATAGCTGATAGGCACAGCATAGGGGTAGCCATTATCACCAAGCAATGCCAATGTTCCAGATGTAGCCCTCTGTAATATACCAATACTTTCTTCATCTGAAAGCTGTTGGCGTTTTCTTCTCATTTCTCTAAATACTGACATATTCACGATAATACCTTTAATCCTATAATAGACCCGATAAGAGTTGTCATGAAAAACAATCTCCAGAATGTTGCAGGCTCGCGGAAGATGAGGATTCCTACAAGAACTGCGCCTACTGCTCCGATTCCAGTCCAGACAGGATAGGCTATACCTAACGCTATTGTCTGTGTAGCTTTTGCCAAAAGAACAGCACTTAGGACATACAAAACCGCAAAGGCCGCAATCCAAGTCCACCATTCACTTCCAACTACTCATTTTGTTCTTCCGAGGCAATATGTGAAACCAACCTCACATAG
>JAEEGH010032650.1_pt1 | contig 10003 bp, 9 predicted proteins | sample 9134181 | NCBI WGS metagenome assembly JAEEGH01 (sample SAMN16246544, study PRJNA631951) | gut metagenome | biome: gut microbiome; feature: rumen; material: DP-attached | host: Bos | place: Iran: Karaj | collected 2018-10 | reverse complement strand
ATAAAAATCCAAGAGCTGAGTTTTTCAAAGGACTAATCCTGTGGGTCATCGTGATCACGCTTACATTTACAGTAAGCTTTGCAATATGGTTCTTTACCCATCTGTACAGCAGCTGGCTTGGGATCGCAGTGGAGGCAATACTCACTGCATACTGTCTTGCGGCAAAGAGCCTTAAAGTCGAGAGCATGAAGGTGTATGATGCCCTTGATAAAGAAGGCCTTGAGTCCGGAAGAAAGGCTGTATCCATGATCGTCGGAAGAGATACAAACGTTCTTGATGAAACGGGAGTTATAAAGGCAACCGTTGAAACTGTGGCTGAGAATACTTCTGACGGAGTGATCGCACCCATGATCTATTGTTTCCTCGGCGGATCAGTGTTTGGCCTTGTGTATAAAGCTGTGAACACCATGGATTCAATGCTTGGCTATCACAATGACAGATACGAATACTTCGGGAAATTTGCTGCAAAGATGGATGATGTGTTCAACTATATCCCGGCCAGGATCAGCGCTCTTTTCATGATAGGAGCTTCAGCTGTTTTGGGAAAAGAGTATTCGGCAAAGGGTGCAGTTTCTGTCTTTAAGAGGGACAGATACAATCATAAGTCGCCAAACTCCGCCCAGACAGAAAGTGTCCTGGCAGGAGCACTGTCTGTAAGGCTTGCGGGAGATGCCAGCTACTTTGGGAAGGTGGTAAAAAAGCCTTTTATCGGAGATGACATAAGACCTGTCGAGAGAAAAGATATTCCAAGAGCATGCAGGCTTATGTACGCAACGGAAACGCTGTGTGTTATTGTGCTCATGGTGCTTGCCCTGGCCATCTGTATTGCGTATTATAGATAATTGGTAAAAAATGCCGCAGCATTATAAGGCGGCTTTTAGGAGGAGAAAAATTATGAATAAGAACAACAAAAAAGGTATTATCATCGGTGCCGTAGTTTTAGCAGCACTCATTGCTGTTTTCGGAGTGGTCTTTTTTATCAACAGACCCGCTACCAGCAAGGGCTCAAAGAGGATTGTTATTGAGGTCAAGAACTCAAACGGTGATGTCAGCGATTACGATTTTGCAACAGATGCAGAGTATTTGAAGGAAGCTATGGATGAGCTTGCTGCAAACGGCTCAGGCTTTAGCTACTCAGGAACCGAGAGCGAATACGACATCATGGTTGAGTATGTAAATGAAGAGAGAGCAAGCTTTACCGAGGACGGAGCATACTGGGCTTTATATGTAAACGGTGAGTACGGCCAGTACGGCGCTGATGCTCAGCCTGTAACAGATGGAGATAAATATGCGTGGGTTTACGAACTTGCACAGTAAGTTTAGTGTTATTGATATTGCACAGATAGGCATTATGGTGGCTATCATAGAGGTCTCCAAGTTTGCCCTCAGCGGAATGCCTAATATAGAGCTTACAAGCTTCTGGCTTATTATGTTTACGCTGTTTTTTGGCTGGAAGATCGTGGCAGTGGTTCCTGTTTTCATTCTGATAGAAGGAGCCTTTTACGGAGTGCACCTGTGGTGGATCATGTATCTGTATGCATGGCCCCTTCTGGTAACGATCGCCTGGATCTTTAAGAAGAACACATCAGCGATCTTCTGGGCAGTGATCTCAGGAATATTCGGACTATGTTTCGGAGCACTGTGTTCAATTCCGTATTTTGCAATAGGTGCAGGCACCGGTGGCTTTGCTGCCGGCATAAGAGCTGCTCTGACCTGGTGGATCGCGGGAATTCCCTGGGACTTTGTCCACTGTTTCGGCAATTTCGTGATCATGCTGGTCCTGTTCCATCCGGTCAGCAGGGCAATGAAGATGGTGGTAAACGGCAGGAAAGCAGAAGTGTGATCGGGAGCATATATGCTGCATGGCGGTGAGATTTACGACAAAAAAATAGAATTGGATTTCTCGGTGAACTTAAATCCTGTTAAATGTCCGGAAGCTGTTATTGATGAGATCAAAAGAGCTGCCGGTGAAGTCACAAACTATCCGGATATCAGCCAAAGCCGGTTCAGAACGGCCGTAGCTGAGGCGGAGACAGGACTTTCAGAAAAGAACGTGAAGTTTACCGCTGACAATATAGTCGGTGGAAACGGGGCTTCCGAGCTTTTAATGGCTATCGCATGCATGGTAAGGCCGAAGAGAGCTCTTTTACCAATCCCGAGTTTCTATGGCTATGAGCATGCGCTCAGTGCTGTCGGATGTGAAGTGGTGCGCTATGACATGGCCGGGGAAGATGAGAGCGGGAAAACGCAGTTTGAGCTCTCAGAGAGATTTACTGATGCCATCACTGAAGATACAGATATGGTGATCCTTGGAAATCCCAACAACCCTACCGGAAGGCTGATTTCAGAGGACCTTCTTCTGACAGTCCTTGAAAGATGCAGAAAAATGGGCGTTTCTCTTGTCGTTGACGAATGCTTCTACAGATTATCAGGGAAAAGAGAAGGCGGCGCAAGTGCAGTCAGTGCAAGAAATTTCGTTCAAGAGTACGGGAATCTGTTTGTGGTAGATGCTTATACAAAGCTCTTTTCCATACCGGGAGTAAGAGTGGGATTTGCCATAACTTCAGCAGAAAATGCAGTGAGACTCCGGCAGTTTTTACCTGAATGGAATATGTCGGTATTTGCGGAGCGTGCCGGGATTAAGTGCGCTGAAATTACAGGAGAAAGTTCTTTTACCAAAGAATCTCTTGAGATGATCCAAAGAGAAAAGGCCTATCTTGTCAATGAACTTGAGCGGATCGGAATAAGCACCTACCCGTCTGATACGAATTTCATTCTGATCAGGAGCGATGAAGATCTGTATAACAGGCTGCTTCAGCAGAAAATACTGATCAGGGACTGCAAAACTTTTGAAGGCCTTGATAAGGGGTATTATCGCATAGCAATCAAAGATCATAATGCAAACGAAAGGCTGATAACTGCTATTAAAACTCTTTGCAATATTCGCGAAAGGTGATAATATTTCTTAATAGTATTATTTTGAGGAGAAAAAAAGATGAGGACTAAAATCAGGGAGTTATTTACAAAAACATCTGAGTATGCATCAAAGGAAGTGACTGTATGCGCATGGGTAAGGACCAACAGAGCACAGTCAAATTTTGGATTCCTTAATATTAACGATGGCTCATTTTTCGAGAATTTACAGGTAGTATACGACAAGGAGCTGTCTAATTTCGCTGATGCTTCCAAGATTGGTGTCGGTGCAAGTGTTAAGGTTGTCGGAACACTGGTACTTACTCCCGAGAATAAGCAGCCTTTTGAAGTAAAAGCTACAAGCGTTGAGCTTTTGGGTGATTGCCCGGAGGATTATCCGATCCAGCCCAAGAGACATACAAGAGAGTTCCTTAGAACTGTTGCACATCTTCGCCCACGTACCAACCTTTTCAGTGCGGTATTCAGAGTAAGAAGCGTTGCAGCAATGGCTATTCACAGCTATTTCCAGGAGAGAGGATATGTATATGTTCATACACCTCTTATCACCTGCGCTGACTGTGAAGGTTCAGATCAGATGTTCAAGATCACAACTCTTAACATGAATGATCTTCCAAAGACTGAGGACGGTAAGGTTGATTTCAAGAAGGATCTGTTCGGTAAGCAGGCGTTTATCACAGGTTCAGGCCAGCTTCAGGGTGAGACCTTTGCAATGGCTTTCGGTGACATCTACACCTTCGGACCAACCTTCAGAACAGAGAATTCAAACACTCAGACTCATGCAAATGAGTTCTGGATGATCGAGCCTGAGATGGCTTTCTGCGATCTTGACGGCCTTATGGATATCGAAGAAGAGATGCTTAAGTATGTTGTTAAGTATGTCTGCGACAAGTGCCCTGAGGAAATTGATTTCTGCGACAAATTCGTTGCCAAGGGACTTAAAGACAAGCTCGACAACATCGTAAATACTGATTTCACAAGAATCAAACACCACGATGTCATCGATATTCTTAAAAAAGCTGATGTTAAGTGGGATTTCAAGCCTGATTACGAAGAAGACCTTGCAAAAGAGCATGAGAAATATATCGTAGATTACTTCGGCGGACCTGTATTTGTAACTGACTGGCCCAAGGACATCAAGGCTTACTACATGAAGGTAAATCCTGACAACAAGACAGTTGCAGCAGTTGACCTCCTTGTTCCTCAGGCAGGAGAACTTATGGGAGGAAGCCAGAGAGAAGAGAATCTCGACAAGCTCATAGAGAGAATGGATGAGATGGGCGTTGATAAGGAAGGCATCGACTGGTACCTTGATACCAGAAGATACGGCGGATGCATCCACAGCGGATTCGGTATGGGATTTGAGCGTCTTATCATGTACTTAACAGGCGTAGAAAATATCCGTGACGTAATACCTTATCCAAGAACACCACAGTCCTGCGAGTTCTGATCATAATAACAATGATAAGAGTCCTGTATCATATTTTGATACAGGCTCTTTTTTTATTTTATGTTGCATTACCACAATATATGGTATAATGATTTCAAAGTCATACAAATAGAGGGGGACCTACGCATGAAGAAGATCTACGTACTGGACACCAACGTTTTGATTCAAGCACCCCATGCTCTCAAGTGCTTTGATGATAACGAGGTCGTTCTTCCGCTGGTAGTCTTGGAGGAGCTTGACACGCACAAGAGGGATGAAGGTGAGCGTGGAGCCAATGTAAGAGAAGCCATCAGGATTCTCGAACAGCTCAGAGGCCAGGGAGATCTGGTTGTGGGTGTAGAGCTTGACAATGGAGGACTTCTTAGAGTTGAGAAGAACTTCAAGGATGTTGAGCTTCCGAAGGATATGTCAGAGTACAAGTCTGACAACCGCATACTTAAGGTGTGCAAGGGACTTAAGGAGAGCAGCAAGGAACAGGTAATTCTTGTAACTAAGGACATTCTGATGCGTATTAAGGCTCAGCTTCTTAATATCAAATCAGAAGATTTTACAACCGAGCAGGTTGCAGGAGGCGGCGAGCAGTACTCAGGACGTATTGATGTCTATGCTCCGGAGGATCTTTTCAAGGATTTCAAGAAGAAGGGAATTCCTGTTGACGCCGTTTACTGTTGTGATGAGGAGGGGAAGCAGTACAAACCTGATTTATATGAAAATGAGTTTGTTGTAGTAAGGGCGGATCAGTCTGTGGGTAAGACCCAGATGGGACGTGTCTGCAAGGGATTTATCAAAAAGCTTGAGTATGAAAAGAGTCAGCCCTACGGCGTTAAGCCGAGAAATGCAGGACAGTACTTCCTTCAGGAAGCACTTATGCAGCCGGCAGATGTAGCGCCACTGGTCATCGTAAAGGGTATGGCAGGAACTGCCAAGACTTTCTATTCACTGGCAGTCGGCCTCGAGAAGATGATAAATCGTCCTACCGGTGAATACAGAAGGATCCTGGTATGCAGACCTAATTCGCAGTTTGATGATGACATCGGATTTTTACCCGGTGATGAGCAGGAAAAGATATCGCCTCTTATGAGACCTATCATTGATAACCTTGAACAGCTCATAGACTCCAATGAAGAGGAGCGATACAAAGATGAGAAGGAGCTTCAGGGTAAGACTGATGAAGTCTTTGAGAGAGGAATAGTTCAGTGCGAGGCTCTTAATTTCATAAGAGGAAGATCAATCCTTAAGACCTTCCTTATCATTGATGAAGCGCAGAACATGACTCCTACTCAGGCCAAGGGCATTATCACCAGAGCCGGCAAGGATACCAAGATCATTCTCCTTGGTGATCCGAACCAGATCGACAGGCCCTTCCTTGATGAGCGTACAAATGGTCTTTCCTATGCTTCAGAGCATATGAAGGGAAGCCCACTGGCTTGGCAGATTTCTCTTTCAGCTTCTGAGTGTGAGAGAAGTAAGCTTGCAATGGATGCTATCGAGAGGATGCGTGATAAAAAAGGATGATGTGATATTATCTTAAATTGCGTCAAGGATATTAGTTAAGGCTAACAAAATATAATTGTGTAAAATCAGTACTGATGCAGATTGTACAAAAAAATCTGTATCAGTACTTTTTATTGCTATAAAAGTGATGAAATTGATAAAAATTATCTGTTAGCAATTGACAACATGATAAACTCGGAATATCCTAGTAATGAATCAAGTTAGCTAAAGGTAACAGTAGATACCGTATGCTAACATTATAGGAGGTATTCATGATGCCACTTACTTTTGCAGATAGCGGACAGCTTTTAAAGATTCAGAAGATCACAGGAAATGACGAGACCAGGCAGCACCTTGCGACACTTGGCTTTGTCACAGGAGAAGAGATCTCCATAATAAACAAGAACGGCGGAAACCTTATTGTTAATGTCAAGGACAGCCGCATAGCTCTTGATAAGACACTTGCAAACCGCATCTTTATCTGATGCGGATAATTTTATGTTGTTACTAAAAATTTCAAAATAGAGGGAGAAAAGTAATGAAGACACTTAGAGATGTGGAGATTGGCGGCAGTGCCAAGGTTGTAAGACTCCATGGTGAAGGCCCCACAAGGCGCAGGATCATGGACATGGGACTGACCAAGGGAGCAGAAGTTTACGTAAGAAAGGTTGCACCACTGGGTGACCCTATCGAACTTACAGTAAGAGGATACGAGCTTACCGTTCGTAAGGCTGATGCAGAGTTCGTAGAGGTCGAGTAAGACCGATATTTCCATTTTAATTCTGCATGAAAGTTATGCAGATTATTTTTAGAAGGGTGGTTAGCTTTTGCTAACACCAAAAACCGCATTTTAAAATGATCACACATTAGGAGGCAATAAATGGAATTAAAGATTGCACTTGCTGGTAACCCCAACAGTGGTAAAACAACACTTTTTAATGATTTAACAGGAAGCAGACAGTACGTTGGAAACTGGCCCGGCGTTACTGTAGAAAAGAAAGAGGGTAAGCTTAAGGGAGATGAGTACAAGGATGTTGTAATCCAGGACCTTCCCGGTATCTATTCTCTTTCTCCATACACACTTGAGGAAGTGGTATCAAGAACTTATCTTGTAACAGAGAAGCCCGATGCCATCATCAATATCGTTGACGGAACCAACATCGAGCGTAACCTCTATCTTACAACTCAGCTCCTTGAGCTGAACATTCCAACAGTTGTAGCACTTAACATGATGGACCTGGTTCGCAAGAACGGCGACAAGATTGATGTTAAAGCTCTTTCAGATGCACTTGGCTGCGAGGTTGTTGAGCTTTCAGCACTTAAGAGTGAGGGAACACAGGACCTTGTTAAAAAGGCAGTTACAGCAGCAAAGGCCGGAAAAGCAAGTCACAACAGTGATTTCCTTACAGGTGAAGTCAGGGATGCAGTAGTAAAGATTGAAGAGATCATAAAGGATAGAAGCGATGAGAAATTCCTTCGCTGGAATGCAGTAAAGGCCTTCGAGAGAGATGAGAAGGCTGTAAAGGAGCTTCATCTTACATCAGATCAGCTCAAAGAGATCGAGGCTGTTACAAAGCAGTGTGAGAGCGCTCTTGATGATGATGCTGAATCACTTATCACAAACGAGAGATACACCTATATCACAAAGGTTACAGATAAGGCAGTTAAGAAGGGCCTTGCAAAGGGCGAGCTTACTGTATCAGATAAGATCGATAAGATTGTTACCAACAGAATTTTGGGTCTTCCTATTTTCGCTCTTATCATGTTCTTCGTATATGCCATCGCCATGGGTGGCTGGAGTGTTTCAATCGGAACAAGAGCTACAGACTTTACCAATGATGTGATCTTTGGTGAGTGGGTTCCCGGATTCTTTGATACACTTCTTGGTATTCTTCATGTAGAAGAGGGTACAGTTTTATACGGACTTATCCAGGACGGTATTGTTGCAGGTGTTGGAGCTGTTATCGGTTTCGTACCGCAGATGTTAGTTCTTTTCCTGCTCCTTTCAATCCTTGAGGATGTTGGATACATGGCCCGTGTTGCATTCGTTATGGACCGTATCTTCAGACAGTTCGGCCTTTCAGGAAAGAGCTTCATTCCTTGCCTTGTAGCAACAGGATGTGGTGTTCCCGGTGTTATGGCCAGCCGTACAATTGAGAACGAGCGTGACAGAAAGATGACCATCATGACCACAACCTTTATGCCATGCGGTGCTAAGCTTCCTATCATCGGACTCATCGCAGGTGCGATCTTCGGTGGATCACCACTTGTTGCAGCTTCAGCTTACTTTATCGGAATCGGTTCAATCATCCTTTCCGGAATCATTCTTAAGAAGTTTAAGGCATTTGCCGGGATTCCTGCTCCTTTCGTTATGGAGCTTCCAACATACCATGTTCCTTCTGTTTCAGGTGTGCTTCGTGCCACATGGGAGAGAGGCTGGTCATTTATTAAGAGAGCCGGCAGCGTTATCGTAGTATCTTCAGTTATTATCTGGTGCCTGTCATCCTTCGGTTCAGTAAACGGACACTTCGGACTTGTTGATAATCTCTTTGAGGATGAAGAGATCATTACAGATGAGTATGTTGCACAGCTCGCAGACAAGATGGATGTTCCTGTAGAGGATGTAAATGCAATGGATGCTTCCCTCCTTGCAAGCGTTGGAAATGCAGCCTCCTTCGTGTTTAAGCCCCTTGGCTTTGGAAGCTGGAAGCCTACTGTTGCAACAGTAACAGGTCTTGTTGCTAAGGAAGAGGTTGTTGGAACCTTCGGTGTACTTTATAATTATGATGACGGTGAAGAAGAACTCGGAGAAGAGGGTGAGCAGATCTGGAGCAGAGTCGCAGCTGACTTTTCACCTATTGCAGCTTATGCGTTCATGATCTTCAACCTTCTGTGTGCACCATGCTTTGCTGCAATCGGAGCTATCAAGCGTGAGATGAACAACGCTAAGTGGACCTGGGCAGCAATTGGATACATGACAGGATGGGCTTACGTTCTTGCTCTTATTGTTTACAACATCGGTGGACTAATCATGGGTGAGGTTTCCTTCGGAATCGGAACAATCGCCGGAATAGTTCTTCTTGGCGGACTTCTTTACCTGCTTTTCAGAAAGGGCTATCAGGCAGCTGAGGGCGAGGGCAAAGAGATGGCTGTTAAGATGACAGCCTGATGTAAAAACAGTTTTTGGCTTTTACTTTAGAAAGGAGGTGCGATATGGCATCTATAATAGGAAATGCGGTTGTCGTAATCGCACTTGCAGTTATCATATTCTTCTCCGGAAGAGCAACCATCAGGACCTTTAAGGGAGAACTCAAAGGAGAGGGCTGTAGCGGTTGCAGCGGCGGATGTTGTTCACACTGCAGTAAATGTGCTTCTGCAGCTAAAAAGTAAATATACTGAGTTGATACCAGGACCCGGAATGTAAGTTCCGGGTTCTTTTTGTGAATAAACTGCATATTTATTTAAATGCTGTTGACCGATATGTTGAGCTTTTTGTAGAATAGAGAGGTAACTATTGGGGAATATTTATTCAGGAGGTATTAATGAAAAATTATTTTGATCTGAGCGGAAAGGTTGCGCTGGTAACAGGTGCTTCTTCCGGTCTGGGGGTACAGTTTGCTAAGGCACTTGCCGAGCAGGGTGCTGACATCGCTATCTGCGCAAGAAGAGTAGAAAAGCTTGAGGCGGTTAAGAGCGAGATCGAGGCTCTCGGAGTAAAATGTTTTGCTCACAAGTGTGATGTTCTTAATGTGGACGAGATCCGTGAGATGGTTAAGGCTGTAGAAGATCACTATGGCAAGATTGATATTCTTGTTAACAATGCAGGTGTTGGTGATGCTACAGGCGCAGCAGATCTCTCTGATGAGACATGGCGCAGTGTACTTGGAACTAACCTTGATGCAGTATTCTATGTAGCAAGAGAAGTTGGTAAGGTAATGCTCAAGAACGGATATGGTAAGATCATCAATATCGGTTCACTTCATTCAGAGGTTGTTATGCCTCTTAACACATGGCCTGTACCGGCTTATGCAGCTGCCAAGGGTGGTGTTAAGATGCTTACCAAGGCTCTTGCTGTTGAATGGGCAAGAAAGGGTATTACAGTTAATGCAATCGGACCTGCTTACTTCG
>JAEEGH010032648.1_pt1 | contig 10004 bp, 9 predicted proteins | sample 9134181 | NCBI WGS metagenome assembly JAEEGH01 (sample SAMN16246544, study PRJNA631951) | gut metagenome | biome: gut microbiome; feature: rumen; material: DP-attached | host: Bos | place: Iran: Karaj | collected 2018-10 | reverse complement strand
GATACATGTTGCTGGGGTCAGCCACAGGCGTGCCGTCAACGATGAAACAATATCTGAAGGTCTCAAACAGATATTCGCTCAGGGTGATGCTCCAGACACCTGTCGTATCCTTCTCCATCGGCAGCGGCGCCTCCAGAATGTCACTGTTGAACTTCACACTGTCGGCCTCAGGTGCCTTCATACGGAAGGTGATGCCCTCTTCGGTATACTCAGGCGAAATAACCGGACGGGGGAACAAACGGGCCATCGTAGCACCCGTGAACTGCTGCTCCTGACCTGTCTTGGCAGGTGCGGGCTGACCATTCTTCATGGCCTCCTCAGAAGCCTTCTTGTTGAACAGCAGACGCAGGGTCTTATCCAGGAAATACTTGGCGTTCATCCAGGTATGACCGAACTTATCGTTGGTGAACTCTTTCACAGAGGTGATACCCTTCTGATCCAAGAACTCCATATAGTCGCGGGCATTGCCATAGAGGAAATCATCTGTACCCACGCCCAACCAGAACAGATGGATCTTCTTGTTCGTAGCAGCGGCATTGTCATACACATCAGGAAGGGTGGTCGAGGTGAATGAGCTGTAGCTGCAGAGGTACGAGAACTTATCGAGGTTGGTCAATCCGATGGCGAGTGCCTGGTTGCCACCACGTGAGAAACCACCGATGGCACGGTTGTCGGCATTGTTCACCGTACGATAGTTCTTCTCGATATACGGCATCAGGTCGTTGATCAGGTCCTTGCTGAACACATCGCCGCCAAACTGCATCTGGGGAGCACCGCTACCAGCAGGCGCAGCCGGTTTCAGTTTCGAGGGATTACCGTAAGGCAGCACGACAATCATCTCCTTGGCGAGCTTCTCGGCAATCAGGTTGTCGAGGATATAGTTCACACGACCCACCTTCAGATACACTTCCTCGGTATCTGTTGTACCACTGATCAAATAGAATACAGGATATTTCTTCTGATCGTTCTGGTTGAACGACATCGTCATCTGTGTGTAGCTGGGTGGCAGATAAACGACGGCATTGTTCGTTGCACCTAGGCTCTTAGAGTAATAGTGTACATACTCCACACGGCCGTGAGGCACATCCGACTTGATATCGTGGATGCGCTTGCCGTCAGAAATCTCCAGCAGGCTGTTCTTGAAGCCCTCATTGGGGAAATACTGTTGATTGCGGGGGTCCATCACCTGGATGCCGTCAACAATGAAGCAATAGGGATACATGTCAGGGGCGGCAGGACCGAGGGTGGCCGTCCACACACCATCAGCGCCCTTTGTCATCGGCTTGCGACCGGCAAACTGGACATCCACTTGCACGTCCTTCGCATTGTCATTCCAATAGCGGAAAGTTACTGTACCGTCCTTATTCACGACGGTAGACTTCTCTGAGGCCTCTTGGGCCATGCAGTTACTAGCAAATGCAATCACTGCAGTTAAGGCAAAACATTTTAACTTCATATAAAAATAGTTTAAGCAAGTTAGAAATTTCGAGCAAAGTTAGCAAAAATTATTGAATGTACCAAGCACACTTATCATGATTAATATTTTTTAAATATGTGATTGTTAATGTTCTTTAATTGTCTGCAAGCCCATTTTACTTTCCACATTTCCATACGTCTATGTCTTATTAGAATGAATCACAAAATACGTTTTTTCATGAAAAAGTTCATCACATCACTTCTCATGGCAGCCTGCGTTCAGGTGATGGCTGCCGCCACCGTCGTGGAAGAGTCTGCCGACGGTAAGTACACCATCAAAAACGGTGAGGTCACGATGACCATCGACACCAACGGCGGCAAGATCCTGTCGTACAAATACGGCGATGCCGAGGCCATCAGTCAGTCGCGTTTCCCCAACTCCTTCGGCAGCACCTTCTGGACCAGTCCGCAGAAAGAATGGAACTGGCCTCCTGTGGCAGAGTTCGACCGCAATCCCTACAAGGTGGAGAAGGGCGACAATCTCGTGATGATCAGCGAGGTGTCACAGAAACTGAACTACCGCGTCACCAAGACCTTCACCGCCAACGCCGACAAGTCAATTGCCGTCACCTATACCATCAAGAACGAGTCTGATGAAACCCGCAAGGTGGCTCCCTGGGAGATTACCCGTGTGCCCAACGACGGCATCATTTTCTTCGATGCCCCCATTGAGGCCATCACGCCTGCAGGTCTGATGAATTTCCAGCCGCAGTTCGGCCTGAGCTGGTTCGTGGCCGACGAAGCCCAGCAGAACCGCAAGATCAATGCCGACGGGAAGGGTTGGCTGGCGTATTGCGCCAACGGCCTGTTGATGGTGAAGAAATTTGACGATTTAGAGGCTTCACAACCTGCACCTGAAGAGGCAGAGATTCAGGTCTACGTCAACATGCGCAAGACCTTTATCGAACTCGAGAGCCAAGGCGCTTATACCGAGTTAAAGCCAGGCGCAGAACTGAAATGGACCGTCACCTGGTATCTCTCGCCCTACGACGGCAAGGCCGAAGCCAGCGAGGCCCTCAAGCAAAAGGTCAAGAGCCTACTGAAGCTCTAAAAAAAATCCGACACTTGCAGACAGCAAAAAAAATCCGTGGAACCAAGAACGGCTTCACGGATTTTTCTTTTACGCAAATGGTATGCCGGTATGTCGGTATGTCAGTATGTCGTCAGAGCATAATGACACCTGTCTTGCGATAGATGGCCTTATAGACATTGCCCTCCTTGGTCTCACCGACCTTCTCCGCCAGACGATCGTCCATCAAGCGTTTGGTCCTCGAACGGGCAGCGGGCAGATTGGCCAGCTGGAAGCAGCGCTGGACGTCCTCAGCCGTGAATTCCTCAGGCAGGCGCGAGAAGGCTTCATAGGTCTTCTGACGACGCTGCACATTGACCGAGGCATCCTTCAGCTTGTTATCGAAATAAGCCTCCGCCATCGCACCAAAGTAATGGCGCTAACAGGCATACTGGATATTCACAATCAGCTCTGCCAGATGCCAGTCCGTCTCATCCGTCTCAAACTCACCGCACCAGTAGTCACCATCCTGCTTCATCTTGTCCCAATGGCGCATCACTATGAACGGCGCAGCGAAGTTCAAGCCGTGATAGGCACAGCGCTTCAGCAGCATCTCGTCGGCCTTCGAGTCGTTCTCCTGGGCATCGGCCATACGACGGGCGGTCCAGTCAAAGAGTTGGCGCACGAGATTCCTCACCGTGAGTTCACCCTTCATGCGGTCGAGCTTCTGAGCCCACGACTTCAGACGTGCATCACTCTCATAGTCAACATCTTCCTCCCACTCCATCATCTCAAAATTGGTGGCTGGCAGCGGGATACAGGTCAGACGGGTGGCCAGACCAGAGCCGAAATTCTGCTCGTTCACCTTCTTCTTCAGCGCCAGGGGCGTGCCTGTATAGATGTAGTTCCAAGTGACGTTGAAGTCCTGAAGCACAGAGTCGATGTTCGAATAAGCCTGACCGTCTTCCTCGTTATGGAAGGCCTTCAGTTCCAACGACATCTTGTCAATCCACGAGCCGCCCTTCTGGATAGAGACGGTGTTGTCGAGCTCCGTGTCGAAGGTCAGCATGTGCAACTGCATCTCCACACCATCGACCACCTCCACCGCATTAACCATGTCCTGAATGAACTGGGCGTTAGAGGTACGGGCAGGATGCACACGCACCACGACCTTCGGCTTCTTGGGTTTCTCCTTGTTGGCGCCCTTGGTCTTCATCAGCTCGCGATAGGCGTTGATGGCTTCCTTGCCCACCTTGTCGGCCTCGACGATGGGAGCCGACAACAGCTTATACAAGCGCGTGGCAAAGCTCTTTCCGCTGGCCGGGTCGCCGATGATTAGCGTCGAGTTGTTGAGCCTGCGAAGCTCCTGAGGTCGATGGTAGAAGCGATAGGTGCAGCGGGTCATCAGCGTCATCAGCAGACCGCCAGCCACGAACATCGCCGCAGGATACTGATTCTTCTTCAGGTTCTTGCAGATATCCTTCAGCAACGGGAAATCCTCGCTCATCGCCTCAATCTGCTCGCCCCACTCCCACAGCTGACTATCCATTTCCCCTCCTGAGTTAGGAGGGGTGCCTTTAGGCGGGGTGGTCTGAACACCAAGCCCAGCAAGCACCTCTCGCAGACACTTCGAAATCCCCTTTGGCGTTTCCTTGCACGCCGACTCCACGATACTCATCATCTCCTGTTCGTCGAGCCCAAACCTTGGCATCACCTGCATCAGCTTCTGAGGATTATTATCGCAGATAGCCCTGAGATTCACCGCCAACTGATACAGCTTCACGTTCCTCTCTCCTTCCTGCGGTTCTCCCCCATTCCGTTTCCACCACTCTGCAACAATCTCGCTATACGGCGTCCCCTTGAATGCGGGCGTCGCGCAGGTGTCACACGGGGAAAGGCTACGGGTAGGCGCGTCAGCGGGAATCTGGACACCATCTGTGATGTGCTCGCATGTCACAGTGGTTCCTGTCCCCTGTGTGACACCGTAGCCCTTTTCCCACGGACGATAGTGCTTATTCGCCCTCTTTGCCCCGTCAGGGACAGTTTCTAGCCCCTTCTTCTCACGCTCCTTCAGACGCTTGAACTCCTCAGCCGCCTCCTCCACAGAAAGCGCTTCAGAGAAGATGGCATCATCCAGATACAGCAGCACATCCTCGCTTGCTGGCCCGGTAAACATCACCCTCTGCTGATCGTGCGCCGAGGTATCCATCTCCGTCTCAGTCACCATCGAGAGATGCACCTGATTCTCCAGGATAGTCTTTCCCACCTCGCGACGACAGACGGCATGCAGTCCCCAGCCGCTCGACACGCTCAGTTCCAAGAGTCCTATCTGCTCCTTCATCGATAGCAGCTTCTGGGCAATCTCCTTACACGCCTCTTCCTTGCCGCAGTCGATATCATGTGCGAAGGTCGATGCCGTATGCTGACAACCCTTTAGCACTCCATTTGGCAGCAGATCGTTGTAATTGAACTGCTTCAGGCGCATCTTCGCCTTCTTATCACCCCCACGAGCTGCCTCAAAGTTCCTCACGTTCACCAAGCTGTTACGAATGGCGAAATACTCCTTCCTGTTCTTGACAGTGCGGGCCTTCTTATGCCCGCTCCTGTCGATGTAAATGTAACTAATCATAATCTTGTCGAAATTCGATGAGCTTCAGGAGAAAGCGAAGTTTTTAGTTTGAGCTCAATTACATCCGGATACGTTTCCTCCGCTCACGCCTTCGACTCGATTTTTACCTTTTTACTTTTTTACCCTTTTACCTTTATTCAAAAAACCTTTTAGCCTCCAACATCAGACCTTCCATGACCATCAGCTGCAACAATAATTTCTCACTTGTCTTCATACAAAAACCTTTCTTTGTCGATGATTAAACATTAATGAATCATATACGGCGAGAGTCCTGTCATCTCTTCAAACCGCTTCCTGAGAGAGTCGAGCGTAGCCACCTCAGTGGGAAGCATCTTCCCTGCTGCAATAGCCTCTTGCTCCTGCATCCTGGTCTCGAACACGAACATCAGATATTCGCGACGCTTGACCTTACCTCCACTGCGACCTGCATTCTGCTGTCCTTCCGCCATCTCCCACTTGGGGCAGTCGAACCGTTGCTCGACCACAATCTGCATCAGTCCGCAGATGCGACGGCCGTCAGTGTCCATACACTTGTGCTGGCATGAAGCGCAGCACTTTCTGATCTCGATGCCATGCTGATTGCGCATGGACTTTTTCTGTGAATCTTTTCTTTCCATATTCGTTTCTTTTTTCGAACATGCAAAGATTCTAAATAACTTTCATGCAAACCAAATGTTTTTGCAGAAAGCTATTTTAGCGGTAAAATACTGAAAATCTGTGCTTTACGTGGTATCAAGCCTGAATAACCGAAAATGGCCGAAAGTTATTCAGGGTTATTCAGGTTCTTAGTGACGGTGAAATCGTTCTTCACGATAAGAAAAAAGTCCTCTTCCTGAGCCGACAGCTTCTTATTGCTGAGTTTATTCTTCACCGTATCAGCATTTTTATAGTAGTTAGTAAAGGCAAAAAGCAAGTCTGAGAGCTGCAGATTCGCATCGTTGACAATCTGCAACCTGATCACATAACCTATAAACTGGCACACCTTCGACACCTGTGTGTTCATCATCTTGCCACCCAGGTATTCTTTCAGTTCTTTCTTGTGGTCTCTTACTATTTTATCGACGGCCTTACAGAATACATCGTCATTAATATAAAAGGTATACGTGCCCGCCCACCCGCGCGTGTTCGTTTCTATACGATGACCGTTCTTCTCAGCAGCCTTGCGGATAATAGCCTTTACACGGTCAGTAAAAGATTGTTCAATAATCTCAGGTGGACCAACAAGCGTCTGGCCGCCATCATACTCACCATTGTTCTCTGATGCAGGATCACCAAAGAACTTGGACTGCTGATAGCGGGCAATCATACGGTTACGGCACTTCAGGAACTCTTCGTTGCCTGTCGCTTCATACTGCTTCTGCAGATAGTCGAGCGTAGCACCGAAATGGTCCAGAAAGCCGTAAGCCTGCTGCTCAATGAAACGGATATCAGATAACGCCATTCTGATTTTACATCTTCTTTGGCTCCGTATTGTTCACCTCTTCAATAAGACTGGCATATCGTTTGTCACCGCATGTAAACTTGATTGCAAACTGATGTTCTTTGAAGAGGTAATAATACCAGTCTCTTTTATGAACCAGTGTTTCTTTCAACTCGTCAAGGTCGTCAGCCTCGATGTAGAAGAAAAAGTCCGTATACCAATCTGTACAGACGTAAGGAAATCTCTCGCTCGAGTTGATTCTCAGTTCTACATTGAACTCCTTGAAATGCTCCTCGTTGTCCTCGCCAACGGGCCAGGCGATCTTAAAGCCAGTGTCCTCAAGGTCTTTCTTCCAGATGGGGTTGATATACTCACCCTTGCCTTCTATTTCATTCTCATAGCTCTCTGGATAGCGGCTCAGAATTTTCCTGAACTTCCTCAGCGGTATCTGCATATCATCCTCGCTGCACAACACATCACAGTCGCGCAACTCAGCCTTGTTCCATACCGTACCCTCAGGGCTGTTGAAGTACTTCACTATCGGGTGGCTATGAGTCTTGAGTTCATACTCGCCATCCTCATCTTCAGTGGCCTCATACACAATCAAAGTCGCTATGTGCAATCCCACCTTACCGTTACAAGTGATATACTTATACGGTCTGTCAAGTTTCAAAATCTCTGTATTCATAATCCAAGCATTTTATTCTGTCTGCAAAGATACAACTTTTTTCCGAGGACACAAAGGGGTCAGGCACTTCTGTGTCCTTTTGCGTCGTTTTTTGAGAAAAAATTTGGTTGTTTGGCGGAAAATGCCTATCTTTGCGGCGTTAATTGATAAATTGTAATACAAATGGCAAGAACACAAAGATCAAAAAGCTGCACTGGCATCTATCACGTGATGCTGCGCGGCGTGAACAAACAAACCATTTTCGAACAGGCTGGCGATTATCGGAAGTTCATCGGACTATTATGGCAGTCGGTCGCTCCGACAGACGAACTTGGCAAGCCCTTGCCTCCCAGATGCAACATCTACGCATACTGCCTCATGCCAAATCATGTTCACCTGATCGTGCAGGAAAAGCATGAGTGTCTCTCAGAAATCGTAAGACGCATCGCGACGGCTTATGCACTCTATTTCAACAAGAAAAATGAGCGTTGCGGGCATCTGTTTCAGGACAGATTCAGGAGCGAGCCAGTGAATGACGAGGCCTATTTCGTGACCCTACTGCGGTATGTACATCAGAACCCGATAGCTGGCGGATTGTGTCAGCGAGTGGAGGATTATACCTGGAGCAGCTGGGGTGAATTCATCGGACAAAGTAACGGGGATACCCGCCTTTGTGCCGTCTCAAAGGTGTTGCAAAGGATACCATTAGACGAATTGCGAGAACTGGTGAACGAGCCTCTTCCCAAGGCTGCACAGATACTGGATTTCGACAGGCGGAGAGGGGGTATGACGGATGAGGCAATTATCGGATATCTAACTGAAAGCTACGGCCTTAGACATCCTGTCGACTTACAACTTTACAGCAAGGAACGCCGCAACGACATCCTGCGTGCCTGCAAAGAATTAGGGGCCAGCATCCGGCAACTGTCGAAACTTACAGGCTTCAGCGAAAGAATCGTCAGAAATGCCTAACTATAGCCCCAAAAAGGACACAGAAGTGCCTGACCCCTTTGTGTCCTAACTCACACGGCATACCGACATACCGGCATACCGTTAGGAAAATCGAAAGGCAGGTAGGGGGTGGAAAGGCTAATTTATAGATTTTATATATATTACAATATATATAAAATTAAATATAATATATAAGCTATGAGGTGTGCTGTTCAAAATCGCAAATGGTATGCTGGTATGGCGGTACGGCGGTAGGGCGCAGACGAATTTGAAACGGCTACGGGTAAAAGGGGTGTTTAGTCGGAGTAAACAGGCCATCCGCTACGGAAAAAGGACACAGAAGTGCCTGACCCCTTTGTGTCCTTTTTAACATTTGAAATAAAATTGAAAAAAGTTTGGAAGATAGAGAAAAATTTTGTATCTTTGCAGTGTCAATCGATGGAGCAGCGAGAGCCACCGAGCTTGCTTGAATGGCCGAGTCGCGACAGAGATAGACGCAGTCAATCATGAGAGACAAAAAGGCGGGAGGCGGCCACCCGATGTAGCTGGTCGCAAAGAGTCTAATACTACGAAAAACATTTAGATTATGGCAAACGAGAAGATTGCAATGGGGATTAATCTCCGACAGAACAAGAACAGTAACACGAGTGCTTACGGCAAGTATTATCCTGAGGTGGATCAGCAGAAGACGCTGAGTCTGCGAGGCTTCGCCAAGCACCTGACCGATCACGGCAGCCGCTGGGGACGCGACGAGGTGGAAGGCGTGCTGATGAAGATCACCGAGTGTCTGCCCGAACTGGTGGCGCAGGGCGTGCCCGTGCAGTTGGGTAACCTGGGAACCTTCTATCCCACGGCTGAGGTGGCGAAGAACGGCGGCGTGAGGGACATTCCCGACATGGACGGTCTGAACCCGAACGACATCGTGAAGGCGATCCACATCCGATTCCTGCCCGATGCCACGAAGCTCGACAACCTCTGCGGTCCGCAGTTCAAGGACCGTTGTACGCTGGAACTTCGAAACATTGTGGACACCATCGAGGTGACCGTCAATGGAAAGAAGAAGAAGGTGCAGACGTTGAAGCCGATTGCTACGGCTGTGGCGGAGTGGAAGGCGCAGAACGGCCAAGGCGGTCAGAGCGGCAATAGCCAAAGCGGCGAATCAGGCAATTCAGGCGAATCAGGTGGATCAGGCAATTCTGGCAACTCAGGCGATTCCGGCAACTCAGGCCAGAGCCAGCAGGGATCAGGCTTCGTGCTGACGATCAGCAAGACCGGAACGGGTACCGCAAGTGTCACCAGCAGCGGAAATGCTGTGAACTCAGGTGATTCTCTCAGTGAGGACGCAGAAGTGGAGATCAGCATCACGCCGGCAGAAGGCAAGGTGCCTACGGCAAGTGTGAACGGGTCGAGCATCGAGCTGACTGAGGACAGCGGTGTCTACTCTGGAAGCTTCGCAATGCCTGGACAAGCCTCGAGCCTCGTGATTGAAACTGGAACCGCCGAAGGCGGCGATAGCGGAGATGGCATCGACAAGGACTGATGGTCAGTGAATATTGAACAGTGAATAGTCATGAAGAAGCGTTTCATTGAGATTGCGGTGAAGGTTGTAGTAGCCGCACTCACGGCCTTTCTGACGGCCGTCACAACCACAAGCTGCATGGGCTACGGACCAATTGTGTTCTAAACATGAAAAAGGGACTGACATCATGATGTCGGTCCCTTTTAAAGAACGTAGGGGTCACATAACCAAAGAAATAATCAGATTTTTCTTTCACAAGGACATAATTTCGGCAATAATTGTGGTTTGTTGCCGATTTTATATTACCTTTGCATCGTAAAATCAGCAGGAATA
>JAEEGH010032646.1_pt1 | contig 10004 bp, 9 predicted proteins | sample 9134181 | NCBI WGS metagenome assembly JAEEGH01 (sample SAMN16246544, study PRJNA631951) | gut metagenome | biome: gut microbiome; feature: rumen; material: DP-attached | host: Bos | place: Iran: Karaj | collected 2018-10 | reverse complement strand
TGCCGTTTCCCTTAAAAACCCGTCGAAGGACACCGTTATTTCCTTTCCGTACGCGTCGCCCGCGTAGCCTATTATATACGCTTCCAAAGACGGCGTATCTATCCCGAAAGTAGGCTTTTCGCCGTAATTTATAACGGCTTTGTACTCTTTCCCGTCGATTTGCGCCCTGCCGCGGTAAACGCCCTTTTTAACGTACTGTTTTTGGGGATCCGTTTCTATATTCGCGGTGGGAAAACCTAAGATCCGCCCTTCTTTTCTTCCCGCTACGACCCTTCCCATAGCGGAAAAGTTACGCCCTAAAAGTTCGTTCGCGGCTTCGATATCTCCCGCCGCCAAAAGCGTTTTTATGCGGGAAGTGGATACCTTTTCGCCGCCCGATATAACGTCGTCAACTATTATAGCGCCGATTCTGCGGCTTTCGGCGAATTTCTTTACGTCGTAAGCGCCACCCGCACCGCCTTTTCCGAAACGGTAGTCCTTACCGCACACGAAACAGGAAACGTCGAATTTTTCCGCAACGAAACGCAAAAATTCGTCCTTACCCATCGATAAAAACTCTTTCGTTACCGGCGCGAACCAGACGTTTTCAACGCCCGCCTGCCTTAATATCTCTTCCCTTTCTTTCGCGCCGTAAACGTACTTTTCGTTTTCGCCGAAAAGTTCCGCTTTAAGATTCCCCTTAAAAGTGAATACCGTAACCGTGGCGTTTTCCGCTACCGAAAACGCCGTCTCTATCACCTTTCTGTGTCCTATATGCACGCTGTCGAAATATCCCAGCGCGACAACGGTTTTAAGTCGGTTTGCCATAACTACCTTACATAGGCTTTTATGCGAAGTTTTCCGTCCTTCGCTTCGCCTATCCCCAAAAACCCGTCTTGTACGTAAACTCTGTACACGCCGTCCTTATAGCCGTAGTCTTCGTATACTCCGTCGAGTATCTTTTTCGCCCTGCTATGGTGAAGAAAAAGTTTTTCGTAGTCCACCGCAAAGTCGGCGGGAATAACGTATTTTTCGGGTTCTTCGCTACTTAAAAACTCTTCGAAAGAAACGGCGGAGGAAAGGTCGAATTTTCCGCTTTTCTCCCGCACCAGCGAAGACATAACGGCAAGGCTATTTAAACCTTCGCCCATATCCCTTGCAAGGGAACGGATATACGTTCCGCCGCCGCAGGTTATACGGAAGGAAAAGGCGTTTTCACCCGTTTGCCCCAGATATTCTATGTCGTCTATACGCACGCGCCTTGCGTCAAGCGTAAAATCCTTACCCGCTCTCGCAAGTTTATATCCCCGCCTGCCGTTTACGCTCTTTGCGGAATACTTTGGCGGCACTTGTTCTATCTCCCCGATAAATTGCGGAATAACGCTTTTTATATCGCTTTCCGAAGGCACGTTCTCCGTCGTTTTTTCAATCTTTCCCGTAACGTCCAGAGTGTCGGTGGATACGCCGAATAAAAATTCCGCACGGTACACCTTCACCTTATCTACAAGGTAAGCAAAAAGTCTCGACGCCTTTCCTATCCCTATCGGCAAAACCCCCGTCGCCATAGGGTCTAACGTACCCATATGTCCGCAGGGGGTAAAAAATCTGCGTTTCACCGCCGCGACTACCTTTGCGGAAGAAACGTCTTTCGGTTTATTTACGTTTATAAATCCCGTCATTTCAGTCGAGAAACCTTCTGACGGCGGAAACTATCATATCCACCGCCTCTTCGTACTCGGCGGATATTCTGCAACCGCTGGCGAGTTTATGCCCGCCGCCGCCGAACACCGACGCCACGGCGTTCACGTCCGCGCTTTCGGAACGCAGACTTACCTTATACTTGTCCTTTTCCGTTTCCATAAGGCACACGCCCACCTTTACGCCCTCTATTCCCATCACGAAGTCGATAAACCCTTCGGTCTCGTCGGGCTTTGCGCCCGTTTCATTTAGATCTGCAAGCGAAACGGTGATAACGGCTATCTTGCCGTCCTCGAAATATCGTATTTTGGACATGACTTTGGCGTGCAGAGCGGCGCGACCGCGACTCTGACGGACGAAGGCGTAATAGTAGATACGGTTAAAATCCGCGCCCGCCGCGATAAGTTTTTCGGCGCAGGCAAAGGTTTCTTCCGTTACGTTTTTGTGGCGGAAATTGCCCGTGTCGGTTATAAGTCCCAAAGCGAGAAGGTCCGCCGTGTCTTTATCGGCGGCGACCCCTATCGCGTTCATTAGATCGAATACGTTTTCCGCGTTGCTCGAACGCTCCGCCACGTAGTTGTATTTAGCGTAGCGGCAGTTGGAAACGTGATGGTCTATATTGAAAGTGTTCGGAAATTCCGAAAACGAATCGGCAAAACCGCCGAGCCGCGATATTTCGGCGTTGTCGCAGGCGATAAAAGCGGAATATTCGCCGCTTATCGTACTCTTTATTTCGGCTATCTCGGGTAAAAACAGATATTTTTCGGGAACGGGGTCGGCGCAGAAAACGTCGGCTTTTATACCCTTTTTACCTAGCGCGAGTTTAAGCGCACAGGCAGAACCCAGGGTGTCGCCGTCGGGATGAACGTGGCAGAACACGGCGACGCTTTTTTCTTTTAAAAGTTTCGCCGCGAATTCATTTATATCGCACTTATTTGCCATTTTCTTCCCCTTCTTTTTTTAAGGACAAAAACAGTTTGTCCATTTTGTCGCCGTACTCCAAGGACTCGTCGAGAATAAAATCGAGTTCGGGAACCGTCCTTACGCGCACTTTCGACGCGAGAAAAAACCGTATCTTCTTGGCGTTTTTCTTTATCGCCTTAAAAGTTAAATCCTTTTTGGCGGCGTCTTTCGAGTACACGCTTAAAAACACCTTTGCGTGCGCAAGGTCTTTGGTTACGGAAACCCCCGTTACCGATACCATGGCGCATATTTCGGGATCGTTTAGGTCGCGCGCTATTATTTCGTAGATCGCTTTTTTGAATTCGCTGTTAAGCCGCTCTTCTCTCGGCACGCCGCCGGATCTTTTATTCATTGATTCTTTTCTTCTTCAACCTGATAACACTCTATAAAGTCGCCGACTTTTATGTCGTTGAACTTCTCTATTGAAATACCGCACTCGAATCCCTGCGCCACTTCCTTTACGTCGTCTTTGAAACGTTTAAGTTGCAGCACGTTGCCTTCGCATATCATCACGTCGTCGCGGTAGATACGGAGTTTCCCGCTCCGAAGTATCCTGCCGTCGGTAACGTAACAGCCCGCGACCTGCCCGACGCCCGATATCTTGAATACTTCCCGAACTTCCGCTTTTCCGAGATATACTTCGCTGAACTTGGGTTTAAGCATACCTTTAAGGGCTTTTTCGACGTCTTCTATGGCTTCGTATATTACCCTGTAAAGTTTGATTTCCACCTTGCTCTTTTCGGCGATGCTCTTGGCATTGCTGTCGGGACGCACGTTAAAGCCTATTATTATTGCGTTGGAAGACTCCGCAAGCATTATGTCGCTTTCCTTTATAGCCCCCGCCTGCGCGTGGATGACGTTTATCTTGACTTCGTCGTTGGAAAGTTTTTCAAGCGACTGTTTCACCGCTTCGACGGAGCCCTGAACGTCGGCTTTCACTATAATGTTAAGCCCCTTTATCTCGCCTTCCGCTATCTTGTCGAACACGTCGTCCAAAGTAACTTTCGCGGCGGCTTTTATCATATTTTCGCGCTCTTTGTTCTTTCTTTCTTCGGCAACGAGTTTCATAAGTTTATCCTGTTCGACGGCGTAAAGGATATCCCCCGCGTTCGGAACGTCGTCCAAGCCCATTATCGATACGGGTACCGACGGTCCTGCGGAAGTTACTCTTCTTCCCTTGTCGTCGGTCATGGCGCGTATCTTACCCGTAACCGTTCCGACTACCACGTTGTCGGAAACTTTAAGCGTACCGTTCTGGATAAGTACGGTGGCGATAGGTCCTTTGGTGTTGTCGAGTTTCGCTTCTATAACCACGCCTTTCGCTTTCCTGTCGGGGTTGGCTTTCAAGTCCTTTATTTCGGCGAGAAGGTTTATGCTTTCTAAAAGTCCGCTTATACCGTCGCCCGTCTTTGCCGATACGGGGCATACTATCACGTCGCCGCCCCACTCTTCGGGAAGAAGTCCGTGGTCGGTGAGTTGCTGTTTTATCCTGTCGGGATTAGCCTCCGGCTTATCCATCTTGTTTATGGCGACTATTATCGGAACGTCGGCGGCTTTAGCGTGGTTTATAGCCTCAATCGTCTGCGGCATTATGCCGTCGTCCGCCGCGACTACCAGAACCGCTATGTCGGTAGCCTGCGCGCCGCGGGCGCGCATAGCCGTGAACGCCGCGTGCCCAGGGGTATCTAAAAAGGTTATCTGATTGCCGCCCGCCGTAACGGTGTACGCGCCTATGTGCTGCGTTATACCGCCCGCTTCGCCCGCCGTAACGTTGGACTTGCGGATCTTATCGAGAATAGACGTTTTGCCGTGGTCGACGTGTCCCATAACGGTAACGACCGGCGGGCGACGGGAAAGATTTTCTTCCGCGTCGGCGGCGTCTTCGAAGCCCTTGGACAGCACGTCTTCCGCCGTCTGTTCGAGTTTCAGTTCGAGTTCCACGCCTATATCGTCGGCTATAAACGCCGCGGTGTCGAAATCCACCGAGTCGTTTATGGTCTTCATTATGCCTTCCTTAAAAAGGCGTTTGGTTATTTCCACGGTGGTTATACCTATCTTTTCGCTTAAAACTTTAAGCGGAATTATCTCGGAATTCACCACCGCCTTTTCTATCTTTATCGTACTCGCCGCTTTTTCTTCCTTGGCTTTCTTTACGGGACGGAATTTCCTGTACCCCGTCTTGTTCTCGTCGAAGTCTTCTATGCTCACGCTGTTCTTTACGAGCGCGCGCTTGTTTATAACGTGCTTATCTTCGAAACTCTTTTCCTGACCTTTGTTCTTCTTACCGAAACTGCGCTTGTCTCCCGCCGTGGGTATCACGGGCGGCGCGACGTAGGTGTTCTGCGGCTTTTTGCCGACGGGTCTTTCGCCGAAAGACGGCTTTTCGCCGCGCACGAAGGGTTTAACCTGCCTTCTGTCTCCCGTTCTCGCGTCGGTCTTCGGCACGTATTCTCTGCGCACTATAAAAGACGGCATGGGCTTTACAGCGGGTTTTTCTTCTTCTTTTACTTCGGGAATTTCTTCCGCTTTCGCCGTCGGCGTTTCTTCTTCCGCCGTTTCTTCTTCCTTTATCTCTTCGGCGACGGGCTCTTCCTTTGCGGGTTCTTCTTCTACCGTTTCCACTGCCGCGGGCTTTTCGATTTCTTCTTTAACCCGTTCTTCCGCAATTTCTTCCGCCGCCTGCTCTTTTAAGGCTTGCAGTTCGCCGAGTTTCAACGTAAGTTCGTCCTTAAAGTCTTTCAACCCTTTTTCGGACGCGTTAAATCCCGCGAGAACTTTCGCTATCTCGTCGGCTTTCAATATCTCGCTTATTTTTTTGATGCTTTCAGTATGCATTTCCGCCATAATCTTCTCCTAACATACAGCGTTGAATTCAGTTTCCGAATTGTCTTTTATCGCCTTTGCCAACGCGGCGTCGGTTACCGCCGCTATCTTTACGCCCGATTTATTGATATACTCTTCGAGCGGAACGTCTTTGCTTTCCAACACGGCGCAACGGTATTTTTTGCCGTACTTTACGGCGTTTTCCTTGGTCGCCGCCGCCGCGTCGCACGATACGAGTATAAGGTACGCTTTTTTCAGCGTGGATAAGGTGTTGTTCCCCGTCCTTAACTTTCCCGCTTTTACCGAAAAACCTATAAACGTGCGCACTTTGGAGTTATTCACCGCAAAACTCCTTTTCTATCGCGTCGTAGGTCTCGTCCTTTACTTCGCACGAAAAGGCGCGGGATAAAAGTTTCCCTTTTCTTAACTTTTTTATGCAGTTTATATCGTTGCAGACGTACGCGCCCCTGCCGTTTTTCCTGCCCGTTTTGTCGAGAGAAATACCGTCTTCGCCTTTCACTATCCTGTAAAGTTCTTTCTTCGGCTTTACGGTCTTGCAGGCGATACAGGTGCGCATGGGCACTTTCTTTTCCATCATTACTCTTCCGTAACTTCCGCGTTTGCTTCGGCGTTCGCTTCGGTCTCCGCCGCTTCGCCGAGTTCCGCAAGCGCCGCGGATTCGCTCTTAACGTCTATCTTCCAGCCGGTAAGTTTAACGGCGAGTTTGGCGTTTATGCCTTTCTTGCCTATGGCGAGCGAAAGTTTGTCGTCGGGAACGACCACCATCGCGCTCGCGTCGCCCGTTTCAACGACTTTGATAACGCGCGCGGGCGATAACGCCTGCGAAATGTATTCCAAGGGGTTTTCGCTCCACGGAATAATATCTATCTTCTCCCCGCCGAGTTGCGCCACTATCGCGTTCACACGCGAACCCTTGTTGCCGACGCACGCGCCGACCGCGTCCACCATCGGATCTTCGCTGTATATCGAAACCTTGGTGCGCTGTCCCGGTTCTCTCGCTATGTTCTTTATGACTACTACGCCCTGCTTTATTTCCGGCACTTCGTTCTCGAAAAGCCGTCTTACCAGCCCGTTGGACGAACGCGATACCATTATCTGCGCTGCTTTTCCGGTGTTCTTCACCTTTTTGACGTACACGTTTATGGTCTGGTTGAGTTCGTACTTTTCGCCCGGCACCTGATCTTTGGGAAGAAGCACGCCTTCTATCTGGTTGCCGCCTATCTCGACGTACACCGCGCCGCCTTCTATCCTGCGGACGGTACACGCCATAAGTTCGCCTTCTTTATCTTCGAACTCGTTGACGGTGTTGTTGCGCTCTATTTCGCGGAGTTTCTGCGTAAGCACCTGCTTAACTGTCTGCGCCGCTATCCTGCCGAAGTCCTTGGACTTTATCTCTTCCGAAAGCGTGTCGCCCACCTTTACCGACTTCTTTATTTCCTTGGCGTCTTCCAAAGAAATTTCCTTGTCGGGATCGGCGACTTCTTCCACGACGGTCCTTACCGACGTTATGGTGATGGTCTTTTTCTCGGGGTTCAATTTGATTATAACTTCGCCCGCGGTGTCCGACGCCTTTTTATAGGCGATACCCATCGCGTTTTCCAGCGCGGTTATGAATTCTTCCTGCGAGATGCCTCTTTCGCGTTCTAAATCTTCGAGCGCGGCAAAAAAATCCTGATTCGTCATTTCCTTTCTCCTATTTTAACAGTGATACTGCGTTTTTTAATTGAAATCTATATAGTCGCTGACTTTTTGCACCGTCTTTAAGTCTATCGACAAGGTCGTCTTGTCGTCCACCTTTACGACTATTTCCTTTCCGTCGTACTTTTTGAGTACGCCTTCAAAATACTTCTTTCCCTTTATCGCGACGTTAAGTTTTACTTCCACCATTTTATCTATATGGGAAAGAAAATCTTTTTCCGTCTTGAACGGTCTGTCCGCCCCGAGGCTCGACACGTTAAGGGTGTACGGTTCGCCGAAAGTGGGATCGAAATCGTCTATCGGGTCGTTTATGGCGTTATGCAGTCTTTCGCAGTCGTCGAGACTTACCCCTCCTTCCTTATCGATAAAAACCGTAAGCGAAGGGTTCTTGCCCTGCTTAAATTCCACTTCCGCGACGGAAAGCCCCAAGGGGGCGGCGTATTTTTCGCAGAAAGCCTTTATTTCTTCCGCGGATCTTACCTTCATAAACGCCTCCGATAAAAAGATATGAGAACGGAAGTCCGTTCTCATACAAGTGTCAATAATTAAGCCTAATATATAATACCACGTTTTCCGCGGGAAATCAAGCGATTTTACGAAATTTTTTCTTCCGCCCTTGTTCCCCGTATTTTCATAAGCGCGATAAACGCTTCGGCGGTGGCGTAGGCGTCGGAAAGCGCCCTGTGATGACGGAATTCTATCCCGAACCTGTCCGCCAGCGTCTTTAAGTCGTGCCGCTTTAAGTCGGGAAGAAGTATCTTCGCCATTTCCATAGTGTCTTTTACGGGGTTCATAATTTCGTAATCGGAAAGTCCCGCGTACCGCTTTATATACCCCACGTCGAAAGACGCGTTGTGCGCGACAAGAGTCGCGCCTTCGGTAAACTTTATAAAATCGGGGATAACGTCTTCTATCTTGGGACTTTCCGCCACCATTTCGGGGGTTATGCCGGTAAGCGCGGTATTCTCCGCGGTTATGGGATATTCGGGTTTTACAAGCGTCGTAAACTGCTCGGTTATCCTGCCGCCGACGATCTTTACCGCACCTATCTCGGTTATGCCGTTTTCGGAAACTTCTATACCCGTCGTTTCCAGATCGAACACGACGTAAACCTTTTCGGTAAGTTCCTTAGGTAGTTCGGTATTAAGGTCGAAAACGCTCTTAAAACTCACGCCCGTCGCGGGTTCGGGGAAAATAAGCCTGTAATTTTTGGGCACGGGGTTTTTGTATCTCGGCTTTTTAACGAAGTTTTTCGGGAAATCGCAACGGTTTATTTTATCTATCGTAAGCGATTTTCTGCCGTTGTATTCGCCGAAATTTCCACGCACTATCACGGCGTCCCCTATCTGCAACCGTTTTATTTTGGGATAGGTCTTCGCCTTGGAAAAATACACCCCGCCTATCCTTCCCGTAGTGTCGTCTAAACGCAGTACCAAAAACGGCTTGCCGTTTTTAGTCTCTTTCTCTTCCATATCGGTTATAGTGCCGCACACCGTTACTTCGCCGTCTCTTACGTCTTCTATATATACGGCGAGATCTCCCATAAACTCGTCGTCTATCGGCACGACGTTTTCAACCTTTATCGTGCGGTATTCTATCCTTTGAAGTTCGCTCTCGAACACTTCGTCGGAAAGAAGGTTTATAGATAACACTTCGGGTTTTATCTCCGTCGCGCCCGCAAACTCGGCGCAGAATTTTTTGGAAAGGTATTCGTTGAGTTTCGCTATCGCGCCGTTATTCAAAACGTAGGTTTCCCCGTCTTTCGTCAGGCGCAGTTTATATCTTACCAAATCGTCCGATACTACCGAAGAAACGTCTTCGGCTTTTAAAAATATCGACACCGACATATAGTTTTCCTGCAAAAACCTGAATATCTCGGCGTTTATCAGTTTTTCGTCGGCGACTATCTTTTTTACGTTCACCGAAACCGCCGAAAATATCGGCGCGGTGTTTTCCGCCGCCTTTTCGGCAATTTTCTGCCGCAAAGCGTCGGAAACCGACTTGTCGCATATAAAGTTGTAGGTCACGGAATTTTTATCCCTGTCCACTTCCACCGAACTTATCCTTATATCCTTTAATTCTTCCGATAAGCCCCGTATGTCGGAGATAAATTCCGCACTGCTCTTTACAGAATACATTTTTTCAATTCCGCGAAAAACTCCGCTTCCGCGTCTTCCTTTTTCACTTTTTTATACGGTTCGCCCTTAACGAATATCATACAGCAATCCTTGCCGCCCGCGATCCCTATATCCGCGTCCCGCGCTTCTCCCGGACCGTTGACCACGCACCCCATTACCGCTACTTTGAGGGGTTTCCCTACTCCTTCCAAAAACCTTTCGGTCTTCTCGGCGAAAGCCATGCAATCCCACTCGCACCGCCCGCAGGTGGGGCACGCTATAACTTCCGCTCCGTAATTTTCTTTCCCGACGGCGGAAAGTATGGCTTTTGCCGCCTTTATCTCTCTTAACGGGTCGGCGGAAAGGCTTACCCGTATCGTATCTCCTATCCCGCGGAAAAGTAGCGCCCCTATCGCGACGGAATTTTTTATAACGCCGTTATATTCCGTGCCCGCTTCGGTAACCCCGATATGCAGGGGGTAATCGGTTTTTTTCGCGACGTACTCGTAGGCTTTTACCGTCAGCGCGGGCGAAGACGCCTTTACCGATACGACGATATCGTAAACGCCGTATTTTTCAAGCAGCGCGACTTCTTTTAGTGCGCTTTCCGCAAGGGCAATTTCGTTCTTTCCGTATTTAGAGAGAAACTCTTTTTCCATACTGCCGCCGTTGGATCCCACCCGAACGGGTATCCCCGCCGCTTTC
>JAEEGH010032644.1_pt1 | contig 10005 bp, 6 predicted proteins | sample 9134181 | NCBI WGS metagenome assembly JAEEGH01 (sample SAMN16246544, study PRJNA631951) | gut metagenome | biome: gut microbiome; feature: rumen; material: DP-attached | host: Bos | place: Iran: Karaj | collected 2018-10 | reverse complement strand
TGGCTCAAAAATCCCCCCTGGCATCCGGCGAATCCATGAATCGACAGGAGTGTCGCTTTCCCGAAGGGGACACATCGGGGAAGCGGCAAGATGCCTGTGCTCCTAGTGCACCGCCAAGATGGCGGCTCTACATATGGGGAGCCGCCGTCACGGCGGCTGGGGCCCAACGCACCATTCCACAGGCTTGCACCCCTCGGCGGGATGTGGTATCATATCGGCGTTTTCTGGAAGGGGGCGCTCTGCCTTTGAACGGAAAGCGAGGTGACGAAAATGAGTTATACTTTGAATTTTGCCGAGCAAGCGATGGAACGCGTAAATGCATCCGCGTCTTACCGTGGTGTATCGGTGATGGATTTTCTGATGCAGGCGATTGAACGTGCAGTGGCAGACGTTGAAGCGAGGCGGCGCGAGAATGAAATGCGGAGGCAGCAGACTTCCGAGATCAGGGCGCGACTTCATGCATTGGTTGAGCGAACCAGTCCACGGGAGGGAGAACCCTATAAATTCAATCGTGCGGATGCGTATCCAGAAGGTGTGTTTGCGTGAAGTTTTTTGACACCAATATACTCGTGTATGTTGCAGATATTCGCGATCCGCAAAAGCAGAGGATTGCGGAGAATCTTGTGATGGCTGCTTTGGGTTCTGACGACGTTCTCATTTCCGAACAGGTATTGAACGAGTTTTCCAGTATCGCTTTGAGCAAGTTGAAGATTTCAAAAGATGCCATAAAGGAATACTTGAGATTTTTCCGCGGAATGGCGACGGTGACGTTTCCCGATCATGCGGCCGAACGAGGCCTAGATGTCGCCGAGCGTTATCAACTACAATTTTACGATTCGCTTCTGCTGGCAACGGCTGAGGCGCATAGCTGTAATGAGTTCTATTCCGAGGACTTAAATGACGGACAGATTTATTGCGGGATGAAGGTTGTCAATCCGTTCAAGACGATCACCCCATAACCATTTTCCACAAGCCACAATCCGACAAGGAGAACAAGATGACGAAAGCGACAAAACAGGCCCAATCCGCGGGACGGAAGTTAGCCGCTCTCCTTGCGGTGGCAGTTTCCGTTGGGGGCGGGACGTTCGCCGGGGAAGTGTGGGACGGAAACAACCTTACGATCTTCGGCAGCAGAGACCCCGACGTGGTCTACGAGAAGCTGATGGACGGGGAGACCCTTACCGCCTATTGGGTAAAGGTCGGCACGGAGGCGGGAAGCGCCAGGCTGGTGATGAAGGATTCGACATTCACGCTGTCGAACATATTCTACCTGGGAACGGAGGCGGATCCCGGCTACACGAACCTTACCGCGACATTGGTGATGACGAACTCCACGCTTACCTGCACGACGCTTCAGCTCGGCAACAACATGACCGGGAAACGGAGCGATGCGGTGGTGGCCGAAATCGGCCCCGGCAGCGTCATCACCTGCAACAATTACAAGAACTACGGTCAGCCGACCCCTCGTCTGCGGTTCACGGGCGGGCGCATGGTGTTCGACGGGAACGCCACGTACCTGGGCGACCTCCAAGGTCATACCTGGAAGGGCGCATGGCCGAACGAAGGGGTGCAAATGGTGGGCGAAGGAGCGCCTATCGACCTGGAGGTCAGGAATACGCGCAAGCTCGCTGGCGGCTGGGCCATACGTGACTTCTATCTCCGCGGCAACGGCGGACTCGTGAAGCGCGGCGCGGGCAAGCTGATCTGGGGTTGGTTCACCTACGGGACCAACGACGGGTATATGGAAGGCGATGCCAACTACACCGGCGACACGGTGATCAAGGCGGGCGGCATCGAACTCGCCACGCCGTCGAGCGTTGCGAAGAACCAGATACGGTACTTCACGCCGGCGGGGAGTGCGCTCAAGATCGAGGAGGGCGCGTATTTCGACTTCGCCGGTAACCCTGCTTCGTTCCTTGGCGTGTCGGGCGCTGGCACGCTCACGAACAGTTCTGAGACCGCGGCGACGCTGACGCTCGGCTCGGGCGGCGGAGACGGGGAGTTTTCCCCGGCGCTTCTGGGTGGCGCGCTGAATCTCGTCAAGGCCGGCACGGGCACGCTTACGGTGGCGGTGGCCCGCTTGGACGGCAACCTCTATGCCTCCAACGGCACTGTGAAGGTGTCGTCGGGCACCTCGCTCAAGGTGAATGAAATCCATGTCGCGCCCAACGCCACGCTCGACGTGCGCGGAGCGCATGTCGAATGCGATCTCCTCTCGGCACCGCGTTCGGCGTTTGTCCTCTGGGACGCGGATACGGTGTTCGACTGCGCCGTGGACATGGACGAGGACGGCTCGTTCGCCGCAGGTCGGTATGGCTTCAAGGGGGCGCTGCGGAAGACGGGCGACGGGACGCTCACGCTGTTTGGCCCATGCGCAAAGGGGTCTGGGACCGTCGCCATCGAGGATGGGACCGTGGTCTGTACGCCCGCACCTGCATGGTCCGGCAAGTATTTCATCATCAACTTCTACGGCGACGTGCACAAGGATACGCACGATGGCGTGGCGCTCTCTGAGTTCATCCTTTATGGCGAAGACGGCAACCGCGTGAACCAGGGCGCGTACTCGTATACGCCCCTGCCGGCGGCCGAAACGCAGCAGTACGGCAACTTTGGCGGGATCGACGACGCCACGCAGTTGGCCCAATGCGAGGTGGCCGTGTGGATGCCGAACCATGACGGTTTTATCGGGCCGGACAATTCCAGTTCACCCCCGTATCTGTTTGACGGCAAGCTTTCAACCGGTTTCCGCTTCACGTGGTTTTGGGAATCCAGCAACAAGTTCGTGTTCCGCCTGACGAACAGCGCGCCGGAGGTGGTGGGATTCTCCTTCGTCACGGACGGCCATCCCGAGCGCCGTCCGACGCAGTGGAAGCTCTGGGGCAGCGACGACGGCGTCGCATGGACGGCGCTCGCCAACAACGCGACCAACACGGGCAACGAAGCCACATGGACGTGGCTCACCAACTCGACGCCAGACACGGTTCGGACGGAATACGCCATCTATCCGCTGGACCGGCTGGCGTCATCGTCCGCCTACGCGCCGTTCGGCGACGCGGAGGTGTCCGTTGGAAGCGGCGCGACGCTCGACTTGGTGTCGGCCGAGATGTCGCTCTCGAAGTTGAAGGTGGATCTCGACTCCGGCGCCGGAACGATCACGCGCTTCACGCCTGCGGAGGGCGGCACGATCGAGCTTACGTCCGCGTCCCGGGTTGCGTCCGGTCGCGCGATTCCGCTGACGGTAACCGAGATGGCCTCGCCGGCCAACCTCAAGTCCTGGACGGTCAAGGTGAATGGCGCGGTCCGCTCCGACCTTGGCGTTCGCTGGAACGGCGGCGTTCTGCGCGTGTCCGGCGGTGGGCTGAGCATCATCTTCCGCTGACTTCCCAGTGCGCCGCCAAGATGGCGGCTCTCCATATGGGGAGCCGCCGTCCCGGCGGCTATCTGACGGTCAAAGAAGCGTCAATTTACCGAACGGAAATGTGCCAATTCACCGAACTGAAACGTGCTAATTCACCGAACGGAAATGTGCCAATTAACCGAATGGCATTGACTCTGCCATCGGGATGTGGTAGTATAACGACCGTGAAACCGAAAGAATTATACAAAAATCGCATATTGGATGCCGTACTTGAACGCAAACTCGCAGGAGTTGGCGCAGTACTCGTCGAGGGTCCAAAATGGTGTGGCAAGACCACGACATGCGAACAGCATGCGAAAAGCGTCCTGTACATGGCAGACCCGAAGCGGCGAGACCGTTATCTTACGCAGGCTGCCGTGGACATAACGGAGTTGATGAAGGGCGAACAGCCGCGTCTGATTGACGAATGGCAGGATGCTCCGAAATTTTGGGATGCGATCAGGTTTGACGTGGATCACTCGCCCGGATGGGGGCATTACATCCTGACAGGTTCAGCCGTTCCGCCAGACGACAAGAACGAGCGTAGCGGGAAAAAGGATATTGTCCATTCCGGCACAGGGCGCATTGTGCGTGTTAAGATGCGCCCCATGTCGTTATGGGAATCCGGCGAATCGTCTGGGACGGTGTCCGTTGGAAAGCTCTTTGCGGGAGAGCCGTTCAAACCGGGACGGGCCACGGAACGGTCGCTTGAGGAAATGTCCTATCTGGTCTGCCGCGGCGGTTGGCCGCAGGCGGTCAACCAGGGTGGCGAGACGGCGCTGGATCGTGCCTTCGAGTATGTGGATGCCGTCGTGAACTCCGACATCTCGCGGGTCGATGGCGTTTCGCGCGATCCGGCGCGGGCGCGCAGGTTGCTGAGATCGTATGCAAGGTTGCAGGGCACGCAGTCGACGATTCCGAACATCCGCAAGGACATGACTACGGGCGATCAGAACGGCCCGGACGACGACACCATTTCGTCTTACTTGAATGCGTTGCGGAAGATCTTCGTCGTTGAGGATTCCGAAGCATGGTGTCCGGCGCTGCGCTCGAAAGCGGTGATCCGCATGTCGCCCACGCGGTATTTCGTGGATCCGTCGATCGCGGTTGCCGCGCTTGGCCTCGGCCCGGGCGACCTGATGAACGACATTCGCGCGTACGGGTGGTTCTTCGAGACGATGGCCGTTCGCGACCTTCGCGTGTACGCCGACGCGCTGAATGGTGCGGTGAGCCACTATCTGGACCGCAACGGCCTGGAATGTGACGCGGTCGTGCATCTGAGAAACGGAATGAGCGGTTTGGTCGAAGTCAAGCTCGGGGGAAGCTCGTTGATCGAGGAAGGGGCCGATACGCTCAATGCCCTTTCCGGTCTCATCGACACGTCGCGCCAGAAGAAAGTGGCGTTCAAGATGGTCGTTACGGCTGTCGGCGATTGCGCCTACCAGCGTCCAGACGGCATCATCGTCTGTCCGCTTTCGGCATTGAAGCCATAAGTCGGCGGCTGGAGTGTGGTATGATGGGTGCATGTAAAATTGGAAGAGAGTCATGAAAATGCGAAAGTTATCTTTTGTGGCCGTGGTCCTGGTTGCGGTGGTGGCATCAGGCGAGACGGTCGACATCGCCGTGGAGACGGTGCGGCAGGGCGGCGCGCGCGCCGTCGAGAATGTGAAGGTGGATGTGACGGACGGCACGGCGCGGTTCGTGTGGCCGCGCGCGCGCATCCCGTCCGACGCCGTGTGCGTGAGCGTGAAGCCCGCCTTCTCCGTCGCGCGGAAGGGCGAGGAGGGCTACTACGTCACGCCGTCCGGCGCGCTCTGTACGTTCCGTCTCGACAATTGCAATTACGCCATCCACAAGAACTGGTTCCCCATGCCCGTCTACGGCATGAAGACGCCGCGTACGGCGTTCGTGGCGATCGTGACGGGCATGAAGTACGACTTCTCCCTCGTGGCGAACGCGAAGAAGGGCGTCTATTCGTGCTTCATCTCGTTCGACATGGACGTCGCGCACGCCTACGAGGACATCGCGGTCGACTACGTGTTCCTCTCCGGCGGCGACGCCGACTATTCCGGCATGGCGCGCGCCTACCGCCGCCACCAGCTCGCGCGCGGCGCGTGCCGTCCGATCGCCGAGCGCATCAAGACCAACTCGGCGCTGGCCTACGCCGTGCAGGCGCCGGAGATCCGCATCCGCCAGGCCTGGAAGCCGGCGCCGAGCCCCGTGCCCGACCAGACCGAGCTGGACGAGCCGCCCGTCACGGCCTACGTCACCTTCGACCGCGTGAAGGACATCATCGACGCGTGCGACGCGGCCGGCGTCGGCAAGGCCGAGTACTGCCTCGTGGGCTGGAACTACCGCGGACACGACGGCCGCTGGCCGCAGATGTTCCCCGTGGAGCCGCTCCTCGGCGGCGAGACGAAGCTCCGCGAGCTCATCGCCTATTCGCTCGCGAAGGGGCATCCCATGGTGGGGCACGCCAACTACCGCGACGCCTACCTGATCGCCGACACCTTCGACTTCGAGTACTGCCAGGACCGCAAGGACGACGGCACGATGACCGACGCGAAGCGCGAGGCGTGGAGCGGCGGACGCTGCTTCCGCGTGTGCCCGCGCCGCGCCTACGAGAAGTACGCCATCAAGCACACGGCGGCGATGAAGGCGCTCGGCTTTCGCGGCCTCGGCTACATCGACGTCACGTCCTCGCGTCCGCTCTTCGCCTGCACCGACCCCCGCCACCCGCTCAACACGGCCGAGCGCGCCGTGTGGGAGAAGGCCATCCTGCGCCTGCAGTCCACGGCCTTCGGCGGCAGCGCGTCGGAGGGCGGCTTCGACTGGTGCATCGGCGAGGTCGACAGCGCCCTCACCGTCGTCTTCGCCGATCCCTTCAACGACCTGCCCTCCGGCAAGAAGTGGCATCCGATGATCGACCGCTACGTGCCGTTCTGGCAGCTCGTCTACCACGGCATCGTCCTCTCCACCCCGTTCCGCACGATGTGGAACATCGAGGCGAAGCCCGACAAGTGGCGCTACCGTCTCTGCGCCGCCGAGTACGGCAACCGCCCCACGTTCTACTACTACGGACGCTGGAACCGTCCGGGCGAGCCCGACATCCACTGCGGCACACCCGAGGAGCTGGCGGAGAGCGTGCGCGTGATCAAGGAGGGGGCGGACGACTACGCGCGCCGCAGCGACCTACAGTACCACTTCATGGACCGGCACGACATCCTCGGCAAGGATCTCGTGCGCACGACGTACTCGAACGGCGCGCGCGTCTACGTCAATTACGCCGACGCGCCGCAGACCGCTGACGGCGTGACCGTGCCCGCGCGCGACTACGTCGTCGTCCGCTGACTGCTTGAACCCGTCGGCGGGATGTGGTATCATATCGATGTTTTCTGGAAGGGGCGTTGCTCCCTCAAACGGGAAGCGAGGTCTAGATGAAGAAGCCGAAGAAACAAAAGAAAGCAGCGGTTGAAGCCGGCGAGGTCGTGAAGTTCGATGACGCCGGAATGCCGCAGCTTGACGTTTGGCTGGAGGACGAGACGATCTGGCTGACACAAAAGCAGATGGGGTTGCTGTTCGGGTGTGCACCGCAGAACATTACGTATCATCTCCATGAAATATACAAAATCGGAGAACTGGAGGCGGTTTCAACTTGTAAAGATTTTTTACAAGTTCAAATCGAGGGAGGACGGCGCATCTCCAGAATACGCTCATGCCCGCTCTGCCGGCGAACCGCAAGCCGATCGGATTTAATCCATGACCATTTTCAACGCCGGATCGGTGGAACGGTTTCAAATGAATGCTAGGCTTTTTTTAAATGTTGCGTTTGCGGTTGTGGCCATGCGCGCGGCGTGGGGCGGGCCGGCCGTGATCCACTATCGTGCGGACGCGGAGCCGGATCGGTTCGTGAAGGGCGTGATGCTGTTTTCCGACCGCGTGTACAAGCTCGCGGAGGTTCCGAAGGCGTTTGAAGGAAAGCCGTTTCTGCGCGGGTCGATCATGGGTCTGCGCTATGTGGTGGCGCAGGACGGGGAGTTGACGGTCGTGACGCCGCAGCGCGTGCCCAAGTCCGCCTCGTGCGCGGACGCGCTGGAGAAGGCCGGATTCCGGCGCGTGGAGGAGATCGGCGTGTTCCAGCTCTTCGGGAACAACGCGATCGACCGCATGCTGACCTACCGGAAGCCGGTGAAGAAGGGCGAGAGGATTGCATTTGGGAAGTATTGCATCCCCGTTGCGTTCGATCCTGCGTCGTGTCTCCAGCCGCAGGGCGCGGTGAAGACCGAACGGCTCTACAACAACATCGAGCTGCCCGTCGATCCGGAAGACCGCGCGAACATGGCGGCGTACGGCAACTCGCCGCTGCCCGTCCCGTACCTGACGCATCCGCCGGCGGTGATCAACGCGGAGATCGGCCGGCAGCTGTTCGTCGACGACTTCCTGATCGACAGCACCACCATGACCCGCACGTGGCACAAGGCCGCGAAGGATCCGCGCAATCCGGTGATGAAGCCGGAGACGCCGCTGGAGATGGGGTTGCCGCACAAGACCTGCCCGATGGCCGCGCCGTTCAGCGGCGGCGTGTGGTACGACGGGGCGGACGGCCTTTTCAAGATGTGGTACTGCGCGGGGTGGTTCGACGGCACGGGCTACGCCTACAGCACGAACGGAGTGGACTGGATCCGTCCCGAACTCAAGGCGGAGAAGGGGACGAACCGCGTCATTCCGTACAAGGGACGGCGCGATTCGGCGTCCGTGGTGCTGGATCCCGACGCGCCGGACGGCTACCGCTTCAAGATGCTGGTCTGGTCGCGTCCGCAGGGCGGCGAGTATTTCCTCTCGCGCAACGGGACGGACTGGAGCGACCCGATTCCGAACACGTCGAAGGGCGACCGCTCCACGATCCACTACAACCCGTTCCGCAAGGTGTGGGTGCTGAGCGACCGTTCGGGATGGCACGCCCGCAGCCGCGAATACGTGGAGTCGCCGGATTTTCGCGCGATGGCGAACATGAGGACGCACGTGAAGTGGCTGCGCGCGGACGACCGCGACCAGCCGGGCGAGTATTTCTTCTACGCCTTCCCCGAACGGAAGGGCGAGAAATTCACGCCGGCCCTGTACAACTTCGACGCGGTGGCGTACGAGTCGCTCATGCTCGGTGCGGCCACGATCATGCAGGGGCCCGAGAACGGATTCTGCGAGAAGGAAGGCGTCCCCAAGATGACGGAGATCCATCTGGCGTTTAGCCGCGACGGATTCCACTGGTCGCGTCCCGACGACCGATCGCCCTTCATCGGCGCCTCGCGGAAGGCCGGCACCTGGGATCGCGGGTATCTCCATTCCAATTCGGCGCTCTGCCTCGTGGTGGGGGATGAGCTGTGGTTCTACTACACCGGCTTCGCGGGCGACACCTCGCGGAAGAACCGGAGCGGGATGTACTGCAACGCCTCGTGCGGGATCGCGCGCATCCGGCGCGACGGCTTCGCCTCGATGGACAGCGGGGCGCGTCCGGCCACGCTCACCACGCGTCCGCTGACCTTCGCGACCGGCGACCGCCTCTTCGTCAACGCGAATTCGGCCGGCGGCTCGCTCCGCGCGGAGATCCTCGACGCCGGCGGGAATGCGCTTCCGGGTTTCGGCCTGGCCGACGCGGAACCGCTTGCCGTGAATGCGACCCGTGCGGAACTCCGCTGGAAGGGCGGCTCCCTCGCGCCGTTGCGCGGGAAGCCGATTCGCCTCCGCTTCCACGCGCGCGAGACGCAGCTGTACGCGTTCTGGTTCGCGGGGCCGGGCGGCGAAAGCCGCGGCTACCTCGCCGGCGGCTCGCCCGGACACAAGACCCTGCGCGACGGTGTATTCGGCAAGCGATAGGGGGTGGACTGCAACTCCGTGTTGCCGTCGGCAGACATGAACAGCGAAGATATGTTTTGACTAAATCCCGCAAAATCTCCGACATTTAGTCAGAACGCTCATGTGGATTTGACTAAATCAACCGTTTTTGATATGATTTAGTCAGCACATCCAAGGAGATAGGGATATGATTGGACGAAAAGACGAGCAAAGAAGGCTTTTGGCAGCACATGCATCCGAATATTCGGAGTTTGTTGCCGTGTATGGGCGGAGACGTGTCGGCAAGACATTTCTCGTCCGCGAAACATTTGGCTATTCGTTCACATTCCAGCATACGGGCGTTGCCAAGGGTACTTTGGCAGAGCAACTGCAGCAATTCCGCGCTGCGGTGATTGAACAAGGCTATGAGGCTTGTCCGCGGCTAAAAAGTTGGTTTGACGCATTCGATGCGCTGAAACATGTCATATCCCGTAGCTCGGCGGAAAGGAAGACGGTGTTCATAGACGAACTGCCATACATGGATGTTACGGGGTCGCGTCTGATTCCCGCGCTTGAGCATTTCTGGAATGCCTGGGCGTCCGCTCGGTAGGACGTGTTGCTGATAATCTGCGGTTCCGCGACTTCATGGGTCCTGAACAACGTGGTGCATAGCAAGGGCGGCCTGCACGGCCGCGTGACGGGGCGCATTCGCCTGCAGCCGTTCAATCTCGCCGAATGCCGCGAATACGCAAAATCCCTCGGATTGGAGATGACCGAAT
>JAEEGH010032641.1_pt1 | contig 10005 bp, 9 predicted proteins | sample 9134181 | NCBI WGS metagenome assembly JAEEGH01 (sample SAMN16246544, study PRJNA631951) | gut metagenome | biome: gut microbiome; feature: rumen; material: DP-attached | host: Bos | place: Iran: Karaj | collected 2018-10 | reverse complement strand
AGTAAAAAGTCTCTGTGAGACAGACAACCATGCAAATGCCGCCTCTCCCGCATCAACTCTGGCCAGAACCGACAAGGGCATCTCTCATTCAAGTGAAAATGGGGGATAAGCCTGCTCCTGAGTTTGTGTCGTCTGGTTTTCGGGCGCGACGACCGTCATTGGCAATTGGAACAGGCAACATTTCCACATTGGCATATTCAAACCTTCCCCTCCAGCTTCGGCCAGTCGGCGATGCCGAATTTGTCGAGCAGGCGCTGGGCCTCAGCAAGGCCCTCGTCCGTGAGAGAGACGGATTTGGCCGTCCGACTTGAGGAAATGAGACCGGCCTCCACCAGTTTGTCGAGTGTGTCGAAGTCGAACCCCTTCCAGGCGCGCCAAGGGGTCCAGCTGTTCGGTCCAACCTTCTCGCGGAAGCGGTTCAGAAACAGCAACGCAAGCGTCAGCTCCCGCGCCGCAGTCGCGGCATCGATTTTCTCATTTGGGCTCATCGCATCACCTTTTTTCTCCTTTCTCAGGCTTACGGGGTGCAATGCCTCCGCTTTCCAGCAACTCCAAATCCTGCATTTGAAGTCTGAAGAGTTCCTTTTGCGCTTCGATTTCGCGACGAAGCGTATCCTCGTCAGGAAGGAATGTCTTGTACTTCACGGCGAAGAGCTTTTCGTTCCCCTTCAAAATCGAATACCGTGCGATGTCCTTGTTCGTCTCGCTGCACAAGACAATGCCAATGGTCGGCGCGTCATCGGGCTGCTTGACAAGTTCATCGAACATCCGGCGGTACATGTCCATCTGACCGACATCCTGGTGCGTGATGCGCCCCACTTTCAGGTCGAGGAGGAAGTAGCATTTGAGAATGGAATTGTAGAAGACAAGATCAATGTAGAAGTCGGATGTCTCCGTTCGCATGTGCTTCTGCCGCGCCACGAAGCAGAAACCGCGGCCAAGTTCCATCAGGACGTCGCGCAGATGCGAAATCAATGCGGATTCCAGCTTCGTCTCGCGAATCTTCACGTCCGGGGCGAGGCTGAGAAATTCGAGAATCATGGGATTCCTGATGAAGTCCGCAGGGACAAGCGACTTTGGATTGTCCGGCAAGGGCGTCAATGCCAGTTCCTTGCGCTTTCGCCGGCGATCAGGGTTGGCCGTCGCGAGCAGACGTTCGTAGGCCTGTGTTTCTATCTGCCGGTCAAGGGCGCGGGTGCCCCACGAGGAGGCGATGCATTCGTTCAAGTACCATTCCCTTGCGATGGGGTCGTCGATGTGCATGAGCGAACGGTAGTGAGTCCAGCTCAATTCGGAACGCAGCGCGTTCCGAATCGGGAAGGCAAGATAGAACTTCCGCATGTAACGAAGATTCCTCTCGTCGTACCCGCTTCCGTATTCGGCGGTCAGCCGTCTCGCCAAATCGGCGAGGACGGCCTTGCCATACTCCGCTTTCCGCTTGCCCTGCTGCTCGTCCTCGACAATCAGGCAGCCAACGCGCCAGTACGTCTCGACCATCGCCCAATTGGCGACGCGCGAAACGACTTGCCGCCCCTCCTGAATAACGCGGCAGACTGATTGATACAGCTTATCCGAAACGCGCACCTGATGCCTCATTTGGATGCCTCCCTTGATAATCTCGCCAATGGTTGTCCATTCATTCCGCACCTACCCTATCATAAAATTCGCTTGTATGCAATACGCAACTGCGTCCTCGCGTCAACTTCCCCCTCTTCAGGGCGATGGCGGTGGGTTGCCGTTTCCGTCAGGGGGCGCGAGCGTGACGCAGTAATCGTCGAGCGCGTGCCAAGTGACATACGGGATGAGTTCTTCGCGCTCCTTCTTCTCCACGGGGAGATTCATGAAATCGACGACGTTTTCTCCAGGGAACCAGGAATCGCAGTATCGGGGGAAGATGCCATCGGGGACGATGCCGATGCGGTCGGTGCCGAGAAATCTCGCGGCGAGTTCCCTGCCGTCATGCACAACCACCGGCAGCCCTTTTCTCAAAAGCGCAAGGAAAAACTTCGCGGTCTCGATGGAACGGCCCCAGGACTTGCCGTCGACCGCCAGGTAATAGCCCTTGTCATCATCACAGACATATAGCGAAACATGGGTTGAATTGCCGCCACGGCACACCTCCCAGGGGTGGCCGCCGCGCCGTTCGCGGTCGTGATACCAGCTGTGGAACGCCGCCGGCGAATCGGGATCGATTTCGCCAAGCCCCTCGTCGCGTCCGTCCGCATGGGCATCGTACATCTGCCGAGGAGTCTTGCCCTCAAGTCCCTCGTAGTGGTTGGCGAGGTACCCTGCGGCGCAGAAACCGTAGAAGTCATTGGCCGTCATCTCCTTGAGCCTTCCCTTCGGCTCGGGGTAACGTTCGTCTCCCTGCTCCGCCACGGCAGACACGAACTCGTCGATTTCCGCCTGGGTGATGTCCTTGTAGTAGTCCTCCTTGTTCTCGGGGAAAACGCGCCAGTAATCCGCCCTTGCCATGGTGCCACTCCTGTCGCGCGGGTCAACACCTTGCTCAACCGCCCTGACATACGTTCCGGCCTCCACCATTGCCACGCAGTCCCGAACGGCCTCGATGGCCCACTGCACAAACTCCGTCAGGTCGTACCACTCGCCGTGTTCCTCCCTGGGGTCGATGGTGATTACCGGCTTGTGGTTGAGGAACACCGTGCGGAAGCCCCTGTATTCCGCAGTCGAAAGAAGGAACCACTTTTCTTCCGTCGGGAAGTCCTCGCGCCACCATTCCTCGAACTCCTCGCGACTGGACACCGTCTCCTCCTCGATCCATTCCTCCACGTCTCCGAATGCCTCAATTGGGCCGCGCTGCGCCCTTACCCACAGGGAGTGGGCGTTGTCGCCACCCAGCGAAACAAACCGCTCCATCTCCTGGAACAGTTCGTCTATCTTCTTCGTCGTTTCGGCGGTGATGTCCTTGCATCCCTCGTGCCGCTCGGAATAGCTTCGTATTATGGCCTTGACCTGTGGTGCGTAGAACATGGCTTGCTCCTTTAGAGATTCGTCTTGATCCATTCCCGGAAGAACGGGTTGTAAAATCGGTATCCGGTGTGGCGCGGATAGATCAGTCGGGACGCCACAAGGCTGTTCAGCGCCCGCTTCACGGCTCCGGGACTCAAAATTTGGACGCGATTCATGAACTCGGCCGAGAATACCCGCGCAGAGTCTGCCTCGGCAAGTCCCCGAAGAACCGAAAGCTGGTTGGGCGTGAGGTCTGCCACTGCGGTTTCAAAGCCGTTCTTCTCCCGTGCGAAGACAACGGCCAACGCCCTGGGCAGATCTGCGTCGGTCGCCGTCCCGCCCTCTTCCGTCACCCCCCAAAGCGCATCGCACAGTTCCTGCACATCGCCCGACACGCCACCCGCGAACTCAATGGCGGCCTTTGCCGTTTCCAACTTGATTCCGCAGCCCCCCTTTCGAAATCGCGCCACTATGAACCGCGCGAACTCGTCCGGGTCGATGGGGGGAACCTCGAACGCCAGGGCGGACTTGAAGAACGGGCTGTCGGGATGCGTGAAAATCCTCAGCATGTCATTACGGACGCTGCCAAGGAAGAAATACGGCGTGTCGCCCTGGAACTGTATCGTCCCGCGCATTTCGGCGAGAATCCTGTCGGCATTCTCCAGTTTCAAAAGGTCCTGGAATTCGTCCATGACGACGCACAACCTCCCGTCTTCGGCCAGTTTCCTAACTGTGGACATGGCGGCGTCAAGGGAATCTGGTTCGGACGCTGCCTTCGCATCGACGGTGATGGTCGGGGCTCCGGTGTTCGAGTCGATGGTCAACGCGGGGCGCAGACGATGCGCGAGGGCCAGCGCTTTTTTAAGAAAAGGCATCTTCTCCGTGACTCCGCCCACCCCCGACATCACGCGGCGGCAGAAATCCGACAGCGTCCGAATGCCGTAGAGGTCGATGTATAGAAGCCGTTCTCCTTTCATGCCGGAAATGGCCTTCTTCACAAGGGAGGTCTTGCCCATGCGGCGTTCGCCCTGAATGACGAGGTTCTGCCCGGCTTCGGCATAGTCGCGCAACTGGCGCTCCAGGTTGGGTCGTGGGCAGAAATACTCACCCTCGACGACACACCCATATCTGAATGGCATTTTCATACTGGTTTCCCTTTCGCATACTAGTATATCAAAAATTACGCAATTATGCGATACGCAAGTTGCGTAATGGCGTCATTTCGTTATTTTTCCCCCCCCTGTTTTTCTGGGTAGTTCCAGACTTCATTTTCTGGGTAGTCTCCATCTTGTTTTTCTGGATAGTTTCCCCATTGGCCCTAGCCTCGGCTTCCATTTTTCTGACCACCTTTCCCTAAAAGTTTTTTCTGACCACCTTTTTCTGACCACCTTGGCTCTTTATTGGCCACTGGCTGTTGGCTACTTTCACACTTCCACATTTTCACATTATTCATGCCCGGCCGATGAAGGGGCGGGGAAACTGGGAATGGCGGCGGATGGCCTGGCGCGAATTGCTGCCGCCAGACATCCTTTTGCGGAAGGCCCAGGCTCTGTTCATTTCTTCGTAAATGCGGCACATTCGCAGGCAAAAAGCCTTTTCCGTGAAAGGCTCCGCCTCGACTTCTGGATTTAGCCCTTTGGGACGCGGAACCTTTTCCGGCGAGTCGTCGCCCAGGGCGCATGAGACTCTGTAGCTGAGAATGGCGAGCTTGCGGACTGCCATTTGGAGAAAGGCGGCTTGAAGCGAGTTGGGATTGATCTTCTCCTGGCGCGGCTCACGCGTTGTTCCATGGCACCGACTAGGCGCGGGCCAGAGGTCATGGAAGGCTGCACCTTTCGGAAACTTCGACCAGCGTTTGAAGTCGGCGGGGTCGTACCGCCATACGCGCTCCTCTGGCGCATGGCGGCAGTTCCACGCGAAGTTGAGATGGTGGTATGCGTGGGCCATCGACACAAACAGCGCCCCCTCCTTCAGTGGCTGTCGCCGCTCTTCCTGTGCGACAGACTCCTCCCACCCCTTGACGCTTTCGTCCACGACTTCGCCGAAGACGATGAACTGGATGCGAGCAAAAAGTCGCATCAGTTCCACCTGCGCCTCGCCAAGGTTTGAAAGAATCGGTTTCAATGCCAGCTGTTTCATGGTAACGCTCTCTTCGCAACAACCGTGCCAAGCCACAAAAAGACGGGGGAAGCGGCCTAAATGAGCCGCTTTCGCATGCCATCCGGTCAAAATTCTGCCACCTGCTCAAAAAGCGAGCGGCAGAGGGCATCAATCTCTTTCCCCTTAACTTTTGCAACTTTTCGGACTGTCTGAGACTCAACTTTTGCAACTTTTCGGACTATTCAAGGTCAAACTTTTGCAACTTTTCAGAACATACAGGCTAATCATGTCAATCCTGTGAATCCCGTCTAAGGCTTCGCTACCAGTTGGTCGTAAACCGCCTTGTCTCGATCCGAGAAGCAGCAGAAGACGATTTCCATCTCCTCTGCATCCTCCGCCTCTCTGCACCTCTGCGTGAGATAATCCTTCGCCTCCCGCACGGCAATCTTCGCCGCATCTTCAATGGGGTAGCCATAAACGCCAGTGGAGATGCATGGGAAGGCTATGGACTTGCAGCCGTTCTCCTCCGCAAGGGCGAGGGAGTTGCGGTAGCAGGCGGCAAGTTTCTCAGGCTCGCCATGCTGGCCGTCGCGATAGACCGGCCCCACCGTGTGGATGACGAACTTCGCCGGAAGCCTGAAACCCGGCGTGATCCGCGCCTCGCCTGTCGGGCACCTCACGCCCGGCCGCGCCTCCGGCACCTTGAGGCACGCCTCGTAGAGTTCCCGTCCGGCCGCGCGGTGGATCGCGCCATCCACGCCACCCCCGCCGAGCATCACCTGGTTCGCCGCATTGACGATGGCGTCCACCGCCAGCATCGTTATGTCGCCTTGGATGACTTTTATCATGGTTTTTCCTCCTTCCCTAGCAAACCGGCCATGTAGATTGGCAGGACAAATATAGCAAAAGGCCATGCGCCCCGCAAGGCAAACTACCAAAATTCACGGAGTTTGGGAACGGGGAATGGGGAACAGGAAGAATGTGAAAATGTGGAAACAGCCAATACCAACAGCCAATTATCAATGTCTCCACTCGAATTGGGTGTTGGGTTTGGGCATTGGCAACATTTTCACATTGGCAACATTTCTTTCCCGGCTCCCGGCCGCAGCGCCTAACGCAAGTCGCTTCGCGACACGCAAGGGTTGCGCTCGCATCGATGTGGCTACGACGGGCTATGCCCTACGCCACAATCGATTCTCGCGTGGGGCGAATGGAATTGCGGCAAAAGCGATTGTGGCGTAGCCGCCACGGGCGGCGTCGTAGCCACATCGGTTTTGACGCAGCTTTTGCGTCCGGCCATAGGCCGGTTGCGTTAATGGGGGAACGGGGAACGGGGAACAGGGAACAGGGAACAGGGAGATTAATGTGGAAACAGCCAATACCAACAGCCAATTATCAATGTCGCCACTCGAATTGGGTGTTGGGTTTGGGCATTGGCAACATTTTCACATTGGCACATTTCTTTTTATTGCGGGCGGGGTGGCAATGATGTAGAATGGATGGGCAATGGATGGGAAGGAGACAAATTCAGGAGCGGGGGCGGTGATGGGCGAGCCGGCCGTCGATCCGTCGTGGTCGGTTCTCCTTGACGACCCGCTCTTCGCCGTAATCGCCAAGAGCGGCAACCTCCCCTGCCATGCCGGCGGCCGCTACCGCGCCAACACCCTCGAGGCCATCCTTCTCGCCGCAGGATGGGGGGAGGTCCACTTCGTGAGCCGCCTTGACCGCGAGACATCCGGCGCAGTCGTCGTGGCGAAGACCGCCGACGCAGCGGCGCGGCTTGGGCGCGACATGGCGGCACGGCGCTTCGACAAGCGCTACCTCTGTCTCGTCGAGGGCGACTGGCGCGAGCCGCCCGCGCCAGACGGCTGGTTCGACGCATTCGGCTGGATACGCCCCGCCAGCGACGCCCTCGTCAAAAAATACCGCATCTTCGAGAAGGCGTCCGACATCGGGGCTTGGCGGCGCGACGCCTCGGCGCAGACGGCATGGACGCGGTTCCGGCCGCTGCGCCAAGGCGATGGGCGCACCCTCCTGGAATGCGTCCCGATGACCGGACGCACGGCGCAGATCAGGGCCACGCTGCACGCGCTGGGGTATCCCGTCGCCGGCGACAAGCTCTACGGCCCGGACAAAAGCCTCTACGCGAAACTCTGCGAGGACGCCCTCACCGACGAAGACCGGGCGCGCCTCGCCTTCCCCCGCCAGGCGCTGCACGCCTGGAAGGTCGCCTTCCCGCATCCCCTGACGCGGGGGCGCGTCGAAGCCGCCGCGCCCCCGCCGCCATTCCTCGACCCCGGCGCCTAGCGGAAGCCGATGGGCCGGCTGCTGTCCTTCTTCAGGAGGCTCTCCTTCTCCAGCCCGTCGAGACGCATGGCGTTCGTCACGTCGCCGCCGAGGTAGTGGAGAGATTGGCGCACGGTGCGGAAGTCGCCGGGGGCGAGCCTTGGGATGGAGGCGAGGCGCCTGGCCTCGGCATCAGAAAGCCCGCTCTTGAACATCCGCTCGAAGAAGAGGCGCTTGCCATCGTCGGTCAGGTAGTCGAACTGGAGCTTGAAGGTGAAGCGGCGCATGATGGCGGCGTCGAGGTTGGCGTTGAAGTTCGTGGCGCCGACCATCACGCCCTTGAAGTTCTCCATCCTGTGGAGAAGCTCGTTCACCTGCGTTACCTCCCAGCTCTGCTGCGCGCCGGAACGGTCCTGCACCAGCCCGTCGATTTCGTCGAGGAAGAGGATCGCGTCCTCGTCCTCGGCCTCATTGAAGGCTTCCTTGATGTTCTGCTCCGTGCCGCCGACCCACATGGAGAGGAGGTCGCCCCCCATCTTCACCAGCACCTTGGCGTCGAGGGCCTGGCCGAGGTACTTCACGAACTCCGTCTTGCCCGTTCCGGGCGGCCCCCAGAGGAGGAGGTTCATGCGCGGGCGGTCAGGGTCGGACGAGCAGTCCTTCTCCGCCCTGAAGCGGCGGACGGCCTCCACGATCCGGTCGAGCGAGACGTCGCCCCTGAGGTTGAGGCCGTCGAGGGAGTAGTCGCGGGAAGGCAGCAGGGCGCTGTCGGTCTCCTCCGCCCCCATCAGCTCGCAGTGCGGCTTCATCAGCTTGTCGATGAGGGAGAGGGCGGCGTTCTTCTTCGGGCGCAGGCGCCGGACGTTCTCCAGGACAAGGGAGATGCCGCCGGCGTTCGTCTGGTACTTGTCCGCCAGGCGCACGATGTCCTCCTCGGAGATGATCTTCCCGAGGCGGAACTTGGCTACGCCGTTGCGCCAGATGGCCTGGCGCTGCGCCGCGTTGAGCTTGTCGAAGCGGATGGAGTAGTCGAAGCGCCGCCTGACGGAGTCGTCAAGCGCCTCCGCCGGGGTGTTGGAGATCCAGATGGTCGGGAGCTTCGTCTCGTCGAGCATGGTGTTTACGGCGCCCTTTTCGGAGTGGGGGCCGCCCATTCCGCCGAAACGGGATGCGAAGAAGTCGAGGCTCGTGCGCAGGAGCCTGTCGGCCTCGTCCACCAGCACCATGCTGTGCCCCTTCGGGGCCTGGTCGTTGCAGATGCGGATGCCGAAGAGGCGGCCGACGCTGGTGTGGCGGTCGCCGTCCTTAGGCCCCTGGCGGATCTCGAAGAGGTCGAAATCCAGCTCCTTCGCAAGCGTCTTGGCGAAACTGGTCTTGCCCGTTCCGGCCGCGCCATAGAAGAGGATGTTCGCGCCGCGCCCGTCGCGCGCGGAGGAGGAGATGAGTTTCTTCAGCAGTCCGCCATGCTCCTCGGCGAGCCTGCCGTAGTATTTCCACGGCAGGGCGTCGTCCGTCTCCGCCTTCCTGTAGAAGCGCCCTTCGAGCACGCCGCCGTCGCCGCTCTCGAGGAACTCGTAGAAGGCGCCGTGCCGCTCGAGCTCGCCATCGTCGCCAAGCGCCTCGCCCTTGCGGAGCCGCCCGTCGGCGGCCAGCGCCTTGCCGACGACCCCGCATGGGCGGTCAACCGCCATGGCGAAGAATATCTGCGAGTCGTGCCGCCCCCTTGTGCAGCAGCGGGGGAAGTCGTCAAAGCACGTCAGGGCGCGGACCGCTGCGTAGAGGAAGAGGTCGCGCTCCACTTCGTCAAGCCCGAGGAGGCGGAAGATTTCGTTCGCCCGCAGCTCCATCGGGTCCTTGCGCCGGCGGGCCTGCGTCTTGCGGCGCTCCATGGCGTCGCACCACTCCAGGAGCATCGCGCGGCAGCGGGAGCGCAGCGACTTGTGGTTCCACACCCACTGGAGGACGTCTGTCACTTCGCTGTGCATGTCGATGGAGATCACGGGCGCCGCCGCCTTGCCCTCCCCCGGGCCTTTCTCGACGCACAGGTCGCGGCAGTCCTCGAGCTCCTTTGGCGAGAAATACTTCGCCAGCATCGAGGCCGCCTCGTCGTTGTCAGAGTTGTTGCAGTTTCCGAACGGGTCGAAGAAATCGTCGTCCTCGACCTCGCCATCCCAATTGCGGATGAAATTCCGCATGAAGCGCAGTTCCTGCTTGAAGAGCCAGCCGTCGCTGACGTCGTTTTTGAAACCAATACTACCGGTACCGTTACGATTGCTTTTCTTGTTTTCGTTCATGATGTCCTTTCCTTTTGCCGCGGCAGGAAGCAAACATCATGCCAAGGCGGGAAAGTGGACAAAAACGGAGCGAAAGGGGGCGCCGCTGGTCAAAAACCTGCCAGGCGGCAGGATTTTGGCCAGAGGGGGAACGGGGAATGGGGAATAGGGGAGAAGAGAATGTGGAAATGTGGAAACAGCCAATACCAACAGCCAATGTGGAAATGGGGGCTAGGGGCTAGGGACTAGGGGCTAGGGGCTAGGGTTGGACTCCGTTCCGGCCGCAGCGCTTAACGCAAGTCGCTTCGCGACACGCAAGGGTTACGCTCGCATCGATGTGGCTACGACGGGCTATGCCCTACGCCACAATCGATCC
>JAEEGH010032640.1_pt1 | contig 10005 bp, 10 predicted proteins | sample 9134181 | NCBI WGS metagenome assembly JAEEGH01 (sample SAMN16246544, study PRJNA631951) | gut metagenome | biome: gut microbiome; feature: rumen; material: DP-attached | host: Bos | place: Iran: Karaj | collected 2018-10 | reverse complement strand
AAGGGTGGTCATACTCATGACCAAACCCATTGCGAATAATACAATCTTTTTCATACCTTCAATCTTTTTACTTTGTACGTATCACTTTTTACTTATCACTTAGTTATAGCATGCCTCTCCATGTTCATAGATATCGAGACCTTCCTCCTCAATACGCTTGTCGACGCGCAGTCCATGCAGCTTCTTGATGCCGAAGAACAGGACGAAACCACACGCTGCAGCCCAGAGGTCGATGACCAGGATGCCGAAGCACTCAGCACCGAAGAATCCCCAGCCGTGACCGTAGAACGCACCGTTAGAGGTTGACAGCAGACCTGTCATCAGCGTACCTAAGATACCACATACACCATGTACTGAGCTGGCACCTACAGGGTCGTCAATGTGCAGCACGTGATCGATGAATTCGATAGAGTAAACCAGCACGAGGCCACATACCAGACCGATAATCACAGCACCGACAGGAGAAACAAGGTCGCAACCAGCGGTAATGCCCACAAGACCTGCCAGCACACCGTTCAGGGTCAGTGAGAGTGAGGGTTTGCCGTACTTCAACCAAGTGAGGAACATGGTGGCTACACCACCAGCAGCTGCTGCAAGGTTGGTGGTCAGGAATACGTGAGAGATAGCTACACGGTTCACTTCGCCAGAAGCGGCGAGCTGAGAACCAGGGTTGAAACCGAACCATCCCATCCAGAGGATAAAGACACCCAGGGCAGCCATGGTCAGGTTGTGACCAGGAATAGCGCGGCTCTTGCCGTCCTTGGCATATTTTCCGATACGGGGACCGAGAGCCAGTGCACCAATCAGTGCCAGCACTCCACCTACGCTATGCACGATGGCAGAACCTGCGAAGTCGTGGAACACGTCGCCAAAGGTAGACATCATGAAGCTGTCGGCAGCATCATTGCAGAGCCAGCCACCACCCCATGTCCAGTGTCCCTCGATGGGATAGATGAACAGCGAGATGAAAGCACTATAGAGCAGATACATCGAGAACTTGGTGCGCTCAGCCATAGCACCGCTGACGATGGTGGCAGAAGTGGCACAGAAAACGGTCTCGAAAATCAAGAAACCCTCTACGGGCAGGTCGCCTTTATAGAAAGTAAGGTCGCCCCAGTTGGGCATGCCGATGAATCCAGCACCCTCGCTACCGAACATGAATCCGAAGCCGAGGAAGAAGAACAACAGTGATCCGAACATGAAGTCGACGAAGTTCTTCATCAGGATGTTTGCGGTGTTCTTACTGCGGGTAAAACCAGCCTCACACAGCGCAAAACCAGGCTGCATAAAGAATACCAACATGGCTGCCAATAGCATCCATACGGTATCGAGTGATAATCCAATTTCGTTCATAATCCTTTTACCTTTAATTGTTACCTTAATTATTTCTTGTCTCTCAGTACGGTGTCACCATGTTCACCCGTTCGGATGCTCCAGGTGTCGATCATGTCGCTCACGAAGATGCGACCGTCGCCCACCTCACCCGTATGGGCCGTTTCCAGAATAACCTTCACCGTCGGCTCCACCAGTGGATCACGACAGACGATGGTCAGTGCCACACGCTCGATAACGTCGGTTGAGTACTGGACGCCACGATAGATACGCTCCTGGCGGCTCTGTCCGATGCCGTGCACGTTGTGGTACTCAAACCAGTCGATGTCCGATGAAAGCAAAGCTTCCTTCACATCCTCGAACTTGGTCTTGCGGATGATTGCTTCAATCTTTTTCATACCTTTTTACCTTTAAATGAATACTAAAATAATTATCCCTTGCTCCATTTTTCTATACGGTCAAGAGCTTCTTCCGTTTTTTCATGACTGCTGAAGGCCGTGAAGCGGACATATCCTTCGCCGCTGGGGCCAAAGCCTACTCCCGGGGTGCAGACTACGTTGGCACCATAGAGCAAGGCTTCGAAGAACTGCCACGAACCCATTCCCTCGGAGGTGCGCATCCATATATAAGGTGCGTTCTCACCACCATAGACCTCGAAACCGAGGGCACGCAGGCGCTTCAACATATGCTGGGCATTGTCCATGTAATAGTCGATGGTTTCCTGAATCTGCTGTTTGCCTTCTGGTGAGTAAATGGCTTCAGCAGCGCGTTGTGAGATATAACTCGTGCCGTTGAACTTCGTACACTGACGGCGCAGCCATAACTGGTTCAATGGAATGCGCTCGCCCTCGAAGGTTGATACGCTGACATCCTTGGGAACGATGGTGTAGCCACAGCGTACACCTGTAAATCCTGCCGTCTTTGAGAACGAATGGAACTCGACAGCGCACTTCTTCGCACCGCGAATCTCATAGATGCTACGAGGAATCTCCGGGTCGCGGATATAGGCTGAATAGGCTGCATCGTAGAGAATCAGCGCATCGTTTTTCAGTGCATAGTTCACCCACTTGCGCAGTTCCTGTTTGGAGATGACGGTACCCGTGGGGTTGTTGGGGTAGCAGAGGTAGATGACATCCACAGGACGACCTTTGGGCAATTCTGGAATAAAACCATTCTCTGCAGTTGTCGGCAGGTAGCGCACGTTCGTCCAGCGTCCGTCACGATAGGTACCGCAACGACCAATCATCACGTTAGAGTCGATGTAGACGGGGTAGATAGGGTCGGTCACACCGATGAAGTTATCCCAATGAAGCAGTTCCTGGAAATTACCGGTGTCGCTCTTCGCACCATCATTCACAAAGATTTCGTCGATGTCAAGGTGAATGCCACGGGGACGGAAGTCGTTCTTCAGGATGGCTTCGCGCAGGAAGTCATAGCCCTGCTCGGGACCGTATCCGCGGAAGCCCTTCATGGTGCCCATCTCATGGGCTGCCTTGTGCATAGCCTCTACAACGGCGGGTGCCAGGGGTTGTGTCACATCACCAATGCCCAGCGATATCACATCGGCCTTGGGGTGCATCACCTTGAAAGCGTTTACCTTCTTGGCGATGTCAGCGAACAGATAGTTCTGCTGCAGGTTCAGGAAATGTATATTTACTAATGCCATATCAATTTACAATTTGACGATTTACAATTTACTATTTATTTCAATTTCTCCATCGAAGACGAATTCGGCAGGGCCCGTCATGTAGACATGGTTATCGCTTTCGCGCCATTCTATGGTGAGCGTACCGCCATCCATCGCAATATGAGAGGTGCGTCCTGCCTTGCCCGTCAGTGCGGCTGCTACGGCTGTAGCGCAGGCTCCCGTTCCGCAAGCCTCGGTGATGCCACTTCCACGTTCCCAAACGCGGGTCCGGATGGTTCCGTCCGCCTCTATGCGGGCAAGCTCGATGTTGCATCGCTGTGGAAAGGCAGGATGGCGCTCCAGTTTTTGTCCCGTTTCACCCACCTGGTCTATATCATCCGTGAAGATGACGTAGTGTGGATTGCCCATCGATACGAACACGCCTTGATGCATGCCACGATTGACCAGGAACTGGTTCTCATCTTCTAATATCGGCTGCAGCATATCTACCGTTACACTTTCTACCTTTCCATCGTTCACGTGCAGTTGCAACGTCTTGATGCCGGAAAGTGTCAGCAGTCTGATTTCTGTCTTGTCAGTCAGTCCACGCTCATACAGGTATTTGCCGATGCAGCGGCTTGCATTGCCACACATCATAGCCTCTGAGCCGTCTGCATTATAGATATGCATGGAATAATCAGCCTCAGGCACGGGCGAAGCCCCAATCAGTACGAGACCGTCAGAGCCTATGCCTTCATGACGATCGCTCCAGACGACGGCCACCTCTGATGGGTTGGGAACAGAAAACTGCATCGTATTGACATAGATGTAGTCGTTTCCGCAACCATGCATCTTGGTAAAACTGATTTTTTGTGCCATTTTGCTACCTTATTTAATAAATTACTTTCTTTTTGTTAAGAATTCGAGTGCAAAGGTAGTCAAAAAGACATAATTAACAAAGAAAACGCACTTCTTTGTTTGTTGAAAATGAGGAAAATTGTCATTTTGTAAGGTTTAAGGTGGAAAATTAACACTATTCATTTACATTTTGCCTTTTTAATATTCACTTTTTATGCAAAGTGTTAGAATAGACCATTCAGCCCCCTAAGAACCAAAAGTTTTTTGGAAATCGGTTTGGTAGTTTATTCAATTCTTCGTACCTTTGCAACAAAACTAACCCAGTAAATCATAAGATTATGAGCAAGATTAAGACTATCGGTATTTTGACATCGGGCGGTGATTCCCCTGGTATGAACGCAGCCATCCGTGCCGTGACACGTTCTGGCATTTACAATGGTTTTACGATTAAAGGTATCTATCGTGGTTACGAGGGACTGATGAACGATGAGGTGAAAACCTTCACCACGGAGGATGTATCAGGCATCATTACTCGTGGTGGTACCATCCTGAAAACTGCCCGAAGCAAGGAATTCATGACCCCTGAGGGTCGACAGAAAGCCTACGAGACCTGCCAGAAAGAGGAAATAGATGCACTAATAGTAATCGGTGGCAATGGCTCGCTGACTGGGGCGCGTGACTTCGCCATGGAGCACGACATCACCTGCATTGGTCTGCCCGGTACCATCGACAACGACCTCTATGGCACTGATGCCACCATTGGCTACGACACCACGATGAACACCATCATGGAGTGTGTTGACCGTATCCGTGATACTGCCAATTCACACGAACGTATCTTCTTTGTTGAGGTGATGGGTCGCGATGCCGGTTTCCTGGCACAGAACTGTGCCATTGCCTGCGGTGCTGAGGCTGCCATCGTTCCTGAGGAGACAACCGACGTCGACCAGCTGGCAGCTTTCATGGGCCGTGGCATCCGTAAGTCGAAGAAGTCGTGTATCGTTATCGTGTCGGAGAGTCCGAAGTGTGGTGCGATGTACTATTCGGACCGTGTGAAAAAGGAGTTCCCTGAGTTTGATGTACGTGTGTCTATCCTCGGTCACCTGCAGCGTGGCGGTACCCCGTCAGCCCGCGATCGCATCCTGGCATCTATCACGGGTGTAGGAGCCATCGAGGCCATTCTGCAGGGACAGCGCAACATCATGGTTGGTGTGCGCAACAATGATGTCGTTTATGTGCCTTTCTCAGAGTGTATCCGTACCGACAAGCGCTTCGACAAACGTCTTATCAATGTGCTTGACGAACTGAGCATCTAAAAACAATCGTTGCAGCCATCAAGTGGCTGCAACGTTAATCAATAATACCTTTCTTGGTAGAGGCGGACGGTTATGACGTCGTTTTCGTTTGCGAAACTGATTTTGTTTTCACGAGCCAGCCATCCGATGGCGGCATAAAACGAAGGTGTTTGTAGTTCCGTCTCACTTTGCAACTGCTCTAAACTAAGGTTCCCCTTACTCTCTAATGTGCGCCAGATGATACCGGCGTTCTCACCAATCATACTTATTTTCATAGTCGTTCTTTGTTTATGTCTTACTTGTTTTCAGAATAGTACGTAGTTATCTGGTTGCAAATATACACATTTTTCTTGAAATAACTAACATTTTGCCAAGAAATTTGAAAAAAGGTGGCAGAACTCATTAAAGAGCCTGCCACCCATGGGGGTTTAGTGTAAGATTCTTAGTATGCTTTAATCTTGTGGAAAATCTGCGGGACGAGGACCGCGTGGACCACCATGATGTCCGCCGTGATGTCCGCCGTGATGATGCTGTTTCTTATACTTTTTATACTGTGCAGCAGTCAGTACCTCCTGCAACTTCTTGTCGTATTCCTTGCGCTTCTCCTTCTGTGCCTCGAAGTTCTTCTTCATCTCCTCCTTCTGGGCATCAGTCAGCTGGGGGCGCTCAGGACGCTGTTGCTGTTGGGTAGCACCCGTCTGTCCGTCGGGACGAGGACCGCCATGGTGTCCGCGACCCATGCCGCGACCCATACCAGGACCACGCAGCACATCTTTGTATTCAGTGTTCAGGGCCAGTACCTTGGCTTTCTGATCAGCTGTCAACTCAAGTTGCTCAGTCATGCGGTTAGTCATTTCCTCAGGATTCATTTCCTTGGGAGCCTTGCGCTCCTTGTTGTCGTTCTGTGCCATCACAGCTGTCATTGACAGGAGGGCAACGAGTGTTAGAATCATCTTTTTCATTTTCATTCTGTTTTTAATTGTTATACTTATGATATGTTTTTTGTCAATCGACATTCATATGACGTTGCAAAGGTATAAAAAGTAAAACCGTCCGCAAGGAATATTCTGCGAACGGTTCATTTTGTTCAGCCAACCGGCTGTTTTTTACCTTTTAAAATTCGTACGCCTGCGGTTGCCAAACGGACGGACCGCGAAGTGAATCCAAATGACATGCGACTTCTGTTCAATTAGCAATTCGTCAAAATCTTCATTGTTCAAATCTGAGATGTCGAGCAATATCGCTGCGTAGCGCAAGGCCTGTTCAATGCCGATGCAGCGGATGTCTACCGCACAGCCCGTTAGGTGGTTGCTTGCAAACGCACCGCCCACTGCTTTGTTGACTTCAGGGCTTCGGAACCCGGAGTTAATGATGATAGGGTCATCTCCTTCACCGTAGAGGTCGTTCCATCTTTTCCTCAATCGCTCCAGCCACTTGCAGAGTCTACGAAGGTTATTCACTTCCTCTTCGCCCAACCCGTTCTGCTTGGCGAATTCGTTTACTTTCACACTCGTTTTAATCATCTCCCCGAGCGTAAAGTGCTCGGAGAGTTTCATGTTTGTGTCTATCATGCCATTAAATCTTTGATTATCTTTTTGTATTTACCTTGTTTAATACGTTCGATGAATCCGTGTGTCATCCAGCGTTGACATTGTTTATTGGCTGCACCGTTTTCTATGTCCAGCATCAGCATCACCTCCTTTGCAGTAAACAGTTCGGGCAATGCCTTATACGCATCAGCATTCTTGGTGTTTCTGCGTCTGGGTACATACTCGCGAGCAGCGTTGTCCCATGAATCCTGCAGCATCTGACCGAAGAAGTGGTCTTGGAAGTAGATCACCGCGTCGTACATCAGCGTGGAGAACTTGAGGTCGTCATCTGTGATGTCCAACTTTCCCGTTTTCTTGAACTCATCGTATTGACGAGCCAGGATGCGAGGGATGGTGAGCCAAGTGGCATAGAACACCGCACGCTTGCGCAGGTAGTCCAGCACGTGGTCATCCGCAGCTTCTGCCTCTTGGGCCGATTGCTCGCAGAGGTCGTACACATGGTCGGTCAATCTCTCGAGTGGCAACTCTCCATGCAACTTCTCGAACCGATAGCCCCATTGCTTCATGGATTCATTCGCCTCCCAATCTACATTCTTTTTCTTGATCATCTGGTAACGGGCTGTTTCCATCGGGAAGATGCAGACACGCGAGCAGAGTCCATCGTTGATGTTGCGGGGCGTGAACTTCTTGTACAATGAAACTTGCGTACCCGTCGTGACACTATTCCAGAAGATAGGCAAGATATCGTTGATGCTGTCGTTGTTCGCGTAGTCGACACCCGAAAGCTCGTTGTGGAAAGCTTTCAGTTCTAGATCGTGCTTACCAATCCAGGCACCACCCGATTGTGCACTAATCGAAGAATCAAGCTCAGAGTCGAACATATAAAGGTGCATCGGCATCACTTCACCATCTACCACCTCTTTCGCTCTTTTCAAACGACGGAAGAAGATGTTGTTAGAGGTTTTGGTAGGCAGATAACGAATCATTCCCTCGGGCTCCACCAGCGCATCTTGCTTCTGCGCTTTTGATGAAGTTCCTCGCTTCTTTTGCTCCTGCTTGTAGCGCGTTTCCTGCGCACGAACCTCTTCGTCCTGTTCACGCATGGCGCACATAATCTGGTCGTCCAGCGACTTGGCAAAGCCCTTACCCGTAGCAGGCTCACCGATAATCAATGCCTGCGGATTCATGCGCTGCTTGGCACCGTTGAAGTGCTTATACCAGCATCTTGTCAATAGCGTGCAATACATCGCTCCCGAGACGAATACGGCACCCAGCCAATTATGGCGGCTCACTCCACTACAGGCTTCGGCATAAGGAGCGCTAAGGAGAGGTTCCAGCCTTTCAGCGTACTGCTCGTAAGGGATGTTAACCCTGTCCATAGTTCGCTCAGCTCTTGGGGTTTCGCCTGATAGTACACCTGTACTTTTAAGCACCTCTTGCATTCGCTTGGGGATGTCTTTGTACATTCTTCGCTCACAAGCCGTATCAGCAACTCCCCTGACCTCTTCTTCTCCTCGCTCGCGGATGATGTCCTGTACAAATCCGCACTCCTTAAGTGCCCGAGCGACCATGTCGGGCTGGTTGTCGCAGATATACCTAAGGTCGAGAGCCATTTGCAGCATTGTTCTGTGGCGGTCTCCAACGCCTGGGGCGCCACCTTGCGCGGTCTGCCACGCTTCGCAGATTGTTTTGTAACTAATTCCATGATAATTAAAGTTTTCGTCTTTTTCTTCTGAACACGAATTGCACGAATTACACGAATCTTTTTCCTGTGCGCAGCCATTTGTGAGATTAGTGAGATTCGTGTTCGTTAAAATCTTCTTCGTGTTCTCTTGCGCTTTCGTAGGTTCAGTACAACCCTTACGATAAGCCTCGCAATACATCTTGTCAAACTCTTCATTGTAGTAATTTACTAGTTCTTCTTCGTTCAGATAATACACATCTTCTCTCATGGGTGCATACGATATGCGCGATGCATCGATGCAACTCAGGTCGGGCGTAACACCCAGTGCTTTAGCCAGTTCTATCTGATTATCGGCTATGTTGCCAACCTCAGGAATCGCCACGCACACCAATCGCAGTCCCTCTCCCGATGAGGTCACATGCGCAAACAGTACCTTCCATCTGAATCCCTCCACCTGTGTCCGTTCGAATATCTCACGCGGATTGTCCACATGGTCCACATCGAACATAAACAATCCTGAGAGGTGGATGCCTGCCAGCACCCTGCGCTTCATCTTTCTGCTGGGGTCTTTCTTTAAAGGGGTCTCGTCGAAATCCCTTGCTCCGAAAATCAGTGGTGGCAACGACTCTTTCAGGGCTGTTGCCCATCTTACCAGCTTCTCTTCGTCCGTCAGCTCTTTGAAAGCTTCGCCCACCTTCTTCTTCGCTGCTTCCTTGATGCAGAACTTCTGGAATTCCACGTTCGATGCCCACAGCTTGATGGCTCCAGGCTTACGCACCGCCCTGATGGTTTCTATCTTCCACTTCACCCTTGGCGAATCAAGTATTTCGTTGAGTTTCTCCGCAGTACCTGGTACTGCCGGAGAAACATATTGGTTATCTTGGGTACAAAACATATAATCCTTCTTTTCTTCGTTTCTTCGTGTTTAAATTAAAGATTACAATGCCTGCAGATCAGTGATATGAAATCCGTTCTCATGTCGGTCATTGTTCTCGCCCCATATCCTGTGCTTCCACGCACCCTTCACGATGTAGGGCATGCCCTGCTGGTACTGCGTATCTCGGTTCTTCGAGGCCAACTCTCCCGTCATCTCTCCGTAGAACACATCGCCGCCCCGCTTCATCGTTACCCCGCGACTCTTGAAATACTCGGTTGTTCCATCCTGCTTCTGATACTGGCGCTCAGCGTATGCGCCCACCGCTACAATTGTTACTAATGCTTCCATGTTAATTGATTATTTAATCTTATAATTTACTGGTTTTTGGTTTGGAAGGAAATTTTGGGAAATGATGGGAAATTTATATCATTTTGTTTCCTCATTGACTGCGCAGCTTAATTTCCCTTAATTTCCCCTAATTTCTTTCTTAACTACTTATTAATGTTTAATGATGTTCATGATAAAGTCGCGGCCCTTCGCTGTCCATACCAGTCGCGACACCGTGCGGCGGTGACCGTTACGACCGTGAATGACGAAGCTGCGGTTCTCCGTCAGTCCTTGGTTCATAAACTTGCGTGTGGGCATCCACTGACCTTTCGCCCACTGGATGATGCCCTGGTCGCAGAGGAATGAGTTAAGGTCGCGCGCGTCCAGTCCAAAAGGCTTGCCAATCTCGGTGGGCGTGTAGCAGTCGTCGCTTCGCTGGTTCAACTCGTCCAGCT
>JAEEGH010032633.1_pt1 | contig 10007 bp, 9 predicted proteins | sample 9134181 | NCBI WGS metagenome assembly JAEEGH01 (sample SAMN16246544, study PRJNA631951) | gut metagenome | biome: gut microbiome; feature: rumen; material: DP-attached | host: Bos | place: Iran: Karaj | collected 2018-10 | reverse complement strand
ATGCGATGATTGTATCTGGTTCAAATGATCTCATTAGCTCAACACCCTTTAATACAGTTTGAATTGATGGATCTGGTTCAACATCACAGAATAATTGATATGGAACCTCTGGAGATCTTTGCTCTAATTGTGCAATTACCTTATTAACATAGCCAAGCTCTACTAATGAACGATCAGTTACGATAAGAGCCTTCTTCATTTCCTTCATTTGATGTAGATATTCAATTGAATTTCTTTCAAAGTAAATCTTTGATGGAATCTTAAACCACTGCATATTATTTCTTCTACGTCCTACTTTCTTAACATTGATTAGATTAACTGGACCAACATTACCAGCTACTGAGTTGTGGCCATAAGAACCACATCCTAATGTTAATGATGGAATGAATGAATTATATACATTACCAATTCCACCAAATGTTGAAGGTGAATTACATATAATTCTAATTGCAGGTACTAAATCACCAAATTTTACTTCTAATTCCTTTGATGCTGTATGAATAGCAGCTGAATGTCCTAAACCATTGAATTCAACCATTTGCTTGGACATTTGTAAGCCTTCATCAGTTGAATTAGATTTTAAGATAGCTAATACTGGAGAAAGCTTTTCTCTAGTTAATGGCTCATCTACTCCTACCTTAGAGCATTCTACAGCTAAGATTACTGTAGTTGCAGGAACCTCAAAGCCAGCCTCATGAGCAATCCATGTTGCTGCTTGACCAACTACTGGTGCGAATAGCTTAGCATTGGGCTTATCCTCATTGCTATTGACACCAAACATGAATGCTTCAAGCTTTTTCTTTTCAGCCTTATTTACAAAATATACGCCATACTTCTTAAATTCAGCAATTGCCTCATCATAAATTTCCTTATCAATAATAGCTGCTTGCTCTGATGCACAAACCATACCATTATCAAATGACTTAGACATAACAATGTCATTTACAGCCTGACGTACATTACATGTCTTTTCCATATATGCAGGTACATTACCAGCACCTACACCTAAAGCCGGCTTACCACATGAATAAGCTGCCTTAACCATCGCATTACCACCTGTTGCTAAAATGGTTGCAACACCTGGATGATTCATTAATGCAGATGTAGCCTCCATTGAAGGATGCTCAATCCACTGAATACAATTTTCAGGAGCACCTGCAGCTATTGCAGCCTCGTATACAACTCTTGCAGCGGCTGCTGATGAGTTTTGTGCATTTGGATGGAATCCAAAGATAATTGGATTTCTAGTTTTTATACAAATTAAAGATTTAAAAATTGCAGTTGATGTTGGATTTGTAACTGGAGTGATACCAGCAACTACACCAACTGGCTCTGCTATTTCAGTAATACCAGTTACTGGATTTTCTGAAACAACACCAACAGTTTTTAATCTCTTCATGTTGTTAGTTACATATTCACAAGCAAATAGATTCTTTGTAGCCTTATCCTCAAATACACCACGCTTAGTTTCATCGATTGCAAGCTTTGCTAGCTCACCATGCTTATCAAGTGCGGCTACGCTACATTTAGCAACGATATAATCAATTTTTTCTTGATCGTAATTTGCATATTCATCTAATGCCTTTAATGCCTTTTTTACAAGACCATCAACCTCTTCGGCTGGAGTCAATACTTTTTCGTTTTCCATATTAAATTCCTCCCATACGTAAATCCTACTTTCATTATATACTAATAAAATGCAATGAAAATAAGTAAACGTTTTTCAAAATTTAGAGAAAATGTTGAATATTAGCCACCTTTAACAAGAGTGTCCGAAAACGTTTAAGTTGCAGTTAAAAAAAGACTAGGTTTACCCTAGTCACTTAATTTTATACATTGTGTAAGTTTGTTGTGTTTGTATCAACTGCTACTTCTTCAGTTGCATTTTCAGTTACTTCTTCAGAGTCCTCATTTTCAATTAAATCTACTGTGTCATCCTTAAATACAGTTAAATTCTTAACACCCTTATAGATAGGCTCATAAATTAATACTGCTAGGAATACACTTAGGAATCCTGTGATCAATGAACCAGGAATCTTAGATGTAGCTGTTGCTAAAGATACTGTAAATCCATCATCTAAATCAGATACTAATACATTGAATGTTCCTTCTAATAACCATCTTAAAATAAATTCACCAACAATATTAATTAATACTGCAGATAGAATTGCAAATAATGCTGCCTTAGATCTTGTAGATAGCTTTCTTTCAAATACGATTGCTAGTACAGTACCAATTGCGAATACTATAGAGAAGATTGGAATATATAATGAAATCTTTACTGTCTTACCACTTCCTAAGAAATTAGCAAAGTTAGAAGATAAACCATTAGAGAATCCAAAATCTGCAAAATCACCAGCTATAAATAATCCAAGTGAAATACCAAATATTAATACAAAGAATGATGTAGCACCAATTAATAAATACTTTGTATTTAATTGCTTCTTTAAAATTAATCTAAATAAATAACCAACTAGGAAGCCTACTAAAAACTTTAATATAAATGTTCTAATAATTGTTGATGGCTTAGATGTGTAATAAATTAAATCATATATACCCATACCTAAGCTACCTACAGCTCCACCTTCTAATCCACCTAATAATAAAGCCGCTATAATCATAACGAAATTACCTAAGTGAACCATATCTCCTGTTGGCATCTTAATTTGAATAAATACTCCTGCAAATGTTAATGCCGTAAATAATGCAATTACTGTTATCTTATTTAAAACCTTTCTAGAATTGCTCATAAATAAATCACCCCAAATTCTAAATACAGCTTCTATTATAAATGTTTTTGAAACTATTAAAATATTCAATTTTGTTATTTTTTATGGTACCAGATTGAATAAAAAATAAGATGCATACTAGATGCATCTATTTATACCACTTAATTGGTTCTATTCCCTTTGATATTAAATAATCATTAGTTTTAGAAAAAGGCTTTGAACCAAAGAATCCTCTATAGGCAGAAAGTGGAGATGGATGCTCACTTTCTACTATAAAATGATTTGGGTTATTTATATATTTCTTCTTTTGAATTGCCTTAGCTCCCCATAATATAAATACAATAGGATTATCTATTTTATCTAATTCCTTAATTAGATTATCAGTAAATATCTCCCATCCCATATTCTTATGAGAATTAGCTTCACCATTTCTTACTGTTAAAACAGTATTTAATAATAGGACCCCCTGCTTGCTCAAATATTCTAGGTTTCCATCCTGATTTATTTTTACATTTAAATCAGATTCCATTTCCTTATATATATTCTTTAAGGAAGGTGGTAGCTTATCGCATAATACAGAGAATGCTAAGCCATGAGCTTGATTTATTTCATGATAGGGATCCTGTCCAAAGATAACTACCTTTATATTATTAAATGGAGTTAGCTGAAAGGCTCTAAATATTAAATCTCTTGATGGATGGCATAGATGATTTGAATATTCATCATCAACGAAATCCATTAGCTTATTATAATATTCCTTTTTTTCTTCATTAATAACAAATTCTTCAAATGTCATAAATACCCCCTAAAAAATAAAGGCTAAGCAATGCCTAGCCTTTATAACTTTTTTACTTTAATTCAGCGAAATACTTAATAGTACGAACCATTTGGCTTGTATATGAATTTTCGTTATCATACCAAGAAACAACTTGTACTTGATAAGTATCCTCGTCAATCTTAGTTACCATTGTTTGAGTTGCATCAAATAATGAACCATATCTCATACCGATAACGTCAGATGAAACGATTGGGTCTTCGTTATAACCGAATGAATCAGAAGCTGCAGCCTTCATAGCAGCGTTGATACCATCAATTGTAACATTCTTACCCTTAACTACTGCAACTAAAATAGTTGTAGAACCAGTAGCTACTGGAACTCTTTGAGCAGAACCAATTAGCTTACCGTTTAATTCAGGAATAACTAAACCGATTGCCTTAGCTGCACCAGTTGAGTTTGGAACGATGTTTGCAGCACCAGCTCTAGCACGTCTTAAGTCACCCTTTCTGTGTGGACCATCAAGAATCATTTGGTCACCAGTGTAAGCATGAATTGTTGACATGATACCAGATTGAATTGGAGCATACTTGTTTAATGTGTCAGCCATAGGAGCTAAACAGTTAGTTGTACAAGATGCAGCAGAGATGATTTGATCATCCTTAGTTAATGTCTTTTCATTTACTGAGTAAACGATAGTCTTAAGATCGTTTCCTGCTGGAGCAGAAATAACAACCTTCTTAGCGCCGGCATTGATATGAGCCATTGCCTTTTCCTTCTTAGTATAGAAACCAGTACATTCTAATACTACGTCTACATTTAATTCACCCCAAGGTAAATTGTTAGCGTCAGCTTGAGCGTAGATAGTGATCTTCTTACCATCAACTACGATGTAGTTCTCACCAGCTTCAACAGTGTGCTTGCCTTCGCCAATCTTTCCACAATAACCACCTTGTGCAGTGTCATACTTTAATAAGTTTGCTAACATTGCAGGAGCAGTTAAATCGTTAATTGCTACTACTTCATAACCTTCAGCATCGAACATTTGTCTGAAAGCTAAACGGCCGATACGACCGAAACCATTAATTGCTACTTTAACAGCCATAATAATATTAATCCTCCTAAAATTAATGTGTAAATAATTACAAAATCATTATACAACTACCATTTGTTAATATCAACAAATTTTGACCAAACGAGCATTTTTATTTTTAATGTAAACGTTATCATAACTATATTTCCGAAAACGTTTAAGTAATTTCAGTCTTTTGAGATAATAAATGTCCTATTTATTCTTTTAATAAAGCTTAATTGCTCATGGTATCCCATTTTAATATTATTCTTTTTATAATCTATTATCATTGATTCTAAATGATTTTGCTTATATGTAATATTATCTGCGGTAATATACACATCAGTTTCATTAGAATTAACCTCAAGTCTTATTCTTCTTTCATCTGATAATACTAAAGGTGAAGATAATGTTTTATAAGCATTTGAGTTAATACTTGCTATCTCTGTTAGCTGCATCAATTTTAAAGATGTATCTACTACAGATCCATTTAATGACTTATTATAGGCAGTTGAACCAAATGGAGTAGATATTGCCAAGCCAGTACCTCTAAATCTTTCAAAATATTCATCATCAATATAAACATCTATTCTTAATGTTCTACTTGGAGATAAAATAGTGACTTCATTTATAGCGAAATCATTCTTATTTCCATCAGAATCAGTAAATGATGCTTCTAATGAATCTAGGTAATCAACCTTATATTTATTATTATTAATATCATCTATTAATATATCTAACTTATCTGAATCATAATTAGCAAAGAATCCTAGGTGTCCTGTATGAACTCCAAAGATTATAGCATCAGGATATTTATGAACTGCTGTTAATATTGTTCCATCTCCACCTACTGCTATAACAATTTTTGGATTTATTTCATTCTTATTTAATTTGATTTTAGTTTCTAAAAAATCCTTTATTTCTCTAGATTTTTCATCATCCCTAATGACAAACGCATAGCTCATACGGAATACCTCCAAATGTCAAATCTAGGACTATTTTAACACAAGTATTGATTTTTTAAAATAAATATTAGATAATAAAGGAGAACATTATGTAAAGGTTTACATAAATGTCTGAGGGAAAGATTATGTATTTAAATAAGGAAATTGAATTTAAGTCATTTATATCTGAGGCTAAATACAATGAGCTTTTAGAGAAATTTGGATTAGACAATAATGTCTTTGCTCAAACAAATCATTATTTCGATACTCCAGATACTAAATTACTTCAGGAGAAAACAGTATTAAGAATCAGACAAAAGGGTAACAACTTCAAGATCACTAAGAAAACTAGAGCTGAGGTTGGAGCCAATGAAACACATATTCTTATATCTAAGGAGAAAGCCTTAGAATATTTAAAGAACGGCTTTGACGGTTCTATTATTGGTGTTCCATATTATGTTAATAAGATTGCTGAATTAACTACATATAGAGTATCTACTCCTTACAAGAATGGTGTTCTATTCTTTGATAAGAGTGAATATTATGGAAAGACTGATTATGAAATTGAATATGAGGTTGATGACGATAAGGTAGGATATAATGATTTCTTAAGCTTCCTTAAGGAATACAATGTTGAATATAAAGAATCAATCAGAAAATCAAAAAGAGCATATGACAATAGAAAATAGCATATGCTCTTTTCTTTTTTTAATATAAATGATATAATTCATTTAGTACTTTATATTATCTAATATTTAAGCGACTAGGGGACAGTGGAAGCCTTAGAATGATATATAAGGGAATTGGGTTAATTACAATTTTAGATTAAAGAGCTGACTTGTCAGAATTAAGGTGGCACCGCGCTTACAAGCGTCCTTAAGAATTTTATTCTTTTGGCGCTTTTTTTATTTATAGGAGGGTTTTAAAATGAGATTATTATCTGGTATTCAGCCTAGTGGTAATATTACACTTGGCAATTATTTAGGAGCTTTAAAGAATTTCGTAAAGCTACAGGATAAGGAGGAAATTACAGATTTCCTAGTATTCGTAGCTGATATGCATGCTATTACTGTTCCACAAGATAGGCAAGCATTAAGACAAAATATTAAATCATTAGTAGCTACATATTTAGCTTGTGGCTTAAATCCTGAAAAGGTTCATATTTTTATTCAATCAGAGGTTCCAGCACATGCACAGCTTGGTTGGGTATTACAATGTAATGGCTATATTGGTGAGCTAGAAAGAATGACTCAATTTAAGGATAAAAAGGAAAAGCAGGTTGCTGGTGTATCAGTAGGCCTATTAACATATCCTTCATTAATGGCAGCCGATATTCTTCTTTATGATGCTGATGCGGTACCTGTTGGTCAAGACCAAAAGCAGCATCTAGAGCTAACTAGAACATTAGCTGAAAGATTTAATAATAAATATGGTGATACATTCATTGTACCAGAGCCATATATCGCAGAGGCTGGTGCGAAGGTAATGTCATTAACTGAGCCAACAAAGAAAATGTCAAAATCAGATCCTAATCCAAAGGCATATATTGCTTTATTAGATGATATTAATGTAGCTAAGAAAAAGATTAAATCAGCTGTAACTGATTCTGATGGTAAAATCACATTTGACACAGTTAATAAGCCTGGTATTTCAAATCTATTAACTATTCTATCTTGCTTAACTAATACTTCTATTAAGGATTTAGTAGAAAAATATAAGGATTCTAATTATGCAACATTTAAGGAAGATGTTGCTAACGCAGTAGCTAATGAATTAGAGCCAATTCAAAAGAGATATAATGAATTAATTAATTCACCTAAGCTAGATGAAATATTAAATGAAGGTAGAGATTATGCTAATTATTTAGCTAATAAGAAAATATCTAAGGTTTATAATAAAGTAGGCTTAGGAAGAAAAACAAAATAATGAAAATAATAGATACAATTGATAATTTAAATCTTCAGCTTGATGATCCTAATTGTCAGGAGCTATCTAAAAAGCTAAAGAAAAAATATTCTATCTTAGGTAATCTATGCTTCTATTTAGGATTAATTATTTCTATTTCTTCACTTATTGTGGTTATTTCTATTTCTATTTATGCAATTGTAGAAAAGAAAATAATATATTGGCATATGCTATTTATTATTGGAATATTTATCTTCGCTATTATAGCTATAGTTGGTAAATTCTTCCAATCATTATCAAAATCAATAATTATAAAAGATAACGGATAACACTATCCGTTAATTTTTTTATCTATTTGATATTCAACCTCTTTAACATAGCTATTAATCATTTGATCAACATAATTCATTAATTCTAAATATTCTTCTACAAATGGAATATCTAATAATTCCTGATTTAATCTTTTATATTCATCCTCATAAACCTTTAATTGATTTATTTGATTAAATTCCTTTGCATTTACAATTTGCTTTTGAACATTCTTTATTTCATCAAATTTATTAATAATCTTTTCATTTGATTCAATATAATTTTTTAATTCCTTAAGTCTAATAACCTCTGGAATATTATTGAAATAATCTAATAGCTTATTATTCAACTAAATCACCAATCATAAACCAGCTCTTAGCATCAGTTACCTTAACCTTAACAATTTTACCAATTAAGGATTTATCATCTGATTTAAAATGAGTAAGCTTATTATGCTTAGAATATCCTGATAGCATACCTAAATCTGATTTAGATTCACCATCTACTAATACCTCAACTACTTGTCCTACAAATCTTTGAGTACCTCTTAAATAGCCCTCATCTACTGCTTCCTTTAATTGGTTAAACCATACATGCTTTTCTTCTTCAGAAATTGGGTCTTCCATTTTAGCTGCTGGTGTACCCTCTCTTTTGGAATAAATAAATGTAAATGCTCCTTCAAAACCAGCTTCCTTAACTAATGTTAGAGTATCATTAAATTCTTCTTTAGTTTCACCAGGGAAGCCTACAATAATATCAGTTGTAATAGAAATACCAGGAATTTCTTCATTTAATCTTTTAATCTTATAAAGATATTCCTCTCTTGTATATTTTCTATTCATTATCTTTAATACTCTATCATTACCAGATTGAACTGGGAAATGTAGATGTGGCATAACTGATTTGCATGTTGCCATTGCATTAATTGCATTTTCATCCATATCTCTTGGGTGAGGTGATGTAAATCTTACTCTTTCAATACCAGTCTTATCAATATCTCTTAATAAATCACCAAATGTATATTCACCATTATTGATATCCTTACCATAAGCATTTACATTTTGACCTAATAAGGTAATTTCCTTATAGCCCTTTTCTACTAATTCCTTAACCTCAGCTATGATATCCTCTTTAGCTCTAGATCTTTCTCTACCTCTTGTATAAGGTACGATGCAATATGTACAGAATTCATCACAACCATACATAATATGAACCCATGCCTTAAATGTAGATTCTCTTACCTTTGGAGCACTTTCTAAAATATTACCTTCAGTAGATAATACCTCTACTGCCTTTTCCTTAGTAAAATATGCTTGATAAATAAGCTTTGGTAAATTACCTCTATTATGAGTACCAAAGATTATATCTACAAATGGATATGATTCAATAAGCTTTTGAGTCGCATTCTCCTCCTGTGGCATGCATCCACAAATACCTATTAGCATATCAGGATGATTTCTCTTTCTTCCCTTTAATTGACCTAATACTCCCCAAATTCTTTGTTCAGCATTTTCTCTTACTGCACATGTATTTAAAACTATAACATCAGATTCTTCTAGCTCTTCAGTTTTAGTTAAACCCATTTTTTCCAAATAAAAAGCTATTTGTTCACTATCATGAACATTCATTTGACAACCATAAGTTCTTAAGAAATATTTTTTTCCTTCATATACTTTTGGTAAATCATTATCAACATCTAAATATGTAATATCTACTTTAGATCTATTTTTTGCTTCATCATAATTTGGTAATTTCATATATACCGCCTTCGGTTAGTATTATAACAAACCATTATATAATTTGAAAGGGGTTTTGAATGATGTGGGTATTTTGTTTTTTATGGAAGATTTTTCAATAGAGAGTTGTATGATATGAATAATAGAAATAATATTTTTTACTAAACTCAAAACCCGCTTTCAATTAACATTATAGCAAGAAAAAAAGCCTTATCAAGGCTTTCGACAAAACATATCAAAACTTGTTATTTTTCGACTTTTTTCTTAGTTTCTTTTTTAGGTTTTCTATTCATTCCACATTGATTGAATAAATAAGTTATTACCTCTAAAGCACCAATGATTAAGAAATAAGAAACAAATGATAATGTGGCAGTAAACATCACTGCGCAAATAAACAAGGAAATATCAACTTCAGCTTTATATTTCTTTAATTCATTTAATTTTTCTTGAGTAAATAATTCTTCTTCAGTGTTAACACCTTTAACAAATTTACCTACTTTACCGCAGCATACACCTAATAATGCATAACACAAACAA
>JAEEGH010032632.1_pt1 | contig 10007 bp, 6 predicted proteins | sample 9134181 | NCBI WGS metagenome assembly JAEEGH01 (sample SAMN16246544, study PRJNA631951) | gut metagenome | biome: gut microbiome; feature: rumen; material: DP-attached | host: Bos | place: Iran: Karaj | collected 2018-10 | reverse complement strand
CCCCCACGCCGACGCGCAGGAAATCGTCCATCATCGTCGGTCGCAACGCGACCAGTAATGAAAAACAGGGGGATAAGCCTAGAAAATTGTGGACCAGGGGCGCCAAGCTATCACGTAAGCGTCACGCAAAGCGCCTTATGCGCTCGGACTGCCGCTCCGCCAGAATCGCTCGACGATGATGCAGGCCAGCCTACGCCTATGGGCCAAAAGCGATGAGATACGGATCATATTAGAGATTTGCTCGCATACAAATGCACTTGATTTTCCCCGGCGCGGAGGGGAATGATGCGACTGTGCCAGAGAAAGTGGGCAGGAAGTCCATCAGGCATGTCAATTAGACCGGAAATGGACTCGCCGTCGCGCTCAAGGTCAATTGAGATCAAGCCCCTGGGCGTTGGCATAGTCGCCGCAATGTGCGTCAGCGAACCGAACTGCGGCGCGATTTCAGCGGCGGCAAAGCCGTCGGCGACGGGTCTGATGCCTGCTACGCCGGTGAGGAGGTGGTAGAGCGGATGCGCCCCCCATGCGTGGCAGTCGCTTCGCCCGCGCCATCCCGGCGCCTCAAGTGGCGTCTTCAGACCGTCGCGGACAAAGCCTCGCCACAGGTCGAGCCGCTTCAAGAAGAGGTCGGCCCGCCCGAATTTAACGAACGTCTCAAACAGGTAGTGTGAGAAGTACACCGTGCAGCGGGCCAAATCGGGCGCGTCCAGCAAGCCCGCGAAGGCCCGGTCGCGCTTGCGCGCCGGAAGAATGTCGGCGAGAAGCGCGAGGCACTGCGCATGTTCGGAGAAGCGGTCTTTCGAGACGGTGTCGGCGACGAGGCCTCGCGCCTCGCTCCAGAAGTTCGCCACAATCGCCCTGCCAACGGCACGGGCCTTGCTCCGCCACCGCGCCGCCAATGCCTCTTCGCCGATGGCGGTCTCGGCCCTGGCAGCTGACTGTAGCGCGTGGACGTAGAGCAGGTTGTTCACGGCGGAAAGCCCATAGCGACCGTCCGGCGCGTTGCCGAACTCGCCCCATTCCAAAACCCAATCGACGAAACTCCAGCCCGGCAGATTTTCAAGTAGCCCATCGGCATTCTCGTAAAGGGCGATGGCGTCGAGCGTATGGCGGAGGCCAGGGAGCCGCGCCCGCAGAAAGTCGTCGGCACCGTGCCAGAGCGCGTAGTCGCCCGCCATCATCGCCCATGAGAGCGAGTAGGTCGCGGACTCCTGCCTGTTTCGCGACGGGGTTGCCATGGGGACGAGGCCGTTCTCCCCCCGCGCGACATCGAACATCCCCATGCCGAACCGCACCTGGCGCGGGTCGCCGGAAACCGCGTTGAGGATCAGCATCTGCACCCGCGTGTCGCCGGGATACATCTGCTGCTCAAAATAGGGGCAGTCCATGAAGGTCTCGTGAATGCAGTTCTGGAGGCCCCTGAGGCAGATTCGCTGGATGGGCGAGATGGTCGGGTCGTCGCAATTGAACGTGGCGGCGCTTCCAAGCGGATAGCGGCTCTCCGCGATGGCGAGATGACGCAGGACAAGCGGCGTTGCGCCCGTTTGCACGGAGAGTTCGATCCAGCGTCCCGCCTTCCACCACGGCGTGGTGAACGCGGCATGCGCCCGTCCGTCGGGTAGGAACGTGTCGCTCATTGCGCGAAGGATGGTTTTGCCGTCGAACTCGTCTCGGTTGCCCTTGTTGGCGTAGATGTGGCCCGTCCTTTTTTCTGCGTAAAGCGTCTCGGCCCATGACCAGCGGATGCGCGCGCCTTTGCCGCCGGAGTTTTCAAGGAGCGGGAAGGCGCAGTAGTAGTCCTCCAAATCCCAGAGGACGCGGAGCGTGGTCCGGGGCGGAATGCGTACCGCCCGCCCCTTGCCGAGTAGTGCGCCGAAGCGCGCCGTCCAGGCGACGTCTGAGTTCGCGGCTCGATAGACGATCCGCCGTGCATCCGGCCCTGTCACCACGGCGCAAATGCGCCCCGGCGCCTTTTCCACATGGATCTGATCGGGGCGCCCTGTCGGGAAGAGCGCCCATCCGCCGGATGAGAAGCCGTATTCGTTGGCCTGAACAGCCTCCTTCACGATAACGGGGCGCCGCCACGCGCCGGCGGACTCAGGATCGAGGAAGCCCGTGCCGCGCACGATGTTCTCCGCTCCGGTCATGGCGTCTGGGTCTGTCACATCGCCGAAGGTCGTTCCTGCGACGTCTGCCACCTCCCACTCGGCGCGGCCAGTTGTGAGGTCGGCGTCGTATTCGCCATCGGCCTTGATGATGAAGGCAAGCCGTCCTGTTGAGAGGATGCCGAGCGGCCCTTTGTCGCAGATGTCAAATACGACGGCCTCCATCAGGTGTTCGGTGCCGTCCAGACCGGTAATCTCGTATGTTTCGTAGTACCAGTGGCGCTCGCATCCCTGGTGCGGGCCACGGGCGATTTCGCTGCCGTCGAGGAGGAGGACGAAGCGGGCGTCGGCTGAGACGTCGATGAGAAGTGGCGCCACGCGACCCGTGAAGCGCCGCCGGAAGCGCGCGAACGACGGGGGGCGCCGCCCCATGCGGGCTGCGCTTGGACCGATCCACGCGGCCTCGTCGATTGGCTGCACCGGACGAATGTTCTCGTTCCCGCGCGTGAAGCGCTCGGGGCGGAACCGCTGGACGACACGGGCCATCATTTGCCGACGATTTCCTCAAAGAGAGGGGTGACTTCCTCTGCCCAGATGTCGTAGGCGGCGGGGAGGGGGTGGAGGTCGTCGTTGCCCATGAGTCCTGGGCGGAAGGTGCCGTCGGGGTTGAGAAAGCGGGCGTTGAAGTCGTGCCAGACGACCCGCTCGCCGTCGGCAAGATTCTTCAGGCGCGCGTTCACCTTGTCCTTGTGGACGCGCCACGGGTGGTCAGCCGTCGCGCCGCTTGGGAAGATGGGCAGAAGAATCGTCCTCGCCTGCGGCTGCTTGCGGGCGATGAGGTCGAGAATCGCCTTGACGCCGGCGGCGGTGTCTTTCGGATCATCCCAGTTGTTCGTGCCGACAAGGAGCATGAAGCACTTCGCGCGGAAGCCGTCGAGTTCGCCGTTCTGCAGCCGCCACAGCACGTTGCGGGTGGAGTCGCCGCCAAAGCCGAGGTTGAGGACGGAATACCGCTTTTTCAACTCCGCCAGCGGCCTGCCGCCGTAGGCTGAACCGGGGCCGCGCGCACCCTCCCAGTTGTGCGTGATGGAGTCGCCGACGAAGACGAGGTCGATCTCTCCGCCCGACGCGTCGATCTCCGCCAGCTTTTCCGAATGGCGCTTCTCCCACCAGCCAGGATACGGGTCCCAGGAACGCGCCATCCCGATGCAGCTTTTCGGCGTCGCCGCCTTTGGGACTGGCGCGGCTGCCTTGCCTTTTATCAGCCGGAAGTTGCGCACCCAGTAGGAGAGTTTGTGCCCGGAGATGAGTCCGCCAACGCGGAAACCGGTCATTTCGCCCGCATCCGGCGGCAAGAGCACCCTCCGGGTCTCCCAGTGCATCGCCGGGGGACGGAACCGCAGACTCTTGTGCGGACGCCCCTTGTAAAGAGCCATCACCTCGACGCAGAACATGTCGCTCTCGACCTTGTCCTGCCTGTTCTTGACCTCGAACTCCAGGTAGCGCGCGCCCTCGAACGACACGTCCGGCGCGCATTCGTACACGGGGAAGAACCATGCTCCCGTGTCGCCGCTCCACTCCACGTCGAAGCGGACGGCCTTCTCCTCTTCGTCGAACGTGCACGCGTACTTCGACCCGGAGTCGTTCCGCTTCCACGCCGACGGGCTGTTCAGACTTGGCAACTCGATGACTTCCCCTTCGGCGAGGAAGCGCCATGCGTTGAAAACCGGGATGCGGATTCGTGTTGCCTTTCTCCCATCAAAGACGCCTGAAAAGTCCAGGGCGAAGGAAAGGTCTCCATCTGGGGGCGGCGCGTAAAGCGCATCGACAACGGCGCAGCTCCACGGCTCCACGGCGATTTCGCCCTCGGCACCTTCGAGTCGGCCGCACGAAACCGCAAGACGCCCGCGCTTCGGCTCGGGCGAAAGATTCCAGACTTCGACGGAAATGCGTCCCTTTTCCTTTCCGAGTTCCGCCACGTTGGCACCGCCGGAGACGGTGAAGTCTTCGCGGTTCACAAGCGGGCGGATGATGATCGACAGATCTTCGTCCGGCGCCTCGGAATACTGCGAGAGTCGTCCAGGATCGGCTGGCGGAACATCCGCCTCAATCCCGGCAAGCCCGGAGAGATACTGCGGGTAACGAGTCGCTGTCAGCGCCAGAGTGCCGTCCTCGGCGTGGACGTGCGACGGAGTGCCCATGACATCCGTGAGCCTGTATTCGCCATTCGCGGCCGCGATGGAGAAATGCCGCTGGCAATCAGAATCAATGCGGACTCTTGGCCCCGACGCTTTTTCTAGATTCGACACGCTCCAGAAGGCGAGCGTCCGCGAGCCATTAGGCTTCGCGTACAGAAAGCCGCGCAGTCCTTCGCCAAGCCGCTTCTCGCCGAGGAGCGTGGCGTCGCCGAGTTCCGACGTGGCGGCGGAGATCGCCGCGTGAATCGGCTTTACCGTTCCATCGCGGCGCATCGTGCCCCAGTCGCGGCACCCGCCCTGTTCGTTCCAGACGCCAAACAGAAAGAACCAGTTGCGGAAGACGCCGCCCTGCTGGTGGAGGATGGCGCTCTTCGGGAAGAACTCCGCCATTACGAGTTCCTGCTCCTCGTCATGCTGCATCAACCCCTTGCGCGAACTGGGCGCGAGGCCGTTGCCTTCGAGCGTCGTCCCGCTCTCCGTGAGCCATATCTGCCAGTCGGGGACGCCGGCCTCTTCGAGGAATTTCCTCGCGTCGGCGTGGAACTCGTCGTAGTTCGCGACGGGGACGTAGGTGTGGAGGTTCAGCGCCTGCACGTATTTCGCGATATCGCTTTCGAACATGTTCTGCGCGTAGCCGAAATGCTCGACCTGTGCGAGCGCTCCGGGGAGGATGACGGTCGTGGGGCTTCCGGTCCGCGCGCCAAGCGCGAACGCCTTCAGCGAGGCCGCGTATTCCCAGGATGTCCCGGAGCCGAGGTCCTGCTCGTTCCAGAACTCCCAGGAATCGTAGTAGGGATCGAACGTCCGCGCGGCGTCCTCCATGAAGCGGTGGAGTTCCACGAGGTCGGAGGCGAAGGAGACGCCCGGTTTCCGAAGCCATTGCGGCACATCGTGGAAGATGCCCGTGGAGACGACGCCGTTCTCCTTCATGGCCCTTGCGCTGGCGAGATAGCGCGAGAAGTCGCGTTTCCCCTTCTGGGGTTCGATGAACGGCCCCCACTCCAAGCGCTCCCGCGTGTGGACGACGCCGCACTTGCCGAGCAGTTCGGCCGTGACGTGCCAGCAGTCGCCGCCATGCCACGGGCAGTCGTAGGATCCGCGCCGCGAGCAGCCGGACAGCGCCGAGTCCGCCGCGAAGAACGAATCCGCTTCTCGGCAGCGGTTCGTCGTCACGACGCAAAAGGTGAATGGTTCACCACCGCATTCGCCTCGGTAGTATCCCGGCGGCAGCGGGGCGAGCGTGATGGTGTTGTCCGGCGCGACCTCCCCGCGTGCCACCTCCCGCCCGCGCCAGTCGCGGACAATAAAGTCAGCCACAGAGAACGCAGAGGTCACAATGTCTTCATCGCCATCTTTGAGCTCATTGTGTTCTATGTGGCTAAAATCCACCTTGAACACCGGCGCCTCCGCATCGGTGAATGTCCAGCCGAGGGCATCGGTCGTGATGGATGCGGCACAGAGGCTTGTGGAGGAGACGAGACCCAAGGCGAGCAAACTAGCTTTCGTAATCATGGTTTATCCTTTTGCGGCCGTGTGCCGAACGCCCTCTCCGCGAAGTCGAGCGCCCAGCCCCAGTCAAGGGCTGACAGGCCGTGAGCCCCGCCCCGGCGAACATAGCCAAGGCGCGGACCGATGCGTGAGGTTTCGTATGGAGCCGGGAAGTCGCCAGGAGGCAGTCCCGGAGCGCCCAGCAGTTCCCATGCGGGAGAAGCGGCGCGGCAGGAGAGATACTCCCCCTTGGGATCGAAGAAGGGAACGCCGTATCCCTCCACGAGAAGCGCCCTAGGTGCAATGCACGCCAGAAGCCAGTGCTGGTCGAACGGCAACGCCGCCTCGTTGTCCGCGTACTTGGCGTAGGCGGGGCAGAACCAGTGCGGGAATGTCTCCATTTCCGTCGCGACGCTCTCGCCAAAGAACCGCTTGGCGAGCGGCGCACCCCCGCCGCCGGTCTGGCAGGGAACGCACACGGCGAAGCGTTCGTCGCGCGCGGCCGCGAGGAGCGCCGCCTTGCCTAGGCGAGAGCACCCGGTGACGAGTGAACGCGAGGCGTCGATTTCGGGGATGCGTTCCGCCAAGTCCAGCCCGCGCGAAAGCGCCCACGCCCAGGCCCCGAGCGTCGTGGGGTTGTCGTCCCGCGCCGGGTCGCGCGGCCCCCAGAGGTCGAACACGCCGTGCCACGCCATGTCGAGGGTGTCGCCCCGCGAAAGCTCGAGGTCCGGCGAAATCTGAGGCTGGGCGCAGGCCATCACGGCAACGCCGCGCGCGAGAAACGTCTCAAGCGGGAATGCGTAGCGATATGTCGTGCCGCGATCTCGCCCCCGGTTGGATTCCTTGAGAGGACCGCACGCAAGCCTGCCGGACGAATGCGTCCAAGCATTTGTCGGCACGATGACTTCAGGGTCGTTCAGAAGCGTGTGGTTGCCGCCGTAATTCAGGAAGAGCGCAACGGGAACAGGCGCTTTGTTTTCACAGACAATTCGGACGTCCGCGTCCTTCTTCGGCGCTTCCCCGCAAATGCGATTTGGAAGGACAACGAGCCAATCGAGCCACGGCCCGGAGCGGTCAGCCTTGAACCATATCCGGTATTGGCGCCGGATGCCGAGGCCTGCCGCCGTCGGCCCATCTTCGACGAGTTCGCATTCAAGCGCCTCCGGCGCGGGCGGCTCCTGACCATACATCTCGCTGGCGAAGACGCCGAGAATTTCCCGCCGCCTCGCTGGCCACTGCCTCGCTTCGCGGACGGTTGTCCCGTCCGCAAAGCGAATGAGTTCTGGCAGCTCATAGGGCGGCACCGCCGCCTCGTCAATGTTAATCGGCTTGGCGGCCATGGCTTCTACGCAAAAAGCGCAGAGGACAACGCAAAGAGACGTATGGGTCTTCATTGTTAAAAATGATAAGTCTGAATCCATTGAGAGGAATTCTTACGTTTCGATACGGGCAAACGGCGTACGGGAATCTCCCCCGAACAACGCGATGGCAATCCCGTCTGACGATGATTGCAATGTTGTGAAACCAGCGCCTTCGAAGTGGCGGTAGGCCGCGAGGCCGCGGCGGAACTCCGCGAAAAAGGCGGCTGCGTCCGACCGCTCTTCGCGTTCGTAAAAGCGTCCGTATTCATCGGGATCCGTGTAGATTTGCCGGAGGGCCGGCTCTTCGCCGTCCCAAAGCGAAGAGACGTGGAACTGCCGAATTCGTCCACCCGCGCCGCGCCAATCCACGAAACCGCATGTGTGGACGTGTCCGCACAGGACGACGGCATCGCGTTTCGCGAGTCGTTCCAGCGTATCGCGGCGGATGCCGTCCATCTCCCTCTCTCCAAAGAGAATCGATCGATAGCTTTGTCCGTAGTAAACCGGGATCACGGGATGGTGGACGGCGATGAAAAGGCGGCGACAGTCCGCTGTTTCCAAGAGGAGACGCGGCAACGCCGCGAAGGTTTCGTCGGGCGTGTTGGAATCGAGGAGAACCAGGGCGTCGTCGCCAAGGGGGATGGCGCGGTTGGCCGGAGGAACGTTGTGCGCCCACGCCTCGGGGCCTCCTTCGCCGCGCGTGTCGTGGTTGCCGGGGACAACCGCGAGCGACACGCCGGGAAGCGCACTTTCCAGGCGATCCATGGCCCCGGCAATCAGAGCCTCATGCGCCGCGACGCCGTCGGCCTCCTCGCCGCCGACGAGGTCGCCGATCTGGAGCGCAAGCGCGGCGCCGGTGTCGCGCACGATGCGACCTGCGGCGCGAAGAAGGCGCGGGATACCGCCCGGGCGCCACAATGCGGCGCGTTCCGAATCGGCACCCTCCGTGTAGTGGAGGTCGCCAATGACAACGATTTTCTCCGCGTTATGCATGTCTTATTTGAAGCGGTCGATGGATGCGCCGACATCTTCGGGGCTGTGGGCGTCGGAGCCGTAGGTGCGCGAAAGGTCGTAGTCGAGGCTCCAGCGCCAGACGAGATCGCATGGCAGCGCCTCGGCGAAGTCCCTCCGGAAGCCGCTTGCGTTCCATTCGAGGGCCGTGCCGCGTTTCACCATTTCCGCGAAGATTTCCCGGAAATCTTCTTCGCGGCGTTCGGGATGGTATTCGCATCCCATGCGCTGCAACTGGATGCGGAAGAAGTCAATGTGGTTGATGCGCGAAAACAACCCGGACTTTACGGCGGCGAGGGTTTGGCGCAGGGCGAGGGTAGTGCATTTCTCCCCGTCAAGACCATCTCTCTCCTCCGCCCAGTGCGGTCCGTGGAGGTGGATGGAGCCTGTGACGCATTCGATTTCGGGATGGCGGGCGAGAAGGCCGACAACAAAGTCCGCGTTGCGAGGATGCCAGTCGGCTTCAATTCCAATGCGGATGTCCAACTTCCCCAACCAGCGACGTTTTGTTTCAATGCAGTCTTCGATGCAGCGCTCCAATTCCGGTTCCGAAAGAAAATGCAGACGCGGCTCGTGATACCAGAGCGGAGCGTGTTCCGTGAAAACCAGCCCCGGCAGACCGCGTGTGAAAGCCGCTTTGGCGAATTCTTCGGGACCGCGTGCGTCGCGATGAACTTGGTATGGATGGACGTGTGCGTCGATGGGCAAGCCCGACTCCATGGCGCAACCTTTTTCCGCAAACACAGAGCGTCTATCGCATGAGGAGGACTGTCGCCATATCCACGACACCCGCGTATGACGCGAGGAGCGGTTCGCCGATCTCGGAACCGCCGGCGTCGTAGAAGTGCAGCCGGACGGTGCCGGTCGTGCGCTTCACCGCCGTCGGGTGGAACGAATACGTCCCGTCCGCCGGCGCGTTGGCGGAGAAGAGCGTGTTGAACGCGCCCACGCCGACATCGTGGTCGATGGCGAGCGATGCCGCGCCCCCGATCCATGTGTCGGAATAAATGAGGCCGGGGCGCTCGACCGACTGGACGGCGCGGTCGAGCTTGCCGTCCGCCGTATCGGCCAGCGTTTCGGGGCAAAAGCCGGAACAGACGCCCAGGCCGACATCGGCGGAAATTTCGCCGACGAAGGCGTCGTTCGCATCGAACGCGCGCAGCACGAGATGGTGCGCGCCTGCCGTGGCGAGCGCCACGGAGCCGACGACGGATGCCGCCGAAGTCGAGACGAGCGTGTTCGTCGTGGGCGAAAAGGTGCCGTAGTGCCGGATGTCGAGCAGTTCGACCTTCCCGAATGTCGGGTCTCCGCCGGGAACGAAGTACGGCGCGTAGGCAACGGAAACCGGCGCGACGCGGCGGGTGGCGCCGCCAGTCAAGTCTATGGCTGCCGGTTGCGACCAGGCTGTGTCGGCTCCGTGTACCGACACTGCGAGCGCGAGCATCGCGCAAAGAATCGGAACTTGCTTCATGGCGTTTCCTCCTGCGGCGCTACTTCATCGTCACGACCACGCGGAAGCCTATGTTTTCAGCAGCGCCATTGACACGGTATGCCTTGCGGGCATAAACCGACAACGCAGTTCGGACGGTAAGATCCGACCTTTGCGGTGCTATAATCGGTGGTGACCGTTTGATCCGCCCTGTAAACTGAATTTCCATCAGGTCCCGGTGTGTTGTACCCACGCCCGAATGATATGATGTTGCTCTCCGTTGCATCTGCCCAGCCAAAACGATAATCTGTGCCGGCGCGGGCGGCATACTCCCATTGTGCTTCTGTCGGCACATCAAGCCATGTGATTCCGCCTCTGGTGCGCATTTTGGCAATAACTGTGCCAGATCCGACCC
>JAEEGH010032631.1_pt1 | contig 10007 bp, 15 predicted proteins | sample 9134181 | NCBI WGS metagenome assembly JAEEGH01 (sample SAMN16246544, study PRJNA631951) | gut metagenome | biome: gut microbiome; feature: rumen; material: DP-attached | host: Bos | place: Iran: Karaj | collected 2018-10 | reverse complement strand
CATCTTCCGGAACTAAGGCAAAGCGGGGCAACCCGCTTTCCTTTTGGACGACCTCCGGTGCCTTCCCCGACCGGAGGTCTTTTCCCATGTCCTCGTAAAGCAGTACTTTTGCATCGTCTCCAAATGAGACGGGTGATTTTACATGTTCTTAGTTTTCATAATCGCAAAAGTTTTGCCGGAGGACGCCTGCCTGTGAAGGTCGGCGCCTCTTTTTTATGCTTTTCAGATCAAATATGCACTTTTTTTAGACGGAATGACATTTGTTTAGACTATACGGGCTTCCGACTTGTGTATGTCATTCGTTTTTAGTAACTTTGCACTCGATTTGAACCTAAACCCTAACTATTTTATGAACGAGTTCCTTATTTATCTCTCGCTCCCGCCTTATCTGGCGCAGTGGTATGCCAATGAGTGTACACAAATTCACAACCGGGACAAAGCTACTTGTCCCCGTGAGATTTATCGTTTCCCGACGCCTGTTGTTCCTGTTCGTAACTCACAGGAGTCTGATGTGATCAATATGCACCTCGCCAAACAACCGGACGCAGTTCCGGCAAAGGTGCCGGAGGATGCCACTATTGCTATCGTCATCCCTTCTTTCACCGGCAAGCCGGTTGAGTACTACAACTATGTTCCGCAATCCGGATTGGATCATCTTGCGGAAACAATTCGCTACCGCTTCAAGTCAGAGCTGTTTGAGGATATCCATGAAGCCAGACGCAAAACGCCCCAGGCACGCATTGATCTGTTGGTCACCGCGTGGATGGAGGATCACTGTATTGAGTATGATGATACCAACTTCAATACGCTCCTCAAAATCTATCAGCGCAGGCGTGATGTGTATAGAAAAACTCCGAAAGTGAAGAAAAAATGATTTTTTCACTAAAAGTTTCGGGACGTTTTTTGATAATCCTTCCGTTTTGTTCCACTCTATTCCAGTTTATTCCACCTTGCTATGAATAACCATTTTTCTCTTCCGGGTATTAAAGCCATTGCCTATATCAATGCGCATCAACTCCCATCCGATTTAGGACTGCTGGCCATTTCCGGCTCTCCCTTAACGCTCATTTCTCCTTCAGTCGATATTCCCTTCACCGGGGAGGCAACATGCACGTGTACGCGCTCTAATGCCAATGGCGCCGGGAATGATACCGTTGAGCTATCGTTTCAGTCTCTGCTTGAACTGCCGGAGCATGTGCCTTTGGCTCTCCTTGTAACCGATGTGAACAACCGCCGTTTTCTCATCGGCACGCATGAAGCACCTTTCCCCTATATCGAGTCCTCACAGGGTCTCGGTCTGCCGGATGGCGAATCGTCCACGATTACCTATACCGTCACCTACAAGGCGCCAAAAGGCTTGATACCATGCACCTACGCGCTATAATATAGGTCTTTTCGCATATGCGCGAATGGTAGTAATTTTGCAGCACAAACCTAAACCGTGCTATGAAAAACTACCATCTCCACTTGCGCGGCTTTGTCGGAGGTTATGACTTCGACAGCCGCCATGTGCAGAACGTCTTGGATGCCAACAAGGGCAAACGTGTGGACGTTCTCATTGATTCGTTAGGTGGATCTGTTGCCACCGCTCTCACCATTGCTTCCGCTTTCCGTAATCACGGCGATGTGCATGTTCACTTCGTCGGGATGAATGCGTCAGCAGCTACGATTGCCTCCATGGGAGCAAAAGAGATTACCATGGACAGTTCTGCCATGTATCTCGTCCACAAGTGTTCTGCGGAGTTCTTCCAATGGGCATCGCTCAACGCCGACCAACTGGAGGAGCAAATCAAAGACCTCTCCCAAATGAAATCCGACTTGGAGAAGATCGACGCCAATGTTTCTACCCTCTATGCCAAACGCTGTGGCAAGAAGGCAGAGGAACTGCTCGAACTGATGAAGGTCGGAGGCTGGCTCAACGCCGAGGAAGCCAAATCTTGGGGTTTCGTCGATGAAATCACCGATGATGACGAGGATGAAGCACCCGTCCTTACCGATGCTGTAGCGTCCGCTATGGCCGCTGTCGGTATGCCTATTCCGAACGTGCCCGTTCAGGCAAGTTCGCAGTTCCAGAAACTCATTGCCGCTATCACGGAATTTTTCAAATCCGGGAAGCGCCAAGAACCTGAAGCCAATCAACCTAAACCCGTAATAACCATGAAGAAATTCCCACTTCTCGCTGCCGTTCTGCTCATGGCGGAGGCAGCCATCGAACTCAAGGATGGGAAGTTCGAGGCGAACGAGGAGCAGTTGGGTCAGATAGAAGCAGCGCTCAAAGCAGCTGCCGATGAGAAAACCCAACTCACCGCAAGCCACGAGCAGGCCATCCAAGCCAAGGATCAAGAAATCCAAACGCTCAAAGCCAAAATCGAGGAGTTGAACAAGCAGCCGGGCGATTCCACTACGCACCCCATCAATGATGGCAAGGCACAGGAGGCTACTCCGATGGATGATTTCGTCGCTCGTGTAAACGCTGCACAGAAACTGTACGATTTGGCGTAAACCTCAGTCATTAATCCTAAACCTTTTTAACTATGCCAGGAAAACTTCAATTTGATTTGGCCGCCTATCAGGAGGCCGCTCACAAGTACCGTCCGGAACTGTTGATGTTGCCTATCATCGGTATCAAGGACACACTCAAGTACATGACTGCCCGTCCGGGCATTCGTTACAAGGAGTCCGTTGCCGCTGTTTCCGGCAATGCGCAGTTTGGTCCGTACAAGCCTTCGCGCTCTACCGATTACAACCTCAACCTGAAGTTCCGTACGCTGGAAACCTTCTTGGGTTCCGTTGTAGCCAAGTTCGAGCCGAACTCTGCTATCTCTACCGTCCTCGGTCAGATGGCAGCCACCAAAGGCGATGGTCAAATGAAAGCGCCTACCGCGCTGCACGTGCTTCGCACGATTGCTATTTCTCTTTCCGAGCACCTGAACGATGCTATCTGGAAAGGTGTTCGTAACCCCAATGGTGACACCTCTCTCGATCTCTTTGATGGTTTCGATACCATTACCGCGAACGAGATTACGGCTGGTCACATTGCCGCCGCAGAGGGCAACTACATGAAGCTTACCGAGGCTATCACAAGCGACAACGCTTGCGACATCGCCAAGGAGATTCTGTATTCGCTTGACCCGCGCTTGCGCGCCCAGGATCTCTACATGTTCTGCTCGCAGGACTTCGCCGACAAGTACAATGATTCCTACCAAGCTTCGCACGCAGGACTCGTTTACAACGACAAGTTCGACCAGCTCACTGTCGAGGGCTCCAACAACCGTCTCCACATCATCCCGCTCTACAACAAGGCTGATTCGAAGTTCATCCACATCTGCCCGAAAGCCAACATGCTCGTTGGTTACGACCAGATGTCGGACGCCGAGGATGTCCTCGTCAAGGAGTATGAGCCGTTCATCCTGTCCTACATCGCTACGATGTTCTTCGGAGTGCAGTTCGAGTCTATCGACAAGCGCCGGATGAAAGTCATTGAGTTGGCAGACTAATCTCTCTTGGGTGTTCGCACATAGTCCCGCAGTACCGCACGGTACTCCGGGGCAAAGTGCGGCGGGCTTTGCAGGGGTTCCGCTCACTACGTGAACCAAGTATGCCCGTTCCAATCCCTAACACGTTAAACTCTAAATCTTACAGATATGCCTACTAACAACTGTTCAGCATTGCAAAAGTCCCTCTCTTGGTGTCAGGGCACGCCGGAACTGCCCGGCATTAAGCGTCGTCTGTACTATATCGCCAAGTCGCTCATCGCACAGTGGCCAACGCTTCCCAAGGATGCTCAAGGGCGTCCTACTGCCGCTGTTTATCAAGGTTCTTTCGTGCTCGTAGCCAACGCTACGTGGAAGTACATTGATATCCTTCCGGATAAGTCGCAGGTAACCTCCGAGGCACAAGGTGAAGTACCGTCCCAGACCCAGCTCAACAAGCTCACAGCCGTTCATCCCGCCGTTGGCGAAGAGGCTTCTGCGGCTTCCGCTTACCTCAACAACAACGACAACGTCTTCATCATTGAGGACATGAAAGGCAAGTACCGTGTCATCGGCTCTGATATGTGGAACACCAAAACCACCGTTGCCCAGGATCTGGGTCAAGGTGCAACCGGTACCACCTCCACCACTATCAACGCCGAAGCAACCGACGTCGTGCCGGCACCCTTCTACGAAGGTACAATCGAAACCGAGGACGGCACGATTGACGCTGGTAGCGACGATCCCGACTGACGTCCTTAACCTTGTTTGGGACTTTGCTCCGTACGCGGAGCAAGTCTCACTCCAGGATCCTGACGAGGTGCCAGCCATCGATTATAACGGTTTGACCATCCTCGGTGCGAAAGCAACCGATGGAAAAGATTACCTCTATACCGGTGGCGCACACTTCAACGGAGCAGGTACAGCCGGAGTACGCAGATGTATCATCTTCACGCCTGAATGGGATGCACTCCTCACTGTTACCTTCCATTCGAATAATTCTAACGAACGCCGAGGACATATCGCCGATAGCGAGTTGCATGATTTGGCAACAGGCGATGCAGCCTCCGCAGAGGTTTCCATCTCGGCTAACCTGCATGCAGGGCAGAATTATTACATTTGGGTAGATAATGGCGGTGGCGGCACCATATCGCGCATAACGTATCAAGTATGAGCCTATTCTCATTAGATGAAGTCAAAGCATTGTCCGAGCAATCAAGCCCGGGCAATGCTGCTGTGCCGGTAAAGGACATCTTCGCCGAGAAACAACGCGCCGGTTGGCATAAGCCGGACGTGGGCGAAGCGCGGTGCGATCTCTCCGTCGAACGCATGACAATGAGTCCGCACGCGTCCATACCGGTGCTGTCGATATGGAAGAAATCCATCAAAGGGCGAAAACTCACCGACATCAAGGCCGATGATTCAATGGTCAACTACTTTGCCGATCATCTGACGCCGGTCATTAAGAAAGTGCTGGGCAACTACCTCTCACAAGGTCATTGGGCGATTGTGCCGTCGCCCAAACGCAGACACTTGACACAGAATTTTGCTTGCCGGATAGCCTCCGAAATCGGAGCGAGACTGCAAATTCCGTATTACGAGGATGTTGCCCTTGCACACTCGCGGCAGCGAGTAGCGGTCGATTTCGACCTTGGATTTCTGCCGCCAGAGCCGAACCTGATTATCTTTGATGATTTCGTTACTACCGGCTCAACGCTCAACGCAATGTATCGTTTACTCGAACCCCTCGGCAAGAACCTGTTCTTTGTCGTGGGCATAAACAACAATCTTTAATATGAAGAAAGAAGAAGTAATTGAGAAGGTGAAGGCTTATTTGGAAGCCGCACCCGAAGAAAGAGATTTGGCTGCAGGTGCTTTGCTCGTGCTGCAACTCACCAACAATCGTATCATGTATCAGAACTTCATGCGCCGCCCGAACCACTATGCTTCGCGCATTGAGTATGAGCTGCAGAAGAAGTATAACTTCTATCTCCAGCAACTCACGCATGAGCAGGTTTTGGAGATGGGCAAGCAGGTCCAAACCATCGCCAAAGAGCATAACCTTGCTGATGAACATGAAGAGTTCAAGAAGGGCAAACGCGCGGATCACGACGCGCTCCCGCTGGACATTCAAGCCCTCTACGCGCAGAACATGTCCATCATGCAGCAGATGCGCCGCCTGCATACGCAGTTGCAGTTGCTCTCTGTCGAGCACAGCACTTGCCCCGATAGCGAGCGTTACCCCTTCCTCAAAGAGCTTATCGCCCTCGATAAGCAGTACCATGCCAATTGGCAGGCTTACGACCATTATAAAATAGGCGAGCCTGCCGTGGGAGCATACGACCCGGAGCGTCCTTCCGACGGAACGGAAGGAGCGGCCTCCGCCGAGAAAGGCAATGAGGAAGCACCGGCAGACAATACGCCGGAAGAGCCAACGCCTGCTCAACCGGCAGGCGCTACGCCGGTGAAGGAAGCGAAGCCGAAGAAAGCCGCAAAGACGGCATCCACGAAAGCCAAGGCTAAGAAATGAAGCAATGTGCAAGCCGAGTGAATGCTCGCATTCGCAACTCGGCGCTGCCATTACTCCATGATTTACGCAGTAAATTATGAAGAGGAATGCGTCCATAGATGACTATCTCAAGCCGCTTGCATCGTGTCCGCTACAGTGTTATCTGACGAACACCTTGCAGGTGGCCGATGTCGTTGAATGGGTGCTCGAACAGGTCGGAAGGGCTACCATTTGGCAGACCTCCTTCTCCATCTCCGAGGAGTTCCTGCGCCGCTTGTTCTTCATCGAGAAATCAGGGAAGGTGGACACTATCCACCTCGTCCTTGATTTCAAGGCTACGCAGAAGACGCTCCGCCTCTGGCCGTTCCTCACGCGCGTCATCGAGCACACCTATCTCGCCGATAACCATTCCAAGGTGATCCTGATAAAGTCCGCTGCCGGGCAGACGGTCTCTATCATCACCTCGCAGAACCTCACCCGTGGTAATCGTAACGAGTCCGCCATCGTCACCACCGATGAACACGTCTTCGCTACCTTCCATGCTTCCCTTACCGATATCATGCACAACCATTCCGTTCCATTAAGCGAGTTATTCGCTCAAAAAATAGCTGAATAATGCAAGCAATCCACATCTCCACCGCCCAACAAATGATGTTGCGCCCCGATCCCGTGGATCTCGTCGTTTTCAAATCCGACGGCTCACTTGTCTCGTACCCTAATGTCATCTCCCTAAAGTACGATTTCTATAAGGGTACTCGCACTATTAAGTTTCTCCGCTCCAACGAAATCCGCACCGTCCGCGATGTCTGCATCTCCCGCATCAACGGTTTGGAGGTTTTCCTCTAACCTTGGCACACTTTTTGTGACATTGTTAGTGGAGTTATAGACAAAGTCGGCGAAACTTGTGACAGATGTCCCACATGCCCCCTCCCAAGCCTCAAAACTTGGGAGGTTTTTTTATTTTGCCTTGCTTTTCCGTTTCATTTTTTCATTTTCGCTTGCAAAATTCATTTCATTTGCATTTCATGCCAGAAAAATTTGTGTAATCCAATTTTTTTGAGTAATTTTGCAGCGCAAAATTGTTTTGGTTATGGGTAATAAATTGAGGATAGCAATATACGTAGGAAAATCAGTTGCAAGTCACCGTGAAATTGAAAAAGGTCACTTTACATGGAGTGAAGGATGGCAAGAATATTGGCAACATGATTTTGAGTATGATAATTACCGTATACTTTTTGTAAATGATTTACATTTGTATAAGGCTTACTTTGTGCCGCGTTCTAAGGTTAAAGAGTTTAAGCCTGCGATAGACGTTTTTGACGGTTTAGCGAAAAGGCTGGATTTAAAATTTTCGGAGGTTTTAACTAAGGAATATATAAAGTCCAGGCTACAAAAGTATACTGGATATGGAGACTTTGAGGGATCTCATTGTAATCCCGATTTTCCTCCCGAGTTGCCTAACCTTTTTTATTCTGCTGTAGAGGGAGTTGTTGAAGTAGCTCCTAATGATGGCACGTTTGTTCCTATCTTTGTTGAAGCTTTTCGCTCAAAGGAGACAAAGTTTGAGCATTGATTACTGTAGTATAGCATATTTAAAATTATTGAGATAATGAGAAGCTTTATTCCTTTCATTTTTGGAGCATTGTTCTTGCTCTCTTCCTGTGGAAAAGCCACAAGCACGCAAAACGTAAGAGTCAGTGAAAGTTCCGGCGCTTGGGAGTATGTTGGCGTAATTGAGGACGCATCTTTCCCCGTCGATTCTTACGAGAAGAACACAGGTCATCCCTCTACGAGCAGAGGGTACAGTTGTACTCTTCACATCTATTTGAGAGAAATTGCCGGAGAGCAGTGCGTGGGTGTTAAGAAAGAGAAATCGGAAAAAGACTGCCATATGGCAACGTCTAATCCGTTCTACGGTGATGGAACTAAATGGGGGAATTATAAGTATCGTGTAGATTATAATGGCAAGTACTATTATTTCAGCTTTTGACACAAATGATAAAGAAGATAACCACATATAGCAACGGCGTTGTAGATGTCGAGGAATATCGCAAAGGCGAGTATGACGAGTTGCGTCAAGCAGCAGCCAACAATCCTGGCACTTTGCCGCCGGATGAAAATAAGTTCGACGAGCAAGGTCGTCTCGTTGAGGCAATATCATATTTGCCTCATGTGGAAGATTTTCCTTCCGCAGGATCTGCTGCTAAATATGATAGACTGTTGTATCGCTATAGCGACCATGACGAGCACGGTAACTGGTTATCTTCTTTGGATTATTCACTTGACGAGGATGGTAAGGAACACCTCATTGGTTCTACTCGTCGCGAGATTGAATATTATTAAATGACACACATATGAAAAAGACATTAAAGGTTTTAGCTTGGTTAATTGCCGGTATAGTTATCTTCGTTTGTATCGGGCTACTTTGTAGTTCTATACATGATATGCGTCCACATTTGGCTTTCTTGAATGGAAGATGGGTGGAAGGTTCTCCGAAGGACTTTATCGAGCGCTCCAACTATCATGGGCTAGACTCGCTCGGGAACTGCATCTACTTCCCAGAATATGATAGTACTGGTGCTAATAACTATGTTATTCTCGATAGCATCCCCTTTGAGATCACTTTTGAGACGAACCGAAGTGGAGATATAACTAAACTTACGGCTCATGCGATTTGTACAAAGGAAGCTCGTCAGAGAGTGAAAGACATATGGCTCCTCCAGTACGGACGAGAAGGAGAGTATGAAGACTCTTTTATATATCGCTATGTAGGTCCTCACTTTACATTCGTGGATCAAAACAGATATGACTTCAATTCTGAGCCACATCTATACGAAATCTATTTTGTTTACCAAAATCACAAGACGTATTTCCAAAACCTTAAACACATGTTTTTGATGTGGTATTATTACCGTTTGTAAACGTACATTCAAAATGTTTACTAATCAGCAGCAAGATAAAAAGTGTCATAATAGACGAATCGGAATATTTGGTTCGTTGATAGTTGTTGCTGTAATTTTGCTGTTTTTAGGCTACTTCGTAAGCAACCCTTACAACGTAAAGACTATTGGCGACATTCCGCTACCACACGGCTATACACGTGTGGATGTTGCTGAAGATAGTTATGCCGCATGGCTTCGCGGTTTGCCTCTGAAATCACGAGGAACGAGTTTGCGCCTTTACTCCGGAGGGAAGGCTAATCTTCAGTGGCTTTCTGCTGGAGTTGTTGATATGCATTTGCTTTCAAACGACGAACAATGTGCCGATGTTTGTATGCGCCTTCAGTCCGAATATCTCTATGAGCGTGGTCAATATGATAAGATAAGTTTTACAGCGCTGAACGGGAAGAAACTTACTTACACTGGCGAAGCCGACCGAAAAGCCTTCGAATCATATATGAAGCGAGTGTTTGGCAGTTGTAATACTACCTCGCTTTGTAGTTCTTTGCCTTCTCGACGGTTGGAGGAAATGCAGATTGGCGACATGTTTATTTACCCCCATAGAAAGGTTCACGGGAGAAATCATTATGGCCATGCTGTTTTGGTTGCAGACATGGCAATAAATAATCGCACAGGGAAGAAGATCTTCCTTCTTGTAGAAGGGTGTACCCCTGCTTGCGATATACACATTTTGCGCAATCTTAATCCCTTCCGAAGCCAATGGTTTAGTCTTGACGAGGAAGCCGAACACATGCGCTTTAATGTTTTTCGCTTCACTAACAAAGAACTGATGTATTACAACTACTAGTTGCCGTGTCTTTTCACGCCCGCGCATAAATCCATATCTTTGCAGCAAATTTTGCAAGATATGGATTTTGGTTTTACATCCGTGGTAGATATACCACAACTCAAAGCCCGCGCGGTCTTCGTTACTGACACCACCACACTCTTCAAAGAGGATGGCGAGATTTCGCCTATCCAGTTGGATGACCATACCCAGTACATCCCTTGGGGAGCGGACAACCTCATGCCCTACAACGTCCTCAAGAAGATTGAAGCCGACGAGACGCTCACCACCTGCCAACA
>JAEEGH010032628.1_pt1 | contig 10007 bp, 10 predicted proteins | sample 9134181 | NCBI WGS metagenome assembly JAEEGH01 (sample SAMN16246544, study PRJNA631951) | gut metagenome | biome: gut microbiome; feature: rumen; material: DP-attached | host: Bos | place: Iran: Karaj | collected 2018-10 | reverse complement strand
CTTTTTTCGAATCTCCAAACAAAAATTGTAGTTTTTTTGATTATCTTTGCACTCGAATCTGAAACTGACCGGCGATGGATATCGATTTGCTAGCAAAGATGGTCAAAGAGGCGATTCTTGACCATGATGCCGTGACCCTGCCCGGGGTCGGCAGCTTCGTGGCCGAGCTGATGCCTTCCACTTTCTCCGACAAAGGCTATACGATCAATCCGCCCTACCGCCGGATGTATTTCTCCCCGAAGCAAGGGAACGACACCTGCCTGGCGGATCTCTATGCCCGTGACAATGCTGAGGTCGATACTGCGATGGCCACTCGCATCCTGACGGAGTTCCTCGCGGAAATGAAAAATATCCTGAAGGTGAAGAAAACGGTCATCTTCCCCGGTCTGGGACGCCTCCGCGCCACGCGGGAGAATCATTTCTTCTTCGTAGCCGATGAGGACCTGGACATCTATCCGGAGGGCCTCGGCCTTGCTCCGCTTTCCTTGAAGACGCACGTCGAGACGCCCGAAGAAGTCGCGTCCGCCGTCGCAGGACTTGCGGAACTGATTTCGGAGCCGGAACCGACGCCCGTGGTTGAGCCAGAACCCGAGCCGATTCCAGAGCCGATTCCCGAAGTCGAGCCAGAGCCAGAGCCTGTTCCCGAGCCCGAGCCGATACCTGAGCCGGTTCCCGAAGTCGAGCCGACGGTTGAGCCCGAACCGGTGGAAGAGATTCCCGGTCAGGCCGGGAATGACGGGAAGGAAGCCGGGGAGGACGAGGGGGAACCGATTGCGGAGGAGATTTCTCCACGCGCTGCGCTTGGTCGAAATGACAAGGAGGATGCGCTTGGTCGAGATGACAAAGATGCTACGCCTGCTCGGAAGGAGAAATCGCGCAAGTGGCTCAAGATCCTGCTGATTGTGGCGGGGGTGCTGGTGGTGTTGCTGCTGCTGGTCGTACTGCTGAGCCGCATCGCGCCGGGGCTGCTGGATCCGCTGCTGTATTCCAAGGAGGAGCTTCAGATTCTTCGTTATCAATAGATTCTATGAGCGAAGTCAGAAGAGAAGGTTACAAATTCTGCCAGGATATCTGCGTTCCGTGTTACGACACGGACGCTTCGTTTTACCTGAAGCCGGCCGCCTTCATGGACATGGCCCAGGAAATCGCCTATTGGGCCGCCCAGGAACTGGGGTTCGGCTATGACGACCTGCATGTCCACCACGTGGCCTGGGTACTGTCCCGGATGCATTTCCATTTTGCGGACCCGCCGAAGTGGCGGGACGATGTCACGCTGTATACCTGGCACAAGGGGGCGGACGGTTTGTTCTACCTCCGTGATTTCTTCCTGCGGGACGCCGATGGCAACCGTCTCGTGACCTGCACCAGTTCCTGGGTGGTCATTGACGAGCGGACGCGCCGCCTGGTCCGGCCCGAGGAACTCCAGGATAAACTGAGCACGGGCGACGTGGACGACGCCATCTCCGAGCGCGCCCCGAAGGTGGTGATGCCCCGTGTGACTGAGCCGGAACCTGCCGGAGAGCACACGGTCGTATATTCCGACGTGGACATCATCGGCCATACGAACAACGCCCGTTACATGGTGTGGGCGATGGACTGCATCGACTACGAGACCGCATCGGCCCGCCGGGTCAAGGACGTGTATATCAATTTCAACAAGGAGACCACCCCCGGCACCTCCGTTCAGCTGTACCGGCTGAAGGCGGAGGAAAACGGGGACCTGGTCTGGTATGTGGAAGGACGCGTGGAGGGGAAATCCGCCTTCTGCGTCAAGATGGTATTCTAAGCTATGAAAGATCTCTTTTTCGGCCAGGGCGTCGCCCATACAATCATGCTGCTCGCCTTCGTGATCGCCATCGGCATCTATCTGGGGCGGTTCAAGGTCAAGGGCGTCTCGATCGGGGCCACCTGGATTCTGTTCATGGGCATCATCATGAGCCATTTCGGCTTCCGGGCCGATCCCGAGATGCTCCATTTCATCAAGGAGTTCGGCCTCATCCTGTTCGTCTTTTCCATCGGCCTGCAGGTAGGTCCCGGCTTCTTCCATTCCCTCAAGTCCGGGGGCGTGAAGATGAATCTTCTGGCCCTTGTGAACGTCCTGCTCGCGGTTGCCGTCACATGGGGCATCTCCGCGGTGACGGGTGTGGACCTTAAAACGATGGTGGGCGTCATGTCCGGCGCGGTGACCAACACCCCGGGCCTCGGCGCCGCCCAGCAGACCTATATCGATGTGGCTTCGGCCGGCGGGATGGATCCGGTCATCGCCTCCAAGGCGGCTTCCGAACTGGCCTCCGGCTATGCCGTGACCTATCCGATCGGCATCATCGGCGTCATCCTGGTCCTGATCGTGGGCAAGAGCCTCTTCAAGGTCAATACGGCCAAAGAGCTGGCGGAACTGGAAGCCCGGGACGACAGCGGCCCGCATCCCCGCCGGATGCATGTGGCCGTCGAGAATCCGGCCATCTTCGGCAAGAAACTGTCCGACATCCTGCATGAATTCAGCGGTGAATTTGTCGTCTCCCGCATCATGAAGGGGAAGGAAATCCTCTTCGCGACCGGTGACATCGTGCTCGAGGAGGGCGACAAGGTCCTGATCGTCACCTCCCAGCAGGAGGTGGAGAAACTCCGCATCCTTTTCGGCCAGGAAGTCCCCCTGCATCTGGAGGACTGGGACCGGATGGATCATCACCTGGTGACCCGCCGCCTGACGGTCACGAAATCGTCCCTGACCGGCAAGAAACTGAAAGACCTGCATTTCCGCGAGGCATATGAAGTGAGCGTGACGCGCGTCATCCGCTCCGGCGTCGAACTGGTCGCCCGCCCGGACCTGTATCTCCAGATGGGCGACGCCCTGATCTGCATCGGCGCCGAACAGAACATCAAGCGCGTGGCCGAGCAGGTGGGTAACTCCAGCGGCGCCCTCGACAAGCCGAACCTCGTGCCCATCTTCCTGGGCATCGTGGCCGGTATCATCTTCGGCTCCCTGCCCATCCGCTTCCCGGGCATCCCGCAGCCCATCAAGCTGGGCCTGGCCGGCGGCCCGCTCATCATCGCCATCCTCCTGGGCCACTTCGGCCCGAAGCACAAGATCACGACCTTCACCACGATGAGCGCCAACCTGATGATCCGCGAAATCGGCATCTCGCTGTTCCTCGCGGCCGTGGGCCTCGGCGCCGGCGAGAACTTCGTCAGCTCCATCGTGAACGGCGGCTACTGGTGGATCCTGTACGGCGCGATCATCACGATCGTCCCGGTGTTCCTCACCTTCGTCATCGCCCGCCTGCTCGTCCACCTGAATTTCTACCAGGTGTGCGGTCTCATCGCCGGCTCCTGCTGCAATCCGCCGGCCTTGGCCTTTGCCCAGGGCATGTACGGAAGCGACTATACTTCCGTGAATTACGCGACGGTGTACCCGCTGTCGATGTTCCTCCGCGTGCTGGTCGCCCAGCTGCTCATCCTCATTTCCTTCGCCTGATGATCGAGCTGGTATACCCCCTGGAACCCGCGCCGGTCTATCCCCGTCCCACCGTGGACGCGCCCGGACTCCCCGCCGTCTCGTCGGAGGAGATGCTCCCGCTCGTCGAGCCCAGCGGACTGGTGTACGGGCAGGCGACCCGAGCCTGGTGCCACAGCGGCGCCAAGGCCCTCCATCCGGTGGTCCACCTCCACCTGGTCGACCGCCTGGGCCGGATCTACCTGCAGAAAAGGTCGATGGAAAAGGACCTCCTCCCGGGCTACTGGGACACGGCCGTCGGCGGGCACGTCACCTACGGCGAGCTGGCGCAGGAGGCCCTGTACCGCGAGGCCGCCGAGGAACTGGGCCTGACGGCCTTCAATCCGGTGTTCCTGGAAACCAATGTCTGGGAGACGGAGCGCGACCGCGAGTTCGTGTTCGTCTTCGCGTGCGTCGGCCATCCCGACCTGAACCCCGACAATGACGAAGTGACCGAAGGCCGCTGGTGGACGCAGGAGGAGCTCACCGCCGCCATCGGCAAGAATCTCCTCACCCCCAACTTCGAAGCCGAATACGCCCGCATCCAGGGCATGCTGCTGGCGCTGCTTTAACCCGATTTTCCGGCCGAAAAAGAAAATCTTGCTCTTTCATCAGTATTTTACTATATTTGTAAAACAAACAATAACTCTGATGAAAAGACTCTTTACCACAGCACTTCTGGCCATTTTCTGCCTGAGCCTCGGCGCCCAGGAGGAGGTCGTGCGCCTGTTCACCGAGAACCCGGACCGGTCGGCGAACAACATGCACTCGTACGAGTTCGATCCCATCGTGGACACGAAGGCTCCGAAGGGCTTCAAGCCTTTCTACATCTCCCACTACGGCCGCCACGGCTCCCGGTATGAGCAGAACGCCACCTTCGCCCGCGCGGCGATGGGCGCGTTCCCCGTCCTGGATTCCCTGGGCCTCCTCACCGAGACCGGCAAGGCCCTGTATGCCGATGTGAACGCCATCGTCGAGGCCCACAAGGGCATGGAAGGCTCCCTCACGCCCCGCGGCGCCAAGGAGCACCAGATGCTGGCGGCCCGGATGGTGGAACGGTTCCCCGCCGTGTTCAAGAACAAGGACCGCTGGGAGGTGAACAGCTTTTCCAGCACGAACTTCCGCTGCATCGTGTCCATGTGCAACTTCACCAACTCGATGAAGGCGGAAAGCCCCCGGCAGGAATTCACCTACACGAGCGCCGAACGGTTCATGGGCTACATCAACCCGAGCCTCCGCGTCCCGCGTCCCGGCGAAGTGCCGGCGCCGCGTCCGAGCTTCTCGCCGGAGCAGATGGCCCGGATGCGCGGTGGCAACCCGGAGAGCAACAAATACACGCCTGCGACCGGCACGCCCGGTTATGACTTCACCCGCTTCCTGACCCCGCTGTTCAAGGACTACGACGCCGCCCTCAAGGTCCTCGGCAATCCCGAGCCCTTTGTCAAGGCGTGCTTCTCCGCCGGCGGCCTGTGCCAGGTCATCGACTTCCTGGGCATCGACATCCTCCGGAAGTATTTCGTCCCGGAGGAACTGGTCTATCTCTGGGCCAGCGGCAACGACTCCATCTACCGCATGTGGGGCGGTTCCGTCGAGAACGGCGACGTCATCCGCTTCGCGATCCGTCCGCTGATGATGGACTTCATCGAGAAGGCCGACGCCGCCATGCAGCCCGGCAGCCACCGCACCGCCGACCTCCGCTTCGGCCACGACACTTCCATCCTGCCGCTCTTCGCCCTGATGGGCGTCGATGATCCCCAGAACCGCAGGCTCCCCTACAAGGAGGCCCACGCGAAGGGCTGGTACGCCTTCTTCCAGGTCCCGATGGCCACCAACTGCCAGATGATCTTCTACCAGAACAAGAAGGGCGAGGTCCTTACGAAGGTCCTCTACAACGAGAAGGAAATCCTCATCCCCGGCATCGAGCCGGTCTCCGGCCCCTACTACCGCTGGGACGAGCTCAAGGCCCATTTCCTGGACCTCTGCAAGCAGGCTTCCGCGCCTTGGGACAACTGGAACAGGACGCACGGACATCACAATTAACCTGATATACGATGAAAAGATTCTTTTTCTTCCTGGCGGCATCGCTCTGCGTGTGCGCCAACGCCCAGGTGAAGGAGGACTTCGTCCCCTCGCCGAACAACCAGCCCGGCAAGCAGTATCCGATGGTCAATTCCGAGCGCTGCGTCCGCGTGCGCGTGGAAGCGCCCGACGCCCAGTCCGTGAAGCTGGACATCGGCGGTGTCAAGTATGACCTCGTCAAGGGCGAGGACGGCGCCTGGATCGGCGAATCCGCCCCGCAGGACGAAGGATTCCACTACTATCAGCTGAACATCGACGGCGCCAACGTGCCGGATCCGTCCAGCCTGTACTACTACGGCGCCAGCCGCTGGGGCAGCGGCATCGACGTCCCGGCCGCGGACCAGGACTTCTACGCCGTGAAGAACGTTCCCCAGGGCCAGATGCGGGAAATCTACTACTGGTCCGAGGTGAACAAGGCGATGCGCCACATCTTCGTCTACACCCCGGCCGAGTATGACCTGAACGCCAACAAGCGCTACCCGGTGCTGTACCTGCAGCACGGCGGCGGCGAGAACGAGTACGGCTGGCCGCAGCAGGGCCATACCGCCCAGATCATGGACAACCTGATCGCCGAGGGCAAGGCCCTCCCGATGATCATCGTGATGGAGAACGGTTCCTGGACGATGCCGCGTCCGGCCATGGGCCAGGGCGGTCCGCAGGGACAGCGCCCGGCGATGGGCCAGCGTCCTCCGCAGGGTCAGCGTCCGCAGGGCCAGGGCCAGCGTCCGCGCGGCGGCTTCGGCATGCCTTCCGGCTGGGCCGACGGCTTCGCGAACACCCTGATCAAGGACTGCATCCCTTACATTGACAGCCACTTCCGCACGATCGCCGACAACAAGCACCGCGCGATGGCGGGCCTGTCCATGGGCGGCATGCAGACGAAGTCCATCACCGTCGCGCACCCGGAGGTCTTCTCCTCCCTGGGCATCTTCAGCGGCGGCACCATCACCGTGGACGACACGAAGAACAACCCCGAATTCGCCAAGGGCCTCCAGCTCGTGTTCGTGAGCTTCGGCAGCCGCGAGCTCGAGAACCGCGCCCCCGGCTTCGGCGACGGCACCAATCCCCAGACCGAGACCGAGGAGCTTGCGAAGAGCGGCGTGAACGCGCACTTCTACATCTCGCCGGGCACGGCCCACGAGTGGCAGAGCTGGCGCCGCGCGCTGTATCAGTTCGCGCAGCTGCTGTTCAAGTAGGCTATTTCGGGAAAGACATCAGGGTGTCGATGACTTCCTGAGGGTCGTCCGTCACGGAAATCAGAAGTCCTCTGTACTTCTTGCGGGAGAGCAAATCTTCCAGCAAGGGGTATATGGGGACTTCCTTCGTAAAGAAAGCCTTGTCCAGGAAGATCATCGGGCTGGGGGCGCCGAAGGTCTCGTAATGGTTCTGCGCGGCGTCCTGGAAGATTTCCTGGATGGTGCCGGCCGAGCCCGGAGAATAGATGATGCCGCCCTTGGCGATGGACAGCAGGACGTCCTCGCGCAGGCTGTTGAAGAAATACTTGGCGATGTGGGTCGCGAACGGCGTGGCGGGCTCGTGCCCGTAGAACCAGGTCGGGATGCCCAGGCTGCGGTACTTGTTCTGCGGATACTTGGTCCGGACCTCGAAGGCCGAGCGGAGCCATCCTTCATCCTTGTACGTGGGCGCGACGGACAGGATCTGAAGGGCGTCGTCGAACTCTTCCATCGACCTTCCGGCCATCCAGGCGCCAAGGTGCGTGGCCTCCATCGCGCCGGGGCCGCCGCCGGAGGCCATCAGCTTGCCGCGCTCGGTGAGCGCCTTCGCGATGAGAGCGACGCGGCGGTAGGAAGCGTCGGTGCGCAACTGCGCGTGACCGCCCATGATGGCGACCACCTGGTGCGGGTCGAACCGGCTCAGGAATTCCCGCATGGCGTCGCCGATGGCCCGGTCGTGCATCGTCCGGCCCAGGGTCTCGCGGATGTCGTCGCAGTTGACTCCTTTTTCCTTGTAGTCGGCATAGACCCGGGAGTCGAAGCAGGTCGCATAGGAGTCCTCGTTTTCGGGATCGTAGCCGGCGTACAGGGTTTCCCCGGTGTACAGCTTGCCGCGGAAGGCGTTGTAGATGCGGCCCATCCGGGGAAAGACCAGGCAGGTGCTGCCGATGTGCCCTTCCATCTCGGTGGGAATCTCGCAGCCGAGGAAGCAGCAGTCGGAGAAGCGGTGTCCGGCCGCCACGTATTGCGGGACTTCGTTGAAGTCTATGTACTGGAATGCATAACGGGAGATGAATCCCGTCTCGTCCGGAGCGGGAAGCAGGGTGATATCCGAGATTTCCTGGTAAGGTTTGTTCGCCATCGCCAACTTAGATTCTGGATTTCAAAAATACGAAAAAAACGGGAAATACTACAACAGGATGTGGACGCCCAGGCCGATGAGGACGAGTCCCCCGACGATGCGGGCGGAATAGCCGAGCTTCCGGCCGATGAAACTGCCGGAGAGCATGCCGACCAGGACCGAAAGGGCGGTAAACACGAAGATGGACACCGCGATGGGCCAGATTTCCGTCCACGGAGCGGTGTCCATCGCCATGGACAGGCCTACCGCCGCCGCGTCGATGGAGGTGGCGACCCCGCCCAGGACGATGCTCTTGAAACCGCTGAGGTTCAGATGCTCCGACTTGCTGCGGACCCCGTCGATGAACATTTCGCCGCCCACGTACAGCAGCAGGAGGAAGCCGATGACATGGGCCACCTTCTCGAAATGCCCGACATATTCGGATATGAGTTCCGTGGCCCCCGTACCCACGCCCCAGCCGGCCAGGAACAGACCCGTCTGGATGACGGCGAAGACGGCGGCGATGGTCCAGACCTTGCGGCGGACCTCCTCGCGGGTGACGGTGACGCTGGAGCAGAGCGCCACCGCGAAGCAGTCGGCGCAGAGGGAAATCCCCAGCAGGATGGCGCTCAGGATCACATTCATGGCTTGAATTCCTGGCGGGCCGTGATGGAGCGGCCCAGGGTGAGTTCGTCGGCGTATTCGAGGTCGTCGCCGAAGCCGAGTCCGCGGGCCAGCGTGGAGAAGCGCACGCCCGTATGGGACAGCTTGCGATACAGGTAGAAGGCGGTGGACTCCCCTTCCACGTCGCCGCTGAGGGCGAAGATCACTTCCGCATCGGCGGGATTCTCCAGGGCCTCCACGCGCCGGACCAGCTCCGGGATGCTCAGGTCGGACGGGCCGATGCCGGCGATCGGGGAGATGATGCCGCCGAGGACGTGGTAAACCCCGTGATACTGGCCGGTATTCTCGATGCTCATCACGTCACGGACGCTCTCGACTACGCAGATGGCGCTGTGGTCGCGGGAGCGGTCCGAGCAGAACGAGCAAGTTTCCTCGTCGGAAATCATCCGGCACTCCTTGCAGTAGCGGACGTCGTCCCGGAGGCGGTTGATGGCCTCCGTAAAATGATGGACGTTCTCCTGCGGCTGGCGGAGCAGGTGCAGGGCGAGCCGGAGCGCGCTGCGACGGCCCACGCCGGGCAGCGTGCCGATGGCCTCGACCGCGTCGGAAAGGAGTTCGGAAGGGTATTTCTCTTTATACGCCATGGTAGTCGACAAGTCCTTCCATCGGGGAAGGGATGAAACGGGAGAAGGTGAGGCCGTATTCGGCGCCGAGGCGCTCCAGCTCCGCGCGGCAGGCGCAGCCAAAGCCGCCGACCACGCCCACGGGGAGGCGGTCGTAGCGCGTCAGGGCGCGCTCGAACAGGTCACGGAAGTTCCTGTCGACCAGCGCGTCCACATAGGCTTCCCCCCGGTGCTCCAGGATGAAGGGAGCCAGGCTTCCGAGGTAGCGCGAAGGCGCAGGGTTCTTATAGACGTTCCGGACGACGGAAGCGTAGTCCGCCTCGTGGAACGAGGAGAAAGCTTCCACCAGCTCCTCCGGGACGAGCTCCTTCACGAGATCCGTCAGGAACAGCCGCCCGAGGGCCGCGGCGCTGCCTTCGTCACCGATGATGAAGCCGCCGCCGTGGATGTTGCGGACAATCTTTTCCCCATCGTAATGGCAGGTGTTGGAGCCGGTGCCCAGGATGGCGGCGAGGCCGGCCTCGTGGCCGCAGGCCGCGCGGGCGGCCGCCAGCAGGTCGGAGGCGTATTCGCACCGGACGCCCGGGAAACGCTCCTTGAAGATGCGGTCCAGCTCGGCGGGGAATTCCAGCAGGCCGGCCGCATAGAAGTGGACCTCGTCCACGTCCGCGAAGGTCTCGACCGCGTCCGCGAAGACGGACGCGTTGGCCTCCGCCGCAATCGTGGACAGGTTCATCCCCGGGGTCTGCAGCCGGCGGACCGGCTTTCCGGCGTCCACCAGGCACCAGTCGGTCTTGGTGGCGCCGCTTTCGACAATCAGGATCATAGTTCCACTCCTTTCTTTTTCCAATGGTAATAGCCGTACACCGCCGAGGCGATGTAGGCGAGATACA
>JAEEGH010032626.1_pt1 | contig 10008 bp, 7 predicted proteins | sample 9134181 | NCBI WGS metagenome assembly JAEEGH01 (sample SAMN16246544, study PRJNA631951) | gut metagenome | biome: gut microbiome; feature: rumen; material: DP-attached | host: Bos | place: Iran: Karaj | collected 2018-10 | reverse complement strand
CTACAATAAATTGAGCCAATTCCGACAATAGCGGTAACCAGGAAGAATGCTAAACTGATTTTTGCTTTTTTTCTTAACTTAATAATCAGAAGAAAGATAAACAAAACAATACTTACAGCTGCGATAATGTCGAGCGGTACGTTAATGAAAGAATCAATAGTATACAAATTTTTCTCCTAATAATTTATTACTTTATTTATTTTCGGCATTATCTGTAATTTTAGCATTGAAATTTTGCGCCGTCAAGTTTTATGGCATTATAATTAATGTTATATCTCTGACTAATTAGGACTGTCGGCATTTGCATCGTAAATTGCCTTGCGGAGTATGATACACTTACTTCTGTTGAGTATACGCTTATGCAGAGGGATTCTGTATTGCTTTTCAAAATCTTTTACAGCCTGATCCATAGGAATATCACTGCCGAATTTCTGCTTCAAATCGTCCCAGTAGCGCACGGTCCATACATAAAGATCGGCTAAAGTTCTGTTTGGAAAGCTTTTGAGAATATATTTTTCGCGGATTATTGAAACTAAAGGGAAATAAACATTATGAAACCATGATTTTATGGCTTCTTCCATTGAAATTTCACCTTCTTTGTTTTGATTCAGGTAATATTTATGGGTAAGAATGTGGTTATAGATAACATCATAACGTCCTGTGCTTGAAAAATCGAGACACCAGTAATCAGTTATATCTCCAAAGCCTGTTTCACTGTAAAAAACGCGTTTTTCGTAGTTTATAATCTGTTTTATGATTTCTTTGAGATTTTCTGCTTTTTTCAGCTTAATTTCGCTCTGCAGAGATACTACCTCTGCATCAATAAACTCTGTTCCGCGGGCTTTAGCAACTGAAACACGGTGATTTCCGTCGCGTACAAAATAAAGTCCTGCAATTTCGTAAACCTTTATAGGTGGAAGAGTTATGTCGTTCAGGGCGGCTTCATCTACATGCTGCCAGCGGTTTTTAAGGTGTGTGCTTTTTGGGAAAAAGCGGTTATCAAAATCGTTATAGCGTCCTTCACTTCCAATAATTTTGTCAATTGGGATAACCTTCATTCCAACGTAGGTTTCTGCGTTGGCTTTTATCATCTGTTTTACATCATTGAGGGAAATCAGCTTGGCCTCTTCCGGAGAAAGAAGGTGCTGAATTTCATTTATAAAGGCTTTTGTGTGTGCTTTATTAAAATCTTCTTCAGATTTAGCTTTTGAATAATCCATCATCCTGGGTGTCCTTTTATTTTGTAGTACTTGCAGGCAGTTCAATTACATAGTGTGCGTAAGCGTTTACTACAATTGAATCATAATATCTGCCTATTCTTTCTTCCCGTAAGTCATATAAATGAATGTGACCATGCACCATGTAGGTTGGCTTAAAGCGCTGTAAAAACCAGTTATAGCAGTCAAAACCAAGGTGACACGGATCTTCATGGTCGTGAATATGACGTGGAGAAGCATGTGTCATGAAGATATCAAGGTATCTTCCATACTTTATTTTATTATAGATTAGTTTAGGAACCATCAGCATAAGCTTAAATTTCATCTGGGCATCTGTGAACTGGCATAGTCCGTTGTTATATCGCATGGTACCAGAAGCACCTGCAATTAATAGCGGAGTTTTTTTGCCGGTTTTTGGGTCTTCAAACATCAGGTTTTCATTAATAAAACTTTTAAAACCAAGATAGGTAGCCCCATGGCCGTTCATTGCCTGTTCATAACGCGATGGACCACCATCAAAATGGCCGTCACGATGATAAAAATGGTACTCTTTTAAATCATGATTTCCAAAAACGAAATATGTAGGCTTATTAAAGACAGTAACAATAAAATCAATATAATCCATCGGAAGGTCGCCGGCGCACAGAATAAGGTCTATGTCTGGAAAAGCAGCCTTAACATTCTGTGTGTAGATAAGGGGGTCTACATAGTCGGAGACGCAGAGGATTTTCATTGAGCACCAGCTTTAGAAAGAAGCGCTTCAAGCTTCTGTTTTTCTACAAGTTCTACCGGGCGGTTTTCTGCAAAACGTTTAGCGGCAGTGTTAAAGCCTGAACTTGAGAATAAAAATGCCTTTACACTGTTTAATGACTTCATCTGGTCGAGAGATTCGTGAATCTGTGATTCATCTACAGGCTCCGGATCGCGGTAAAAACGCATGAAAACAACCTGTTTGCGTACAGACATCCAGGATTCATCACTTTTATTTACACCGGTAATCTGGCAGCCCCATTTTTTCTGATCGAGGGAAAGAACCTGAAGATTCATGCCCTTAATAACTGCATTTTTACAAATATATGGGAATTCTTCGTTGCTGCAGGTAAGATAATCCTTAAGATAATCGTTTGCCTGAAGGTCTTTATATTCAGAAAGCTTTGCAGAAACATCGCGGAAGCCCTTGTTGCGCTTATAAATCAGCTCCCACTGTTCAATTGCCTTGTCTATTTTGCGGCTTTTTTCGTAGCAGGCAGCCAGAAAATATCGGGCATAAAGTGTTTCCGGCTGAGAATCATCCTTATCCAGTTCAATTGCACGCTGAAAATCTACAAGTGCATTGTCTGTTCTTCCTGCTATCATAAAGCATGAACCGTGTTCAATAATAGCCTTCTGTTTTACCTCAGGATCGCGCTGTGCTTTTTCAAAGGCCTTGATGGCTCCCTGAAGATCTTTTGCATCCTTAAGAATCTTTCCAAGGTAATAATATGATGTATAAGTATCAGGGCTAAGCTTAATAGCCATATCAATTTCTTTTTTTGCTTCGCCAAACTGCTTTGTACGGTAAAGCATAAGTCCTATTTCTGCGTGTGCCTTGGCATGCTTTTTGTCGAGCATTGCGCATTTTTGCATAAAGCCAAGTGCTATATCGTAGCGGTTCTGGTCTTCGTAAATACGGCCAACCTGATAAAAGTTTTCTGCATTCTGTGGGTCGAGCTTTGTAAGTAAAAGGAAGTTTTTAAGTGCTTCGTTCTGCTGATTATATTTCAAAAGAAGCTGTGAATATTCTGAACGGAACGAAAGCTCGTTAATTCCTTCACCGAAAAGTGCATTGTCGTTTACGTTTTTGTATTCTATTACTGCCAGCTCTGTGCGGTTTTCTTTTATATATGCTTTTCCAAGATAGTAATGTGCAAGATAGTTTTTCTGATCCTTTGCAAGTATTTGCTTAGCGATTTTTATTGCGTTCTGGGTTTTGCCTTGTTTTATGAGACGTGGAATTGTTTCAATTCGTTTTGGAGATACAAAATTCTTTAATATAATGATAATTAGAGATATGATTACTACGGCAAAAACAGCTATAATGATAATAAGCATTTTTTTCAACTCCGAAAAAAACTGGGGAATGCAATCTGTAAAGCAGATTAAGTCTTTTCAGTTTTTCTCGATAATAAGAGTAGTAAATTTATGTCGATGTGTCAAACACGAAGGTAGTATATATGAAAATTAAATTCAGACGGATTTTTACTGTCATTTTTGTTTTATTCGGAACATATCTGTTTGCACAAAATGGAGGTGCTTCAAACGGAGGCCTTTCACGTGGAGAAACTTTATTTAAAGAGAATAATGCAAAGGATGCCGTTCAGGTGCTTGAATATGAAATAATGAACGGACAGGTTTCGGAAAATTCGTATAACTTTCTTGGTCTTGGTTACTATCAGCTTGGAGAATATGACAAGTCAATTGATGCCTTCAGGCGCGGACTTAGAGTTCAGCCGGAAAATGCAAAAGTTCTTTCATATAATATGGGAAATACTTATTATGCCTTAAAGGATTATACTTCTGCAGCAACCTGTTATTCAGATGCTATGAAGGCAGAACCTCGTTTTTATGAAGCACTTTTAAACCGAGCAAATGCTCTTTTAATGGCAGGTCAGCTTGTTTCTGCAAAGGATGATTATATTGATTTTATTGGCAAATGCCCTGATGATCCGCAGAGAGAACGTATTGAATTATTAATCAAAGCTCTCGAAGAAGAGATTGCCCGCCGTGAAGAAGAAGCACGACTGCTTGCCGAACAGAATAAAGCCCAGTGGGAAGAATATGATGGAAGTCTTTCAGAAAAGAAAAAAGACGGCTTTAGTCCTAATTGGGAACGTGTAGATGCCGGACTTGAAAATACCAGAAAGAATCCTGATGATCCTGAATGGGAAAGAATCCATGGTGAAAATCCGGGCGCGGTTACAGATAATTCTAATCAGGAAAAAGTAGATGATTCTAAAGAAAAAGATTATGGTTCTACCTTTGACTGGGAACAGCTTGATCATGACAGCGGTCAGGCTCTGTCTGTTTCTGAGGAAGTTGTAACAGATGAAGAAGACTGGCTCACATTCAGTGATGCCGAGCTCAACGAAATGAAAGAACTGGAAAAACAGTCGCGCGAAGAGCACGAAAAGTGGCTCGAAAACGAACGCCGCCGCGCGCATGAGCTGGCTACCCGTGAGGCACAGGCTAAACAAAAGGAACAGCAGCAGGCTCTCGAGGATGAAAGACGTATGAGAGAACAGCTGATAGAAGAAATGCGTAAGGCGGATGAAGAACGCCGACGCGAAGAAGATGAAAGACGAAAAAAACTGCTTGAGGATGTAGCAAATTCATTACAGGGAACTGATTCTACAAATCTTACTTCCGGAGCAGAAGACTTAATAGATTACGATCTTGAAGGGGAGTTGGATTAAAATGAATTTTAAGCGTTGGAAGGACTTATCGGACGAAGAGAAAAATATCCGCTTAAAAAAAATCTGCGGTGGTGCGGCAGTTGTTTTTGTAATTGTAATACTGCTGCTTTTAATGAAGTGTGAAGGCTGTTCCAGTGAAGGCCGAAGAAAACATGGCCGGAATTTTTATGACGGAAAAGGTCATTCCTATGGAGAAGAATTTTCCGGTGCAGGAATTTTTGACAACGAATATGGAAAAGGCGTAGAAGATTATACTCTTTCTGATTCAGACTCAGATTCTGATGAAGCAAGACGCAGAAAGGAAGCTGAGTTAGCAGCTCTTAAGGCTTCTGAAGAACAGGCTGCAAGAGAAGCCGAAGCAGCCGCAAGAGAAGCCGAAGCAGATCGCAGGGCAAAAGCCGAGGCCGACCGTAAAGCTTCAGAAGAAAAAAAGAGAAAGGCAGAAGAAAAAGCCCGTTTAGCTGCAGAAGAAAAAGCCCGCAAAGAAGAAGCCAGAAAAAAGGCTGATGAAGAAGCCCGCCTGAAAAACGAAAGAGAGCTTGCAGAAAAAAAGAAAGCAGCTGAAACAGCAAGACAAAAGGCCGAAGAAGAAAAACGGCTTAAAAAAGCAGCCGAGGAAGCTGCAGCGAAGAAAGCCGAACAGGATAAGAAAAACGCTGAAGAAGCCGCCGCTAAAAAGGCAGTTGAAAATGCGGCTGCAGACAGAACAAAAGCAAAGCTCGATGAAATTGCAAAGCGTCTTGCAGAAGCAGGTTCAGACGCAGAAAAACAGAAGCTTCTGGAAGAAGGTATGGAGCTTGCAAAAAAACTTGCAGAAAGCGGCGCGGACAGTGATGCGGCACACTATATAAAAGCTCAGGATGCACAAAAGAAAAAAGATTATTACCGCGCCTTAAGCGAGCTTGAAAAAGCAATTGCCCTTAATGAATCAAATTATCTTTATTATTACGATATGGGAAAGCTGCAGTATCTTTTGAGACGTTATACCGATGCAAAAGGTTCATTTATGCGTTCTATTGAACTTAATAATCAGTTTCCTCCAAGTGTTTACAACCTCGGTCTCACTTATGTAAAGCTCAATGATGAAAACAGTGCCCTTGAATCGTTCAAAAAATCAGTAAAAATAAATCCAAATTATGAAAAGGGATATATTGAGCAGGCACGCGTTTATAACCGTCAGGGTAAGCTTGCAGAATGTGTAAAGGCCTATGATAATCTCATTAAGCTTTTCCCTGATAATACCTCTGCAATTATGGAGCTCGGTTCTGTTTATTATCAGTATGGAAAATATGCAGAGTCCGAAGCGCAGTACAAAAGAGCGCTTGAAAACTTAAACAAGAGCGAAGAAAAAACTCTTACAGCCTATAACCTTTCTAAGGTTTTATATGATGATAAAAAATATGCAGAAGCTTCCCGTTACGGCTGGATGGCCTATGATGAAAAAGACTTTTTGATTAACGATGCACAGCAGGCAAACATCACTTATAACTATGCTCTCATTCAGGAAAGAAATAATAAAACCGAAGATGCAAAGCGTTACTATAAGGAAGCACTTACCTTACATCCTGACCATGTTAAATCAAAAATAAACTTAAGTGCTCTTTACATGTCAGAAGGTTCTGCTGATGTAGATAAGGCTCTTGGACTTTTGCAGGAAGCTTACAAAACCGACAGTAATGACTTCAGTGTAAATAATAATCTCGGCACAGCTTATATGCTCAAGGAAGATTATCCAAAGGCTGTAAGCTATTATAAGGCCGCTCTTGAAATCAGATCTGATGATGAAGATGCACTTTTGAATCTTGCAAATGCGCAGACAAAAAATGGCGAACTGGCTGATGCCTCTAGAAATTTCTCAAAGATAACTTCTAAAAATCCGGAAAACCTCGAAGCATATGTAGGACTAGCAAAGGTTTTACTGCAGCTTGGAGATACTCAGGGGGCTTATAAAAATCTGCTTTATGTACGTGGAAAAAATCCGTCGTTCAGAAAGGCAGAGGTAGACAGCCTGATTGCCGTGCTCGAAAACTAACCTGCTAGGTTCTCTTTACCATTTCAAATAATTTTTCACGGCAGAATACTGTATAAATCGGCCGTCCGTGAGGGCAGTGCGGATCTTCTAAAGTAAAGGCCTGCTCTACAAGCCGTGCGGCAGTAATGTCATCCAGAACATAACCGTCTTTTACAGCGGCCTTGCAGGCGGTCATTGCGGCAATTGAGCGGATTATTTCTTTTGGTTCAACCTGCTTTACAAAAAGAAGAGTTCGAAGGTCATATTCTGTTCCGGTCCAGCGTTCTGGAATTGTTTTTATTTCCCAAAGTCCGTCCGAAGTATGTTCTGTTTCAAAGCCAATTCTGTTGAGCTCCGGCTTTAATTTTTCAAGCTGATTATCCTGAGTCTTTGATTCAGTCTTTATTTTGTAAGGAATGAGCAGAGGCTGACGACCGGCTTCTCCCTGAGAAGTCATAAGCTTATCAAAAAGAATGCGCTCGTGAGCAGCATGCTGATCAATTATATAAAGGCAGTTGTTTTTTTCTGCAAGCAGGAAGGTTCCAAGACAAGGCCCTATATAGCGGATTTGCGGTTGGGCTGGAATTGAGTTCGTATGAGCCTGTGCCGGTGAAGCGGCAGTTGAAGCTGCTGATGCTGCAGAAAGAGCTGCTTCGGCGAGGGATTGTGTGCTGTGTGCCGCACTGCCAGTCGCGCGTGGTGTCCAGGTTGTGTTTGAACGACTTCCGTCTCCGGTTTTTATTCCAAGATATTTTGAGCGGAAATCAGAAAGTGCTTCTGATTTTGTCTCCGAAGCCTTGTAAGAAATATGCTTTTCGTACAGGGAATCAGGGGTTGAGGCAGATGTGGTTGCAGTCGATGAGGCTTCCGCCGGGGTAAAATCAAATTCCTGAGCACGCTCTTCATCAGCGGGTTTATCTTCTGCAAAATTAGAATAGGTATACTGATGGAAAAAGTTTCTGATTGTTGAGCTCAAGCCATGGTGAAGGGCAGAAATATCAGAAAAGCGTGCCTCTCGTTTTGCAGGGTGAATATTGAAGTCAATTAAATCAGGGCGAACCTGGGCAAACACCGCAGCAACTGGATAAGTTCCGTTCGGGAAAAAGCCCTGAGCCCCATATTCAACAGCCTGCACCAGAGAGTATTCCTGAATGCGTCGACCGTTTGCGTAAATAAAAATTTCCTTTTTGTTAGTGCGGCTAACAGCAGGCTCACCAATTACAACTGTAAAAGACCATTCCGGATTCTCTCCGCCAGAAGAATGACCAAACTCATAAAAAAGCTCCGGGGCTTCGCTGTAGCTGTTTGCCATTACAAAACGGTCTTTCTGCGACTGTCCGGCCGGAAGATCAAGCTTTGTTTCTCCGTCTGCAATAAAACGGAACGCGAGGTCAGGACGTGCAAGTGCTTTTTCTATAAAGGTATTGCGGCACATAATGCCTTCGGTTGCCGGCCGCTTTAAGAACTGACGGCGGGCAGGGAAGTTTTCAAAAAGTCCTTCTGCCTGAACAATTGTTCCCTTGAGGGGAGCGGCCGGTTCTATTATGTGGTCTTCGGTTATGCTGGCGCGCATTTTATAGCCACCGCTTTGAATGGAAAGGCGGGAAACTGCTGCAATAGAAGCAAGTGCTTCTCCGCGGAAGCCCAGCGTAGAAAGATTCATTAAATCAGTTTCAGTTTCAATTTTGCTTGTGGCGTGAGGGCGGGCACAATTTTGCAGGTCCTCCTGAGTCATACCTGATCCGTTGTCAATAATTCTGATTTTTTCAATGCCGCCACCACTGATTTCTACAGTAATGCTTGTTGCTCCGGCGTCTATGGAGTTATCCATAAGCTCGCGGATTATTGCATTGGGGCGGTCAATTACTTCTCCGGCAGCAATTTTTCTTGCTACTTCGGGATTCAGAGTGCGGACAGGTCGGTTCAAGCTCATTTGCGGGTTCCGTTTACTTCTCCGTCGTCGCTGAACAAATCAAATTGAGGCGGATTTTCCTTTGTCATAGGATTTGGTTCATTCATGAGAATCTGTATTTTTCCTTCGATTTCGTCGAGCTGCTTTTCCATGCCGGATGCAAGCTTGATTCCTTCTTCGAAGTCTTTGAGTGCATCCTCGAGTGAAATGTCGCTGCGTTTAATATCTGATGTAAGCTGTTCGAGCTTTGCAAGATTTTCTTCAAAAGTATTTGCCATATTTACCTCTCAATATTTTCTGTTGTTGCTGTAATTTTTCCTTTTGCAGGAGTGATAATAAGCCGGTCGCCCGCTTTAAGGCTTGCTGCGTCTCTTACTATTTTGCCGTCCGGGCCTGTTACCATAGAATAACCGCGGTCAAAAATGGTCTGCGGGCTTGCGTTTTCAAGTACAGTTTTGCTTTGTGCTATACGTACGCGAAGGTCATGTATTTTCTCCTGAAAGTTTTGTGGTAAGGCTTCCCTGGCGGTGGCGAAGCGGTTTAACAGCGGCTGCTGGATATTGCGGAAGCGCACCTCAAGGCTTTCGGAATTAAAGGATTTAATAAGAAGCCTTGTGTTTTTAATTCGGGCGGAAATTACGTCGTAAAGGCTTGTTTTATATGCTGCAAGGTTCTGGCGGATGTCGGCCAGCTGCGGTACGGCCATTTCGGCAGCGGCTGATGGGGTTGGAGCGCGGCGATCTGCTGCATAATCACACAAAGCCCAGTCAATTTCATGTCCAACAGCGCTAATAGTTGGAATACGGGAACCAGCTACGGCACGAACTACGCTTTCTTCACTAAAAGGGAGCAAATCTTCGAGAGAACCACCGCCTCGTCCAACAATCAGAACATCGCAAAGCTCATAAAAGTTTGCAATTTCAATCATTTTACAGATTGTCTGGGCAGCTCCGTCTCCCTGTACAATAGCCGGTAAAACCAGAATATTTACACCAGGATTACGGCGTTTTGTAACATTCAGAATATCACGTATGGCAGCGCCAGTAGGACTTGTAACAACCCCGATTGTACGTGGAAACTGTGGAAGAGGCTTTTTAAGGCTTTCATCAAACAAACCTTCTGCGGCAAGCTTTCTTTTTCGCTCCTCGAGCATCTGAAGAATATTGCCGGCGCCCGCAATTTCCATAGTATTTACTATTATCTGGTAATTTCCCTGAGGTGCATAAACCGAAAGGCTTCCTGTACAGCGAACCTTGTCTCCGTCTTTTGGGCGGAAGTTCAGTTTCATTGCGGCACCACGGAAAATTACTGCCTTTATCTGGGCATTGTTGTCTTTCAGGGTAAAATAGATGTGGCCAGCCGCACTCGGTCTCCAGTTAGAAATTTCGCCTTCAATTATAATAGTGCGGAAAGAGG
>JAEEGH010032623.1_pt1 | contig 10008 bp, 9 predicted proteins | sample 9134181 | NCBI WGS metagenome assembly JAEEGH01 (sample SAMN16246544, study PRJNA631951) | gut metagenome | biome: gut microbiome; feature: rumen; material: DP-attached | host: Bos | place: Iran: Karaj | collected 2018-10 | reverse complement strand
GTCTTATCAAGTGTGGTGAATGTGGTAAGGCTCTTACAATCCGTAAGACCAATGCAAAGCACCCACAAGATATTTACGCTTGTGTAACCTATAATCGTCATGGTAAGAACCATTGCACTCAACACAGAATAGAGTTTGATACTCTTTACAACGTTGTGTTTGATGAAATCAAGGAGCTTGCTAATGAGGTTGTGGATGCTTATGACGTAGCCGAGAGCCTTGCTGATGCTTATGAGAGTGAGCAGAGAGAACAGCAAGAGCTACTGCAAAGAAACATCTGCAAGGCAAAGAACCGCTTGGATACCTTGGAGCGAATGACAACAAAGGCTTATGAGGACTTGCTTACAGAAACAATCACAGAGCCTATGTTCAATTCTCTTGTGGAGCGTACCAAGAAAGAATCCGAGGAACTCATGAAGCAGATAGCTCATGATGAAAGGCGTCTGGCTAAGAACAGCAAGAATGATGGTAATGCCAGAAAGTGGATTGACCTTATCAAGGACTATGCAGATATCACGGAGCTTGATGCCGACACCCTCAATCGCTTGATTAAGCAAATTGTTGTTCACGAAGAAATTACTGCGGACGGAGATAGAAACATCTCAATGGAGATACACTACAACTTCCGCCCAACTGATGAATCTAAGACTTACAATCTATCTGACTATGCCGAGGCAAATTCTGTTGCCAGAGCTATGTAAGACAATTCTATAAAACTTCTACGTGATAGGTAGGTACAATTCTACCTACCTAACACACCCTTATATTTCCATCAAAAATGGTATAACACAGCTCATGGCCGGAGGTGGTGTTGCCCTCATCGGAACTACACTTGTTCCTCTTCTTTCCGGACTTTTTTAATCGGTCCGAAAGAGCCGGAGTCAGGGCATAAAACCCTGGCTCCATTTTGAGAAGAGGAGGTAACAAGTGGACAGCATTATTGAATCGATTGAAGAATGGCTAAGAGGTCTGCTTGTTTCAGGCATTATGAACAATCTGAATAACACCTTCAACTCAGTTAATACTCAGGTAGGTGAGATTGCAACAGAAGTAGGTACGACACCGGCAAGCTTTTCACCGGCAGTTTTCAACATGATTAAGAACCTGTCAGAAAATGTGATCATGCCGATTGCCGGAATACTTCTGACTTTCATAGCCTGTTACGAGCTTATACAGCTGGTCATCAGCCATAACAATCTGGCAAACTTTGAGACCTGGATCTTCTGGAAATGGATTTTCAAAACCTTTGTAGCAGTAACACTGATCACAAATACGATGAATATCACAATGGCAGTATTTGATGTGGCGCAGCATGTTATATCAAATGCCGGAGGAATAATCTCAGGCAGTACAGCGATAGATGCAAGTACCCTGGCAAGCATGGAATCAACACTTGAGGCCATGGAAGTGCCGGAGCTTTTATCCATATTCTTGCAGTCCTTTATTGTGCAGTTCCTGATATATCTTTTGTCAGCTCTGATTTTTGTCATTGTATATGCGAGGATGATTGAGATCTATCTCATGGTCAGCCTTGCACCAATCCCCTTTGCAACCTTTGGAAACAGAGAGCAGAGTATGATTGGTCAGAACTATTTGAGGTCATTGTTTGCACTGGGATTCCAGGGATTTCTGATCATGGTCTGTGTCGGAATATATGCAGTACTGATTCAGTCAGTAGCATTCACGACAGATATCATTGGCTCACTTTGGGGAGTAATGGGCTATACGGTTCTTCTTGCGTTTACGCTTTTTAAGACCGGAGCAGTAGCCAAGTCAGTGCTTCACGCACATTGATGAAGAATACAGTGACAAAAACTGTCACAGTAAATGTCACTGTAAATCAAAAATAAGAAAGGATTTTCAGATATGGCAGCATCGTATATTTCGGTGCCTCGTGATCTTACAAAGGTCAAAAGTAAAGTGATGTTCAATCTGACTAAAAGACAGCTGATCTGCTTCTCTGTGGCGGCACTTTTCGGAGTGCCGTCATTCTTTCTGATAAAGCAGATTGCATCCGTAAGTACAGCAGCTATGGGAATGATGGTTATCATGATGCCGTTTTTCTTCCTGGCTATGTATGAAAAGAACGGTCAGCATCTTGAAGTCCTGTTAGGACATCTCATAGAAGCAACCTTCGTAAGACCAAAACAGAGGCCTTATAAGACAGACAATAACTTCTCGGCATTAGTGAGATATGAAAAAGCTCAGACAGAAATCGACGAGATCATCATGTATTCACAAGCCATGAGAGATGACAAACACAAAAAAGAAGGAGGTAAGGATTCTTGATTTCATTTTTTAAGAAGCAGGAGAAAAGAGATTTCAAAATGCCTGCTAACCTGACAAGGGCTGAGCAGAAAGAAATCAGAGAGATCATAAAGAATGCTCAGAAAAATGATGGCATTCCAAGAACAGCCCAGCAGAGTATTCCTTTTGACAGGATGTTTCAGGATGGCATCTGTAGGATCGGAACAGACTACTATACCAAGACAATACAGTTTCAGGATATCAACTATCAGCTTGCTCTTCAGGAGGATAAGACAGAGATTTTCGAGGAATGGTGTGCATTCCTTAACTTCTTTGACAGTTCAGTACATTTTGAGCTTTCCTTCATGAACATGGCTACAGATATTGATGATTTCAGGACCAGCATTGCGATTCCTCATGCAAAAGACGGTTTTGACAGCGTAAGAGATGAGTATAGTACCATGCTCTTTCATCAGATGGAAGCTGGCAATAATGGTCTGACAAAAACAAAATATCTGACCTTTGGTATCCATGCGGATTCCATGAGAGCAGCAAAACCAAGGATCATCCACATTGAGACGGATATCCTAAACAACTTCAAAAGACTTGGAGTACAGGCAAAGATCCTGAACGGAAAAGAGCGACTTGCTCTAATGCATCAGCAGTTTCATATGGGAGACAGGGATAAATTCAACTTCGACTGGAAATATCTCCTGGGCTCAGGTCTTACTGTAAAAGACTTCATTGCACCAAGCAGCTTCAACTTTCCAAATGGAAAGAAGTTTCAGATGGGTAATATTTACGGAGCCATGAGCTTTTTATCCATTGATGCATCAGATATCTCAGACAGGATGCTGGCAGATTTCCTCAATATGGAATCAAGTCAGATAGTGACCATGCACATCCAGTCCGTAGATCAGAATGAGGCTATTAAGACTGTAAAGCACACTATCACAGAGCTTGACAGAAGTAAGATCGAGGAGCAGAAAAAGGCGGTTCGTGCCGGATATGATATGGACATCATCCCCTCTGACCTTGCAACTTTTGGAAATGATGCGAAAGACCTGTTAAAAGAATTGCAGAGCCAAAACGAGAGAATGTTTCTTCTGACTTTCCTTGTGATGAATACAGGGCGTACTGAACAGGAGCTTGAAAATAATGTGTTCCAGGCAAAGTCCATTGCTCAGAAGCATAACTGTAATCTTGTAAGACTCGATTTCCAGCAGGAGCAGGGACTTATGAGCAGCTTGCCCCTTGCGCAGAACCTTATCGAGATCCAGCGAGGCATGACTACAAGCTCTACGGCGATTTTTGTACCATTTACAACACAGGAGCTTTTCCAGGCAGGAGATGAAAGCCTGTATTATGGCTTAAATGCTCTTTCCAACAACCTGATCATGGTAGACAGAAAGCTTCTTAAGAACCCTAATGGTCTTATCCTTGGTACACCTGGTTCCGGTAAGTCTTTTGCTGCGAAAAGAGAAATTGCAAATGCATTCCTGGTCACAGATGATGATGTAATAATCTCAGATCCTGAGGCCGAGTATGCACCGCTTGTTGAGAGGTTCGGTGGTCAGGTCATTAAGATCAGCACCACTTCGACTCAGTATATCAACCCTATGGACATCAACAATAACTACTCCGATGACGATGATCCGGTATCACTAAAGGCAGAGTTCCTGTTATCTCTGTGTGAGCTTATCGTTGGTGGTAAGGAAGGACTTCTTCCTGTAGAGAAGACTGTAATCGACAGATGCATTCGTAAGGTATACAGAGATTATTATGAGAATCCTGTACCGGAGAACATGCCTCTGTTGGAAGATCTTTACAATGAGCTTTTGAAACAGGATGAGGCAGAGGCAAGGCATGTAGCCACAGCTCTTGAAATATATGTAAAGGGGTCTCTGAATATCTTCAACCACAGAACCAATGTTGATATCACAAACAGAATCGTTTGCTTTGATATCAAGGATCTTGGCAAGCAGCTTAAGAAAATCGGAATGCTAATTGTGCAGGATCAGGTCTGGGGCAGGGTTTCCTCCAACAGAAGTGAAGGACGTTCTACCAGATACTACCTGGATGAGATGCACCTTCTGTTAAAAGAAGAGCAGACAGCAGCCTATACTGTAGAGATCTGGAAGCGTTTCAGGAAATGGGGCGGTATTCCGACAGGTATCACGCAGAACGTCAAAGATCTGCTCGCATCCAAAGAGGTAGAGAACATCTTTGAAAACTCTGATTTCGTATATATGCTGAACCAGGCTGTAGGTGACAGACAGATCCTTGCCAAGCAGCTCAATATAAGTCCACATCAGCTTTCCTATGTAACACACTCAGGAGCCGGTGAAGGGCTTATTTTTTATGGCAATGTAATCCTGCCTTTCGTAGACAGATTCCCTACAGACATTGAGCTCTATCGTATCATGACAACCCGCTTGTCTGAGATCACAGAGGCAAAAAAGGAAGAAAAATAAAGGAAAGGATGCGGATAAATGAATGAAGGAATCTACACGAGGGATAAGGGCAGATCCAAAGCTAAGAAAGAACCTGATTATACAGCAAAGAAAAAGTCTCATGCCGGGAAGCTGAAAAATGAAACTTCTCAGGCTGAGGCTATGAGAAAAAAACTCCGTACCGGAAAAGCTGATATTTCTGAAAGTGCAGAAGCTATCAAGAAACGTAAGAAGCTTCAGAAACAGGGCAGAAAAAAGATCTACTCTGATGCAGCTGTATCAAGGACAATTCACAGCCAGGTTGATAAGGCTAATGAAGATAACAATGCAGGAGGCGATGCAGTAAATTCTGCTACAGAATTAGCGGAAGACCTCGGATATGCAGCAAAGATGAAAGAACTAAAGAGTTCTGGTAAAGGCGGATATTCTGACAAGATCCATGGGAGGACAGAGGTAAAAACAATAAAGCCTTCCTCAAAGGAAGTACAGAAGAACCTCATGAAAAAGGAAATCCAAAGAAATGCTTTTAAGGCTCAGGCAAAAGAAGCAGCCAATGCTTCCTACAGCATCACAAAGAGATTTACAGATAAGGCTGAGGATATGGCAGGGCGTATTGCTGAGATGATAAAAGAATTTGCTGAGGAGCATCCTCTTGGACTCATCATAGCTCTTATTGTTCTAATCGTTGTTCTAGTAATGTCAGGGACTCTTACTTCTTGTTCCATGATGGCAGGCGGAACCAACAACATGCTTGTCGGTACAAGTTATACAGCAGATGACAGTGACATCCTTGCAGCTGAAGCTGATTACAAAGAGCTGGAGGCTGACCTTCAGGATCAGATAGACAACATTGAGGATGACTATCCTGATTATGATGAGTACAACTATGATCTGGCTGAGATAGGTCATAATCCTTTTGAGCTTGCAGCACTTCTTACTGTTCTTTATGAGGATTATACAGAAGAGGAAGCCCAAGAGATTCTGGAAACAATCTTTGAGGCTCAGTATGAACTGGAAATTGAAGAAGTTGTTGAAACCAGAACAAGGACGGTCACTGATGATGAGGGGAATGAGTCAGAGGAAGAATATGACTACTACATCCTTAATGTAAAACTCACAAATGAAGGAATCAGGGCAGCCCTTGATGAGGTAGGGCTTACTGTAGATCAGATCAGACGCTATGAAGTCATTGTAGAGATGAAGGGCAATAAGCCTGACATCTTTGGTGATGATCCTTATGTAGGAGGCTTCTCTCCCGGAGAATATGATGACTACGCAGTTCCGGGTGAATATCTCACCGATGCTCAGTTTGCAAATATGCTCCGTGAGGCAGAGAGATACCTTGGATACCCTTATGTCTGGGGAGGAAGCAAGCCAAGCACAAGCTTTGACTGTTCAGGATTTGTCAGCTGGGTTATCAATCACTGTGGAAACGGCTGGGACTATGGAAGGCTTACTGCAAATGGATGGAAGAATGCTACTGCAAGAGTCCATGAAGGTGATGTAAAGCCGGGAGATCTGATTTTCTTCCAGGGCACCTATGATACGGCAGGCGCAAGCCATGTTGGAATTGTTGTAGATCCTGTTAATAAGATCATGATCCACTGTGGCAACCCGATTCAGTATGCAAGCTATGACACACGGTACTGGAGAGCACATTTTTACTGCTACGGCAGAATCAGATAGGAGGATGATGAAACATGTATGAGAGATTAGATAAGCTCCGCGCTGAGGTTAAGCGTATGGAGAAAAAACTTGAAGATGATAAGGCAAGGCTTAAGGCTGCACAGCAGAGATTGCAGGAAGCTGAAAACTCACAGATCCTTGCTGATGTTGGAGCACTGAACTTATCACCTGAGCAGCTTGCCGAGTTCCTTAAACTTGTGGCAAATGGTCAGGCCGGTAATGCAGGCACTCAGGCAACTGTTGTAACTACAGCTACGGACAAAGCTGATGTAGCTGAAACAAAGGAAACTGATTCGGAGGATGATTTTGACTGGGAGGATATCGAAGATGAAAAATAAACTGAATATCAGAGGTAGATTACTGGGAGCTGTGGCAATTGTCGCAGCTTCTTTTATTGGAGCAACACCTATCACAGCATTTGCAGGTGGACCTGATTGCACCTGTGAGCACAAGTGTACAGCGGACAACATTGATCCGGACTGTGAGCTTTGCAAATACGATTACACCATGTGTGAGGGTAAAGATCCTGAGGAAACAGAACCGGAAGAGCCTACAGAACCTGAGGAAGAAAAGTGGGGACCGCTTACACCTGATGGCAACATGACTCTTGTTGATGATTACGGCACTCTTGAAGCAGGAGGCAAGCAGTTCATCACTGTTGTTACAAAGTCCGGCAACTATTTTTATATCATTATAGATCGTGATGATGAGGGCGAGGAGACAGTTCACTTCCTGAATATGGTCGATGAGTCAGATCTTTTAGCTCTGATGGATGAGGAAGAGGTAGATAAATATCTTGCAGCTACAGGTAAGGAAAAGCCTGAGGAAACAACAGAAGAACCTACAGAGGAACCGGAACCTGAGCCTGAAGAGCCAGTACAGCCTGAACCAGAAAAGAAGAAAAATCCTACAGGAGCCATGGCACTGATCCTACTCTTAGCAATCGGTGGTGCAGGAGGCTATATCTACTTTACTAAGATTAAGACCAAAAGAAAAACGGTAACTACCGTAGATCCTGATGCTGATTATAACGAGGATGAGGATGAATATCTTGCAAGTCTCCCTGATGATCTGGATGAGGATTATGAGCTATCTGAGGATTCGGCAGACGAAGCAACAGATGAAACGGAGGAAGAGTAATGGCGAGAAAATCACGATACAGCGAATATGCGAAAGCAGTGTATGGAGAGCAGGGCAGTGTCCCTGCTCTTTCTATTAGGGACAAACTTTCCAGGATGAAAGAAAAGTCCAAAGAGGTAAATAAAAAGCCTGATAAGAAGGGAAAGGAGGGTGAGTAAACATGGCATATGACAAAAATAATTTTGATCCCAAAGCAGCTGCTGAAGCCAGAAAAAAGGAAATGGAAGAGATCACCACAAAACTTGAAAAAGGCGTTAAGGATATCTTTTCCTCGGATAACTTCAAGGATTATCTGAATTTCTGCGCCAAGCTTCCCAGGTACTCTGTGAACAATCAGATCCTTATCATGATGCAAAAACCTGATGCAACCATGTGTCAGTCCTTCACCGGATGGAAAGATATGAACCGCCATGTGGTAAAGGGTGAGAAGGGAATCAGGATTCTTGCACCTGCTCCTTACAAGATGGAACGTGAGCAGGACAAGCTGGATGCAAACGGCAGGGCAATCCTTGATAAAGATGGTGAGCCTGTAAAAGAAAAGGTTGAAGTGACAATCAATGCCTTTAAGCCTGTCAGTACTTTTGATGTAAGTCAGACTGATGGAGATCCGCTTCCTTATCTTGGAATTGCAGAACTTACCGGTAGTGTGGATGGCTATAAAACACTTCTTGATGCAATTACAGAAGTAGTTCCTGTACCTATTACATTTGAAAATATCGAGTCGGGTGCAAAGGGATACTTCCACTTGGAAGATAACCGTATTGCTGTGCAGGAGGGCATGAGTGAAGCCCAAACTGTAAAGACTATCATCCATGAAGCAGCTCACCAGGCTCTTCATTCCAAGGATGCACTTGAAGCTTCAGGAGAGAAAAAGTCAAAGAATCAGAAGGAGACAGAGGCCGAATCTGTAGCCTATGTGGTCTGCCAGCATTATGGCATAGACACTTCTGATTATTCCTTTGGATATGTCGCTTCCTGGTCTGAGGGAAAAGAAGTGCCTGAGCTTAAGGCATCACTTGACACAATCCGCAGAACTGCATCAGAGATGATCCAAAAGATTGATGACAAGGTTCAGGCTCTTACCACTGTGAAAGAGATAGATGAGTTCATGGAGGTTCATGGTGACGAGCTCCCTTTCGCTGATCCGGAGGCTGACCAGCCGGTTGGCTATATAAAGATCACACCTCCGGTTGATTTCAGTGATTACAAGAATGATAAAAAGATCACTCTGACGGCTGAAACCAAAGCTGAATCCAAAGAAAATAAGGATGAAACCAAAGAAATCGCTAAGGCTGAGAAAAAAACTGCCAGCCGGAAATCTGCAAAGAAGACTTCCGTAAAGGATAAGCTCTCTGCCGGAAAAGAAAAAGTATCAAAGACAAATAAAACAAAAACTGAGCCGAAGAAAGATCTTCAGGCCGCTATGTAAATGAGAGGAGAAAAACGCATGAATAAGAAGTTGGTAATGGGAATTGTTGCAGGAGTAGGTGTAGTAGGTACGGTTGCAGGAATTGTTCACAGGAGCAATCAGAAAGTACGCAGGGCAAATCGTGCAGTCAGCGAGGCAACAGAGCTTGTAGAGAAATCTATGGATGTAGTGGAAAGGGCAATGAAGCTCCTTGATCGCACTTATGATTTTGAGGATGACTACGATTTCCTTGAGGATGATTATGATGAGGATTTCGAGGATGACTACTGTGATGACTTCGATGAGGAAGGAGACGAAGACTACGATGATTAACCTGGTGGTGGCTGAAAAGCCCTCGGTTGCGCAGTCTATCGGAAAGGTACTTGGATGCACCGGCAGACAGGATGGATACCTGGAAGGTAATGGATATCTTGTCAGCTGGTGCGTTGGGCACCTTATTGAACTTGCTGAGCCGGAGACTTATGACAGCAAATATGAAAAATGGAAAAAGGAAGATCTTCCTATAATCCCGGATATATTCAAGTATCAGGTTGCAGCTTCCACCAAAAAGCAGTTCCAGATATTGAAAGATCTGATGAACAGAGATGATGTCACAGTAGTAACAAATGCCTGTGATGCAGGACGTGAAGGGGAGCTAATATTCAGACTTGTCTATGATAAGGCAGGCTGCAAAAAGCCAATGAAGAGATTATGGATATCATCCATGGAAGATGAGGCTATAAGAAACGGTTTTGATAACCTGGCTGATGGGAAGGATTATGACAGGCTTTATGAAGCTGCACTTTGCAGAGAACGAGCCGACTGGATTGTTGGCATCAATGCCACAAGGTTTTTCACCTGTTCTTATGGACAGACCTTAAATGTAGGCCGTGTTATGACCCCTACACTGGCTCTCACTGTAGAGCGTGAGGCACAGATCAGGGCATTCAAGTCGGAAGACTTTTATCAGGTACAGCTGGAAGGGAATGATCTCATCTTCACAGGAGAACGTATCCCTGATAAATCTGAGGCTGATGATCTTGCTGAGAAATGTAGAATCGAGGGCAAGGCAGT
>JAEEGH010032619.1_pt1 | contig 10009 bp, 6 predicted proteins | sample 9134181 | NCBI WGS metagenome assembly JAEEGH01 (sample SAMN16246544, study PRJNA631951) | gut metagenome | biome: gut microbiome; feature: rumen; material: DP-attached | host: Bos | place: Iran: Karaj | collected 2018-10 | reverse complement strand
TTTCCAGGGTGCTCGGAGAAGTGATCCATGTTTATCTTCTGGAGCCGGCGTCCAATGAGGATGTGGCGGGACTTCTTTTGAAGACACTCATGGAAAAGGCAAAAGGTCTTGGTGTAAAGACATTTTCGCTTGTACGGACAGAGGCCAATAAGGCGATGCTGGATACGCTCTTTGATACCACCGCTTTTCTGCCGGGATTTCTGTGGATTGCCGGGGCTGATATGTTTGACGAAGAGCCGGAGCCCCTCGACGAAAGCAATGAACGCGACCCTATATATTCACCCTGGCCTAAAGAGGTCAGATGGGTTAAGACAGAGTTCTACGGAGATGTTCTGTAAGAAACAAATTGAGCTAAAGGAGATGTGTGTATGATCGGTAACAGTGGATTTGGTGACCAGTTAAGTGAAAAATTAAAGACCAATGCACCTCTGAATCAGAAGAAACGGGGTGCCGGCCAGATCAATACCTTTAATGAGGGTATGTTGGAGAAATCTGACATTATTCAGAACGAACATATCCCGGGGCCTCTGCAGATGGACGTGAACAAGAGGAGTAATGCTGCTGAAATCCCGCATGAGGAGAGGCTTGCCAAAATTGTTGATCTTAAGTCGATAAAAAAAGAGCTTAAGACCTACAGAACAAACCGCAGCAAGGACCAGATAAGAGAGCAGAGCCGTCAGCTGATGAATATCCAGGCCAATAATTTAAAGGGAAGTAAAAAGAGTCAGTTGGCGAACGCTGAACTGGTAAAGAACAGTTCGGAGCTTCTTCTTCGCGACAAGAAGTGGACCAGATTCTTTTTTGCCAAGGAAAGCCCTGAAATGATCGCCGTTAAGCAGTCTGTTGCATACCTCAACAATCTCCTGGATGGAGAAGTACAGACTACCGGGCATGGCGAAAAAGAAAAAGTGGATGTCAAATATCTCCTGGACACCATCATACCTGCCTATCAGACAGCCTTTGATGCCTGCGACACTTATATTAAAAAGCGTGAGTCAGAAGGAGCAAAGAAGGGATACGGCCTTCGCCGCTTACAGAAGGTAAAGGATATGCTCATAAGCCTTCGAAACGAGATAACCGATATGAAGCTCGTTGTAGAGAGCATTCAGAACACTGAAAAGGTGGGCTTTACAGAAAACGAAGATGTTCTCGGAAATCAGATAATTGACACAAGAAAGATGAGTGTACGTCATCTTGTGGGAGAAGTTGTAAGGCGCAAGGCAGTAGTTTGTAAGTTTATTCCTGAAGGTAATTCCTCCAACACTTACAGGGTAAAAGTTGAGGGCGAAGACGACAAATATTACTATGTCAAGAAGGAAGAGCCTCTTTTGAATGAGAATCTTCCCGGGTATCTTGAAAACCGTCTCAAAGAGCTTAACAGAAGTAAGAATATCAAGCAGGATAATCAGAATAAACATCGCGGCCGTGATTATATCAAGGGGCTGGATGACGAAATAGCAAGTCTGGACAAGGCGGTACTTGATAAAAAGATCGATGAACAGCAAGCCGATAAGCGGATACAGCAGATCAGAGCCCAGAGAGAGGAGCTGCGTCTTGAGAACATACTTGATATGAAGGACTACGAGTATGGCATCAGACTCCTTACTACCATGCAGAGCAAGGTGAATTCTCTTGGAGGTGCCGATAAGGAAGAACAGATACAGAGGTATGTGAAGTTCTTTGCCCACGACTTTGACGGCTTTTTTGACAGGCTTGAGGAGTACAATGCCCTGGTAGAAAAGTACAAAAACAATGCAAATCAGATTGATGAGCTCATCAATACTTTGAAAGCCAAGAATGGTAAGAATGTCAAACAGCAGGTTGCGGATCTGGAGAGGCTCAAACAGAACGGAATTAAGCAGATGAATGAGCTTGAGTGGATAGAAGCTCACAAGAAAGAACTTGGAATCGAGGGCGGCAACGGCGAGGAACTTATGACGATCCTCAGGGAGATGGGCAGTGACCAGGCAGATCAGCACAGGATCTCAAAGCTCTTCCAGAGGACCCTTGGCAAAGAGGCAGAGCTTTTTGGCCAGCAGGCGTCAAGGAGCGGAACAACAGGAAGCGATGTACTTGCTGCCAACAATACAGCCAGCTCGAGGCTTGCCAAGAGATATAACTTTGCTGATGTTGTGACTTCATCCAAGAAGTCCAAACTTGACATGGTTGAAGTGGGAACCACAGAAGATACGCTCAACAATGTCACCATGTCGGAAGAAGCCCCCGGAGAGGAACTTCTGCAGATCTGTGAAGACGCCAAGAGACTTCAGAAACAGCAGAATATCAGTGAACCCATTGTGCAGTTTTCATCTGATGCCATCAGGGATCTGAGCAGGATGCACACCTTTGACCTCATGACCTGTCAGACCGATCGTCACTGGAGGAATATCAAGTCTTCCGTGAAAAAGCAGGTTGCGAACGGAAAGCAGACCTGGATAGTGCAGAATGCAAAGTGCTACGATCATGACCAGTCTCTTGGTACAAAAGATCTCAGGGAGTACTTCAAGGATGAGAAAAACGATGTCACCGGTGAAGTGAAGACGGTAAGCGAAGGTTTCTTAAAGCCTATCATGATGACTGTCAGCAAGACATCAAGCATCTACAAGTATGCTGTTCAGAACAAAATGACCAATCCTCAAAGCAAAAAGCAGATAATGGAAAAATACAACGGTTTTCTGGACAAAATAGATCTTCCAAAGAGTAAGACCAGGTCTTTGGATCAGGCAACTGCTCTGTATAAGGAGTGGCAGAAAACACCGATCAAAAAAGATCAGTATACAATTGAGCCCGATCAGATGACCCAGCGTATCCTGACTACATTTGAATGGGAAGAAACAATAGAACATGAGTACGATGAGGAGATTGAACGGAAGGAAAGAGCGGGAGAGTTCGTTACTGAAGAAGAGTCACGGGAAAACAGAAGAAGCAAAAGACAGAAAGATATTCTTGATGCGCTGGCAAAGAGAAATCCTCAGATGGCTACTAAGGAGGGAAGAGCGAAGTGTGCAAGATTTTTTGAACTGATGTACAAGCTCTGCCGTGCTACTTCTGAAAATGATCCGCTAAAGCCTGGGTATTTCAAAGTCGTGGATACTTTCCTCTTTGATTCCAAGGCTGAACTGGATAAGGCCAAGTCAAATATGAAATCCGATGCTGACCGAAGCAAATGCATGCTCCGAAAGAATTTTATAAAAGAGTTCAGGGAGCTGCAAAGTCTTTATGAAAGCTTTGATTTCACCCATCTTGAAAAAGATGCAGATATTTATGCACCGGCAAATTTTACAGGAAAGGCACATACTGTGGGGTATTATGATTACACTTTCCAGTCAGTATTTCATCTGCTGAAGCTCAAGCTTCAGGAAAACCCCGCAAAGACAAATAATGCGATCAAGGAGCTTGTTAAGGAAGAGACCGAGGAGAAGAAGGCGAATTATGAGGCTGAAGTCGTGGCCGAGGCCAAAAAGCATAACAGGGTCCTGAGCAAAAAGGAAAAGGAAGAAGCCATAAAGAAAAAGCAGGCTGAGGATGAGGCTGATACAGTCCGTGTTCCCGCCATACTTCACATGGATTATGATGCATATATGAGTATCAAGTCTGCTCTTAAGGACGAAAAGGAGCTGGATAATCTTCTCATGGATCTTGAACTGACAAAAGAAAAGAAGGAGGCTCTTCGAAAGAGACTGCAGCAGATAATTGATGATGCGGATGAGGCTGCAAAGGTAGTGAACAAGTGGGCTGACATGAAAGGACTTCCTCCTGAGGCCATCGAGCGCAAATTCCTTCTTACAAAGGCAGAATTTAAGAAGATAAAGAGCCTCACCGATATGGCTCTTGATCCAGGACAGAGCTACTTCTCTGTTGAGGACAGCCAGTTCATGACAGGCAACGACATGATGCAGAAATACATTACCACTGCCGACAGGGAGGTCTCCAAAAAGATCACTAACGAGGAGAGAGGCACAAGGCGTCAGAAGATGGAACTTCTCGGAAAAGATGAGACGTACACATCTTATGTCAGCAACAATATTGCATCATAAAAAAGTGTTGACAAGCAGGATCTGCTTGTGATATTGTATCTAGGTATTTGAAAACCAAGCAGAGTATCCACTCTCACCCTTAAGGCACAGCCGAAAGTGGTTAATATCTTTTCAAATCCTGCATCATGAGTTGACGATGCGGACTTTGACAACGATTCTAAGTGGATACATCTGTGGATGTATCCACTTTTTTCTAAGTATTTTGGAGGATAAAACAATTAGCGAGTTATTTATTAACGATCAGATCAGAGCCAAAGAGGTACGTGTAATCGGTATTGCAGGCGACCAGCTGGGTGTTATGCCCATTCAGGATGCCAGAAAGATTGCAGAAGACGAGGGCGTTGACCTTGTTATGATCGCCCCGACTGCCAAGCCCCCTGTATGCAGGGTGGTTGACTACGGCAAGTTCAAGTATGAGCAGCTCCGCAAGGAGAAGGAAGCCCGCAAGAAGCAGAAGACTGTGGAGATCAAGGAGATCAGGCTTTCGCCAAACATTGACACCAACGATCTCAACACCAAGATCAATGCAGCCAAGAAGTTCCTTGAGAAAGGAAACAGGGTTAAGATTACTCTGCGCTTCAGGGGCCGTGAGATGGCTCACATGGGTGCCAGCGTTCATATCCTGACAGATTTTGCCGAGGCTTTGTCTGATGTGGCTGTTATTGAGAAGCAGCCCAAGGTTGAGGGACGCAGTATGACCATGTTCCTTACCGAGAAAAAGAACTGATTTAGTTTAGCTTCCCAACCAATTATTTGGTGGAGATAGATATGATATCATCAGGGCACGGCCCGAATATCATAAAAACACTTAAGGAAAGATATAGGAGGAATTAGTTATGCAGCAAAAGATGAAGACAAAGAGATCTGCTGCCAAGAGGTTCAAGGTAACCGGCACAGGAAAGCTCATGAGAAACAAAGCGTATAAGCGCCACATCTTAACCAAGAAGTCCACAAAGAGAAAGAGGAATCTTCGTCACGCAGGACTCGTTGACGCTACAAATGTAAAGACAATGAAGCAGATCCTTCCTTACGCATAATTGTAGGAAGAGATTAGTTCGAGTCTGTAATTCGATGATGATTAATTTAGGAGGAATTTGAAATGGCAAGAGTTAAAGGCGCATTAAATGCCAAGAAGAAGCACAATAGAGTATTGAAGCTGGCTAAGGGCTACAGAGGAGCAAGATCAAAGCAGTACAGAGTAGCTAAGCAGTCAGTTATGAGAGCACTTACATCTGCATTTGCAGGACGTAAGCAGAAGAAGAGGGATATGAGATCTCTCTGGATCACACGTATCAATGCAGCAGCAAGGATCAACGGCCTTTCCTACAGCAACATGATGCACGGCCTCAAGCTTGCAGGCGTAGACATCAACAGAAAGATGCTTGCAGAGATGGCAGTTAACGATCCCGACGGATTCAAGACACTGGCTGAGCTTGCAAAAGAAAAGATCGCATAATATATTTGGAAACTTTTCTTGTAAAAATAGTTTTTTAAGAGTAAAATGAAGGAGACTCAGGATATGAGTCTCCTTTTTTACGTTATAAAATTACGCATCGGAGGTATATGGCCATGGTTTTGGATAACTTAAAACCCTACGAGGTGCTGCATTTTTTTGAAGAGATCTGCGGAATCCCTCACGGTTCACACAATATCGATCAGATAAGCGACTACCTCGTTTCTTTTGCAAAGGAAAGAAATCTTGAGGTGATCCAGGATGAGGAGAAGAACGTCATCATCAAAGCTCCCGCCACAGCAGGTTACGGAGACAGGGAGCCCATAATCCTTCAGGGACATATGGACATGGTTGCTGTTAAGGACGAAGGCGTAGACATAGATATGAAGACGGAAGGCCTCCGGCTTAAGACGGATGGAGAATACATCTGGGCCGACGGTACAAGCCTTGGCGGCGACGACGGAATCGCAGTAGCCTACTGCATGGCTCTTCTTGATTCAAAGGATATCCCGCACCCCGCTCTTGAAGTCATCATCACGACCAACGAAGAGACAGGAATGAACGGCGCTGAAGCCATAGACCTCTCTTCCTTAAAGAGCAAGAGAATGATCAACATAGACAACGAGGAAGAGGGCGTGTTCATCACCAGCTGCGCAGGCGGCGCAAGGATCTACTCCCATATCCCCGTGAAAAGAGAAAGTTTTAAGGGCACTAAGCTTGTTCTGGAAATAGGCGGCCTCAAGGGCGGACACTCCGGAGAGATGATAAAGTGCGGCCGCGGCAATGCAAACGTGCTGGTGGCGAGAGCTCTTTTGGAAGCAAAAAAGGAAGTGGATTTCAGGATCGTTGATATAAAGGGCGGCGTTGCTGATAACGCAATTCCCTCCTCAGCGTCAGCAGAAGTTATTGTCGCAGGAAACGACATCGAGAAATTCGAACAGTCCATAGCAGCTACACTTGCAAATGTGCGCGGCGAGCTCGAGGTAAAAGATCCCGACGTCACAATGACTGTTAAGGGAAAAGAATCTGAGACAGAGGCGATGGCAATTTCCAAGGAGGATGGCTACAAAGTCATTTCCATGATCTGCGCAGTACCTGACGGTGTGCAGGCTATGAGCGCATCGGTTGAGGGCCTGGTTGAGACTTCCTTAAACCTTGGAGTTCTCACAACCAAAGAGGACGAGGTAATACTTGAGCAGTCCGTAAGGAGCAGCGTTGAATCATCAAAAGAGTATCTCCTTAACAAGCTTCAGATCATCGCAGACAGCTTTGGGGCTGCAACAGATATATCAGGCCGCTATCCCGGCTGGAAGTTTAGACAAAGCTCAGAGCTTCGTGACCACATGGTTAAGGTATACAAGGATCTCTACGGGGTAGAGCCCAAGCTCCTTGCAATCCACGCAGGTCTTGAGTGCGGAATTTTCAGCGGCAAGATAAAGGATCTGGACTGCGTCTCCATAGGTCCGGACATGCAGGATATTCACTCAGCCAAGGAGAAACTCTCGGTAAAGTCAGTTTCAAACGTCTGGGATTACTTAAAGGCTGTACTTAAATGATCAGTTATTACATCAGGAGGTCATACAATGGATAACTTAAGAAAGAGCATCATGGATTCCGTGATCAACCAGTTCAATCAGAAGGGAATGAAGTTCACCATGGACGACATTTCCAGGGAACTCCATATCAGCAAGAAAACCATATACAAGGAGTTTGACGACAAGGACGAGCTGTTCTTTGCAACCGTTGATTACGGCTTTGCCAACATCAAGGAAAAAGAGGCAGAGATCATAAACGACGACTCCCTTGATATAGTGGAAAAGATATCAAAAGTCATTGTATGCCTTCCCGACAACTATCGGAACATTGACTTCAGAATGGTCTATCAGCTCAGGGACAAGTACCCAAATGTCTACAACAGGGTAGCCAAGAGGATAGAGAGCGACTGGGAGGACACAGAAAAGCTCCTAAAAGAAGCAATGGACATGGGTAAGCTCAGGAAAATCCCGATCCCTGTCGTAAAGCTCACCATAGAAGGCGCCATCGAGAAGTTCCTCAGCACCGAGGAGCTGTCGAGAACAGAGCTCTCCTATGAAGACGCGCTAAATGACATGATAGATATCATAATCAACGGACTCAGAGCCTGAGCCGGATTGGAGGAAAAGCAATGATCTACGCTGACGGAAGACTGTTTCTTTTACAGACTGCAAACACTTCATACATGTTCAGAAAGCTGGAATCGGGACACATGGAACACCTGCATTTCGGCGCTTCACTCTTTTCCAAAGACAAATACGAGAAGATGAGAAAAGAGCTTGATCTGGAGGCAGCTGACAAGGAGCTCCTTGCAAAGATCGAGAAGGCCATAGCCCCCAAGCACTACTCCGGCGGCGGCAACATGAACAACTACTCGGACGAGCACAGTATCTGCCTTGAGCTCATGGGTCTTGAGATGTCCTCTTTCGGAAAGGGCGACATCAGGGAGCCTATGGTGGAGCTCACCTATGCAGACGGCAACACCACAGTTGACTTCATATATTACGACTACGAAGTGAAGGATGGGAAAAGAGCTCTCGAAACCCTGCCATCCTCCTACGACGATACAAATAAGGCCCAGCAGCTCATTATCAAGCTGTCCGACAAGGAATATGCCACAAGGCTTGATCTTATCTACACTGTATTTCCCGACTGCGACGTGATAACAAGAAGCGCAGTTTTGTACAACGATTCAGACAATCCTGTAAGGATAGACAGGCTCCTTAGCGCATCTGTAGACTTCTACGAGACGGGACTTTTGTTCACATCCTTCCACGGAAGATGGGCCTACGAGATGCAAAAGAGATCTTCCCTCTGCAAGGCAGGCAAGGTGGTCTGCGAGGAGCTGGCAGCAGGAGAGTCCGGATCAAGATCCAATCCCTTCGTCATTGTCAGTGCTGAAGATACCACAGAGGATAGCGGCGAGTGCTGCGGATTCAACCTTATCTACAGTGGCAACCACTATGAGGCTCTGTCCTCCAACGGTTCAAGCATCAGCCGCTTTGTCACGGGAATCCAGCCTGCAGGCTTTTGCTGGACGCTGTCAAAGGGCGAGAGCTTAGAGGCGCCCGAGGCAGTCATGGCCTACTCAAAAGAGGGCTTTAACGGCATGAGCCGCAATATGCACAGGTTTGTAAGAAAGCATGTTGTAAGGGGGACCTGGAGAGACAAGGAGCGTCCCATCCTCATCAACAGCTGGGAGGCCAACTACTTCAACTTCACACAGGGTTCACTTTTATCCCTTGCCAAGGAGGCCAAGAACTGCGGCATAGAACTGTTTGTAATGGATGACGGCTGGTTTGGCGTTAGAAACGACGACCACAGATCCCTGGGCGACTGGTATGAGAATAAGAAAAAGCTTCCGGGAGGCTTAAAAGAGCTGTCCCAAAAGATAAACGATCTTGGCATGATGTTTGGTGTCTGGGTTGAGCCTGAGATGGTGAATGAGGACAGTGACCTCTACAGGGCGCATCCCGACTGGGCTGTACAGGTTCCCGGACATGCTCACTCCAAGGGCAGAGACCAGATGAACCTGGACCTTACGAGAAAAGAAGTTCAGGACTATATTATCGAGGCCATGAAGAAGGTCTTTTCCGCAGGTAAGATATCCTATGTTAAGTGGGATATGAACAGGATATTCTCTGACAGGTATTCTACGGCGCTTGCTGCTGACAGGCAGGGCGAGTTCCAGCACAGATACTACGTAGGTCTTTACAGGATCATGAAGGAATTGACAGAGAGTTTCCCCGATATACTCTTTGAAGGCTGCTCAGCAGGCGGAAACAGATTTGATCTTGGAATTCTTTCGTACTTCCCGCAAATCTGGGGAAGTGATGATACGGATGCCTTCTGCAGACTGGATATACAAAGGGGCTACAGCTACGGTTATCCCGCAAGTACTGTGGGAGCTCATGTTTCGGCAGTGCCCAACCACCAGACCCTCAATAAGAGCTCGCTTGAGACCAGGTTTGAGATCGCGGCAGCAGGGTGCTTTGGCTATGAGCTGAACCTGTGTGAGATGTCATCAGAAGACAAAAAGGTCATTTCAGACCAGGTTAAGTTCTACAAGAAGTGGAGAGATCTTTTCCAGTTTGGCGATTACTACAGACTCCCGGATGACGGCTACATAATCGTCTCCGAGAATAAACAAAGGGCAGTGGCTTTTGCAGTTGAAAAGCACGCTACCCCTAATAATGACTACAGATGCATCAAGGCCAAGGGCCTTAATGAGGATGCGGTATACGAGGTGGCCAACAGAGTTGTGCCCCTTACGATACTTGACTTTGGAAGCCTCGTGAACAGCATGGCACCCATTCATGTTAAGCAGGACGGCATTGTTCATCACCTGATCAATAAGTTCAAACCGCTTAATGGCGAGTCCCAGTCTGACGCCGCAACAGGCGCAGCTCTGATGAGCAGAGGACTTACGCTGAATGCTTCCTTCTCGGGAACCGGCTATGGTGAAAACACCAGAGTCATGAGGACA
>JAEEGH010032617.1_pt1 | contig 10009 bp, 7 predicted proteins | sample 9134181 | NCBI WGS metagenome assembly JAEEGH01 (sample SAMN16246544, study PRJNA631951) | gut metagenome | biome: gut microbiome; feature: rumen; material: DP-attached | host: Bos | place: Iran: Karaj | collected 2018-10 | reverse complement strand
GTTTCATATTTCAAGTAATTTTGAGAATCCGTGTACTCCGCTGAGGCCCTCGGTCATAAGGGCGGCGGTGACTGCGCCTGCGGCGAAGCCCCTGCGGGAAAACGCTTCGTGACGGAGAGTGAGCTTGTCGGCCTCCGAGGTGAGCGTAAGCGTGTGGATCCCAGGCACTTCGCCTTCGCGTATGGATGAAATTTCAGCTTTCACGCCCAGACATTCTTCAACTATGGTGCCAAGGTTTTTTGCGGTACCGCTCGGGGCGTCCAGTTTATGGATATGGTGGATTTCCTCGATTTCGGGAGTGTATCCTGCGCCTTTCAGCAGGCTGGACGCTTTCCGTACTGCGGCGAAAAGGGCATTCACTCCGAGGGAGAAGTTCGAGGCGTAGATCATTGGCGTTCCGGCATCCTCGAAAGCCTTGAACACTTCGGGGGCTATGTCGTTCCATCCGGTGGTCCCGACAACCGCCGCCTTGAAGTTCCTGGCAATTACGGGATAGTTCCTGCGGAAAGCTTCCGGAGTGGTGAAGTCTATGCAGACGCACTGTCTGGCCACTTCCGGGGCGACCGCGCAGATATCCTCGCTGGCCTCGACGAGTTCAATACCCCGCCGCTTCAGTTCCTCTTCTACCATATGGCCCATACGGCCGTATCCGCTGATGATTACTTTCATATCTTAAAGCCCCGTGGGGGATAACTTATTTAAAATCAATTACTTATCGTTTTTGCCCTAGGGATTTTTGACTAGGGCATTTTGCTTAAATGCCTGACGGTCAAGCACTTGTCCCCCACGGGTATAGGTGCTTAAACAGCCGTACATACAGTTTGACAGCCTCTTCCAGCTCCGGAAGGCTTATCTGCTCGTCGCTGCGGTGGGCGTGGCGTATGCTGCCGGGCCCGCAGATTATTTTATGCTCAAAGTTCGAAAGGTGAGGGGCGTCGCTGCCGAAGGCGACGGGGGCGCTTTCGAAACCTTCCGGCACCAGGTAGTGCTGCGGGGCATCACCTCCGCGGGACGTGACCGAAATCCGGCCCTGAAGGCCTGCCGTCACGATGCCTTTCCGCCCAATTCCAACGCCTTCCATATAATTCACAACAGCCTCGTCCGAAACGAAAGTCGTACGGAAATACAGCCTGCATTTCAGTTCGGGGGAAAGTATGTTCTGAGGGTTGTCGCTCTCCAGAAGTCCTATGTTCCACGTAGTCTTCCCCAGCACGGGATCGTCGCCGAAATCCTTGGCGCTCAGAGCGTTGCAAAAATCGTTGAACAGCGTTACCGCGCTTACCCCGTACTCGGGATAGCCCGAATGGAAGGCCTCTCCCTTGAAGCGGAGATCATAGGATTTGGTCCCCTTTGCGGCCGAGACCACTTTGTTTTCCGTGGGTTCTCCTACGATGAGATAAGGGGCGCGGAAGTTGGTTTTCGCAAAAGCCTTGGCGCCCCAGGAGCCGGTCTCCTCGCCGCTCAGAAGCAGCAGGCCGAAACCGTCGAGGCCTTCGGAGGCCAGATAACGGCAGGCCGAGAGCATTGCGAAAATCTGCCCCTTGGCATCGCAGGCCCCCCTGCCGAATATAACATCGTCAGGAGATTGTGGCGATGGCTTGGTGGAGCCGACGGGCCCAATATTTCCGACGGCCTTTTTTCGGCCGGCGGAAGTATGGCCCTGAGGCGCGACGGCACAGCCTCCGGCCGATTGTTCCGGCAGGGCAGTGTTGCCGCCAACGACCTGCGGAGCGATATACGGCGGCACGGTGTCCATATGGGTGCAGAAAACGACCTCCGGCTTGCCCCAGCTAAGAAGCAGATTTTCCGTGCCGTCCCCGACCTCGAAGCGCTCAAGCTTTCCAAAACCGGCAAGCCGGGAAACCAGCCAGTCGGAAAAAAACCTCTCTTTCCCTGAAGTGGAATCCCACTCCAGCATTTGCATAAATAATCCTAAATCCATCCTTTTTCCAGCAGTACTTCAGCTATTTGTATGGCATTGGTCGCGGCTCCCTTGCGCAGGTTGTCGCTCACGCACCAGAAATTCAGCCCGTTTTCAACTGAACTGTCCCTGCGGATGCGTCCCACGAAGACCTCGTCCCTGCCCTCCGAATATATGGGCATAGGATAGAGATTATTGGCGGGATCGTCCTGGACGAGCACTCCCGGCATTTCCGACAGGAGACGGCGGACTTCTGAAAGTTCGAAAGGCCTCAGGAATTCCACATTGACACTTTCGCTGTGGCCGCCCTTTACCGGCACTCGGACCGTGGTGGCGCTTATGGCTATGGACGGGTCACGGAGAATCTTTCGCGTCTCGTTGACCATCTTGGCCTCCTCCTTGGTATAGCCGTCCTCGAGGAAGGAGTCGATATGGGGCAGGACATTAAGGTCTATGGGGTGAGGAAAATGGCTCCCCTGACCTCCGGCACGCTCCGTCATCAAGTGCGAGAGCCCTTTCTGGCCGGCGCCGGTCACACTCTGGTAGGTCGAGACCACTATTCTCTTGATTCCGAATGCTTTATGGAGAGGGGCGAGGGCCATAACCATCTGTATGGTCGAACAGTTGGGGTTGGCTATGATATGGTCCTTTGGCGTAAGGACGTCAGCATTGATTTCGGGGACTATGAGCGGTACTTCGGGATACATTCTCCAGAAGGAGGAATTGTCCACGACATAGCAGCCCGCGGCGGCGAAACGGGGCGCAAGTTCTCCTGAGGCGGCTCCGCCAGCGCTGAAAATGGCCAGCGACGGCTTCCTTGAAATGGCTTCGTCGGCGGAGATGACGGTCCATTCCCGCCCGTTGAAACTTACTTTCTTCCCCCAGGAACGGGAGGATGCGACAGGGAGGAGTTCCGTCACGGGGAAATGCCTTTCCTGCAGCACTTCCAGCATTTTCGAGCCCACAAGACCTGTGGCTCCAACTACGGCAACTATCATAGTATCAGCGTAATATATCGTTAAGTATGCTTGATGCGGCCTGGAGCGCGCCTTCTCCGGAACCCTGGATGACCAGGGGATAGGGGTGGAAGGTGCTCTGGACGATTATTGCATTTTCAGTACCTTGGAGGAAGTAGGCGGGGTGGGAGAGGCCAACTTCCCGGATGCGGATGGATGCGCGGTATCCGAGCCTTGTGCCGGGAGCCTTGTCCACCGAGGCGACGAAGCGGAGGCGGCAGCCCTTGGAGGCTGCGGCCCTGGCCTTTGCCGCGAAGTCTTTCCCGGCCTCCTGAAGTGAAGTGTAAAACTCCTCCAGCGGACCGTCTTTGAGAGGCACGGCAGGCTCGATCTCAACATCGCTTTCTTCCAGCGGAATGCCGGCTACGCGCGAAAGGATCAGCAGTTTTCGCAGCGCGTCCTTTCCCCCAAGGTCTGTCCTCGGATCCGGCTCGGTGAGTCCGGCTTCCTGGGCCCTGCGGATGAGCGAAGCGAGGCTGGCGCCCTCTCCGCTATAATCTCCGAGAATCTGGTTCAGCGTACAGGAGACGACGGCTTCGATGCTCTGCACATCGTCGCAGCCCGTGGCGCTTGCGAGCATAGTGGACAGTATGGGCAGGGCGGCTCCGACCGTGGTCTCATAGCGGAGGAAAACGCCGTGTTCTCTTGCCGAAGTGTGCATTGCGGCAAAGTCGGTGTACGGAATCGCGAAGGAACGGCGGTTGGAGGAAACTATGCTTATCCCGGCCTCGAAGAGTTCGCCATAGCGTTTCCACAGCGTCTCGCTGTCGGTGCAGTCCACGAAGACCGAGCCTTCCGGGGCGGCCTCTATGACGGCTTTGACATAGTCTCCTTCCTTGTCCATTACAAGCCCCGCACCTATCCCGTAGTGCTTGCTGTCGGCAAGTCCGAGGACCCGGAGGACCTTCCCGCTTCTTTCGGCCACGCTTTCCGCGCTTTTCCCTATCAGGCTGAGCAGAGCCTTCCCCACTGCGCCGTTTCCGGCTATGAAAAGGGCGATTTCTTCCGGCTTGCGAGTCTGGAAAAAGCAGCGGTGCAGAGCGTTGAGGGCTTGAATCTTAACGCTTTCCCTGACAGTGAACACAAGGTCGTTGCCCTCGCATTCCAGAGACAGGGCGGCAATGCCGCTTTCATTCAGCGCCTCGCCTGCCTGGCGTGCTCCGTCCCGGAGTTTCGCCTGCGGAGAGCCGACCAGCCTTATGGTCCCGCCCTCCGAAGTCACGCCTATCCACGGGGTCGTATCGGCCTCCGCGCAGATGACAGTATGTTTTCCTTCCGGATCGAAAGTATTCCTTATCTCTATGTCCAGACCGGCTTCCATCGCAGGGGCGACTGTCGGCGCGTACAGCACCTTGGCTCCGTGTTCGGCCATATCCAGCGCCGCGGCGTAAGACATTCGAGGAATGGTCCTTGCCGCCGGCACTTCTTTAGGATTGGCGGTCATTATTCCGGGCACGTCTGTCCATATCTGGAGGGCGTCCGCCTGAACGGCTGCGGCATAGAGAGCGGCGCTGTAGTCCGAGCCTCCACGTCCGAGGGTGCAGACCTTGCCGGAGGAGTCGCTGCAGATAAAGCCCGGGGCGACGATTACCTCGGCGTCAACGGCGTACACGGCCTCTTTGATACGTCTGTAAGTCTCTGGAATATTGTCTTTTACCACAAGTTTCCTAGAGTCCAGCCAGGCGGCCTCAGTCCCGTCGCAGAGGAGTTTCCGGTACAGTATTCTCGTGGAAAGCAGTTCTCCGAAGGTGACTTTTTCTTCGGCCGGCGAAGCGCCCATCTCTTCGAACAGGGCCAGGACCTCTGCCGAGACTTCCTTTCTCTCCTCTCCGGTGAAAAGGCGGCGGACAATCTCAAGGTGGCGCTGCTTCAGGGCCGCCGCATCGGCCTTGCCCCCGGCTATCGCCAGCAGCGCGTCGGTGCAGCCGCTGATGGCCGAACTGACTAAAATGACCTTTCCATCCTGCGTAGCCGAGCCGACTATGTCCAGAACCCTGGACATCGCCGTGGCGCTTGCTACAGAAGACCCTCCGAATTTCAGAACCCGATACATAGACTATCTACTAAAAGTTTTCAAAGGTAAGAAATTATCAGCATAATTTTACTATTTTTGTCAAACTAATACTTTGCGAAAACGAGTTATGAAAGCGCATCGTCTTTTCCTCCTGCTTATGGCCACGCTGCTGGCGGCCGGCTGCAAGTCCGAGCTCGCCGGAGGCCATTCTTCCGCATCCGGCAAACCCTCCGGACAAGTTTCCGGGAAGCCCATCAAGTCCATCACCCAGACATATAAGGTCACCCTTGGCGAGGGACTTCGTTCAATGGCCGGGAAAGTCAGTGTCAGATACGTCGATGAAGATGGGGAAGTGTCTGCAAAAGAAGAAATTACAGGCTCAACCTGGACCAAGAAGACCCCGGTCGCAGTACCTAAGACCAAGGTAAACCTCGACTGCCCCGCAAGCGGAATCAGCGTGGAATGCGAGCCGGGAACCGTCCCGCCAAACAATACCTATCAAGTCAGTTACGAGACCTCCTGCACCTATGAGATCGCCTACGAAGACGGCTCCTCCAGGATCGTTCCCCTTTGGAACATTGCGCCCAATATTCCGGACGTCGAAGGAAGGGACGCAGCCGAGACCTGCCAGGCCGTGAATCTCTCCTGCACGGTGGACAAGGAGATTGCCGCCACCGACGACGGGACAGTCTATATCCGGGAGAGCGATATTTGGGAAGACAGCGCCCAGGAATCCCCTGTGGCCACACGTGTCGTAGAGCAGGCCGGCGAGCCGGAAGCCGTCGACCTGGGCTTCAGCTGCAATGACCGTCCCCTGCTCTGGGCCACCCGTAACGTCGGCGCCCGTTACACGGGTGATTTCGGCGGCCTCTATGGCTGGGGCGATCCCACCGGTTTCCATACCGAAACCGACCTCCATTACTATCCGTCCCGCCATCCTGCGGATTTTGTCGGAAAGCACGCCAATTCCATCAGCGGCACCCACTGCGACCTCGCATACTGCCAGTGGGGCCCGCGCTGGAGGATTCCGTCGAAGGATGAATGGGCGGCTCTGGTAGCCAACTGCAAGTGGGAAAAAACCACGGTGGACGGAAACACGGGAATGCGCTTCATCTCCAAGATCAACGGCAAGTCCATTTTCCTCCCGGCCGCCGATATGCGTTACGGCAACAATCTCTACCGGGAGAGCACCTCGCCCGAAAACCGCCGCGGATACTACTGGGCGGGGGAATGGGTGACCGGTGATGCCACTCTGGCCTACAGTTTTTACTTTACTCTCTTTTCCAGCGGAACGCCCGACAGTGGTGCCAAGGCCAACAAACAGCGTTCCTACGGGATGTCCATCCGTCCGGTCACCCAGGAGGAGGCCGAGCCTGCTCCCGTCATCATTAACTAGCGCTTTTATTATCGGCAGATAATTACTATTTTTGTAGGGAGAATGAGAAGTGTGCTAGCCATATTCGGTTTCCTGCCCTTCGGAGTGGCCGACATCCTGGACATCCTGATGGTGGCCCTGATCATTTTTTTCCTGCTCAGGAGCATCCGTGGGGACTCCACCGTCGTCAATATTGTGCTGGTCCTGGCCCTGCTTATCGTGGTCCAGGGTATAGTTTCCGCCCTCAATATGAGGATGATGACCATACTGGTCAATACCCTGCTGGACGTCGGTGTGCTTGCCATCATCATTATTTTCCAGCCTGAAATCCGGCATCTTCTGAACCGTTTCGCCGTCACCTCCGGACTTGCCCGCCGGGCGGGTGAACTTTTCAACCGCCTGTTCGGCATCAAGGAAGAGAAACTGGGCAGCCGTGAGGTCGAAGAACTTTCCGAGGCGGTACGCGCAATGTCCGCTGAAAAGACCGGCGCCCTCATCGTGATCCAGCACAAGTCCACCCTGGACGACTATATCCGTACCGGAGACAGTTTCGATGCGGAAATCAACCGCCGTCTGGTGATGAACCTCTTTTTCAAGAATTCGCCCCTTCACGACGGGGCTATGATAATAGTAGGGAACCGCATTGTCGCTGCCCGCTGCCAGCTGCCTATGACCAACCGTGTGGACATTCCCGCCCATTACGGTATGCGCCACCGTGCCGCAATAGGCCTGAGCGAGGATACCGACGCCGAGGTGATCGTGGTTTCGGAGGAGACGGGACGAGTTTCCTACGCCCAGGGCGGCGAGATCAGGACAATAGAGGATATGGCACAGCTGAGAGGACTTCTCGGCAAGGCTATGGAGGAAGTTGAATGACGGACAGAAGGCTTGAAACTAAGCTGGGATTCGATATGGTCCGGGAGAGAGTCTCGGACAGGTGTTCCACTGAATATGCGGCGCAAAGGGTTGAGACTGAGGAGTTTTCATCTCAGCCTCAGGAAATCCGCCACCGTCTTCTCGTGACGGACGAGATGCGGCTGATCCTGATGTTCGAGGATTCTTTCCCTACCAGCGGCTACATCGACTGCATCCCCTTTCTCGCCTCGATTGAAAAAGGCGCGTCAATAGACCAGCTTTCGCTCGGAAAACTGCGCACCCTGCTGCTGACCCTGCATAAGGTCACCTCCTTTTTCCGGAACGTGAAAGAGGGCATTTACCCCAATCTGCAGAAGCTTTCCTCGCAGGTGAACAACTTCCCCGATATTCTTAGGAGGATAGACAGCATACTTGACCGCAACGGAGAAATAAAGGATACCGCTTCCGACGAACTGTATTCCATACGCCGCAGCCTCAGGGACAAGGAAATCAATCTGTCCAAGAGGATGAACGCCATCCTGAGACAGGCGCAGCAGGAAGGCCTCGCCGATGCGGACGCCGCCGTGTCGATCCGCGACGGCAAGATGCTCATCCCGGTGTCCTCAGCGAAAAAACGCCAGTTCGCAGGTTTTGTCCACGATGAATCGGCCTCCGGAAAGACGACCTTTATGGAACCCGCCGAGATAGTGGCTATGAGCAATGAAATCGCGGAGCTCCATTTTGCCGAGAGCCGCGAGATAGCACGCATCCTGCATCAATTCACCGACGATATCCGTCCCGAGGTGACTGATTTGACGGCCGCTGCGGCATTCATCGGCGAGGTGGACTTCATAATGGCCAAGGCCCAGGTCGCCCTCGAGATGATAGCCGGTATGCCCATCATTTCCGAGGACGGCACCCTGAGTCTGCGCAAGGCCAGGCATCCTCTGCTGGAGAAGGCTCTCCGCAAGGAAGGCCGACAGATCGTGCCTCTCAGCGTAAGTCTGGACTCAGGGAAACATATCCTGCTGATTTCCGGGCCGAACGCCGGAGGCAAGTCGGTCTGTCTCAAGACGGTGGGACTGCTTCAGTATATGTTCCAGTGGGGCCTGCTGATACCGACCTCCGAAACCTCGGAACTGCCTGTCTTTTACCGCATTATGGTCTCCATTGGAGATGATCAGTCCATCGACAATGACCTTTCGACCTACAGTTCTTTCCTTTCCGATATGAAGGAGATGCTCTCGGTCGCCGACTCGAAGACATTGGTCCTTATAGACGAGTTCGGTTCGGGGACGGAGCCTGCCGCCGGCGGCGCCATCGCGGAAGCCATACTGCACGAGCTGGACGAACGCGGGGTCTACGGGGTCATAACGACTCACTATACCAATCTGAAACTCTACGCATCTGCCGCCGAATGCGGTGTGGTCAACGGGGCGATGCAGTTCGACGCGGCCGCGATTGCTCCGCTCTTTACCCTTGAAATTGGCCTGCCGGGCAATTCTTTCGCCTTTGAACTGGCCAGGAAGATGGGTCTGAGCGAGGAAATCGTCCACGATGCGGAGCAGAGGGCCGGGGAGGAATTCGTCGGAATCGAGAGGAATCTCCGCCGCATAGCCCGGAGCCGTCGTGCCCTGGATGACCGGCTGAGCAAGATAAAGGCCACGGACAAGACTCTGGAACATCTCTCCGACAAGTATGAGAAGGAACTTGAGGAAATCAAGGAGATGCGCCGGCGCATAATCGAGGAGGCTCAGAAAGAGGCCGAGGAAATTATCCGCAGGGCCAACAAGGAGGTTGAGGCCACCATCCGGACCATCAGGGAGACCCAGGCTGACAAAGAAGCTACCCGCGAGGCAAGGGGAGAACTTCAGGGCTTCCTGGAGGCTCTCGCAGACAGGGGGAAAACCCGTGACACTTACCTTGAGGGCCGGCTCAAGCTCGTCAGGGAGCGTAAGGAAAGGGAGAAGGCCAGGAAAGTCCGCCGGGGAGAGATCGCCCCGGAGCAAGCTGAGGCCGAAGAGGCTGAGAAAAAACGCCTGGAGGCCTTCCGGAGCGCGCCTTTGAAGGTCGGCGAGAAGGTCCGCATCAAGGATAACGGTATGGTCGGCGAGGTGTTCAAGCTTTCCACCAAGGCAGTCAGCGTCATAATAGGCAATATCACCTCGAAAATGCCCCTGGACAGGGTCGAGCGCATCACTTCCAATGAATTCAAGGCGGCACAGAAGCCTTCTTCCCGCCCTTTGGCGGTATATGACAGCAATCTTTCAGAGCGCAAGGCCCGCTTCAAGATGGAACTTGACGTGCGCGGGCAGAGAGTGAGCGAAGCCATCGAAGAGGTAATGCGCTATATCGACGATGCTATAATGCTGAATGTTCCTAGCGTGAGAATACTCCACGGCAAGGGGACAGGGGCTTTGAGAGAAGAGATCCAGAAATATCTGCGCACTGTCCCGGGAGTCATCTCCGTCGCTGATGAACATATCCAGTTCGGAGGCTCTGGCGTCACGGTAGTAAAGTTCTGAGAAGTATGAAAGAGCGAGGGAAAAAGGCGCTTGGCGCAGTTGGAGAGGATTTGGCCTGCCGCTATCTGGAGTCCCGCGGACACCGGATATTGGAGAGGAACTGGCGCGGCGGACACCTTGAAGTGGACATCATCAGCGCCGCTTCCGACGGGGTCCATTTCGTCGAGGTCAAGACGAGGACGGCCCCTGTGGCGGCCTCGCTGGAGGATCAGGTAGGACCGCTCAAGCAGCATCGCATTGCGGACGCTGCGCTTAAATATTTGAACACTAACCACTTGGAATTACCTCCCGAAGTATTTTTCG
>JAEEGH010032616.1_pt1 | contig 10009 bp, 9 predicted proteins | sample 9134181 | NCBI WGS metagenome assembly JAEEGH01 (sample SAMN16246544, study PRJNA631951) | gut metagenome | biome: gut microbiome; feature: rumen; material: DP-attached | host: Bos | place: Iran: Karaj | collected 2018-10 | reverse complement strand
CTGGCGTAACCCTGCGGCCTTTGGGTGGATTTCTGATGCTGCGCAACTGCTCCAGCCCCGAGACCTATTTCCAGACGGCCTTCCGTGTGCAGAGTCCATGGACAGCCACCGACAAGGACGACCCCACAAAGAAGACCATCTTGAAGCCCACCTGCTATGTTTTCGACTTTGCCCCCAACCGTGCCCTGCGCGAGGTGGTGACCTACGCCAATCAGCTGGACGTAGACAGCAACCGCCGAATCACCGACAAAGTCAATGATTTCATCAATTTTCTGCCTATCCTTCAATTCGACGGCAGCTCGATGAAGCGGGTGGATGCTACCGAGATACTCGACTTTGTTGACAACGGCACCAGCGGCACCCTGCTGGCACGACGCTGGAACAGTGCCCAACTGGTCAACGTGGACAACGCCACCCTGCAACGTGTGCTCGACAATCCCGAAGCCTTGGCCACCATCATGAAAATAGAAGGGTTCCGCGCCTTAGGCAGCGACATCATCGAGAACATCGTCAACCGCGCCGAAAAGATAAAGAAACTGAAGCGCGAGGCGGGCGACAATCCCGACCCAAAGAAGAAAAAGGAACTCACTGCCGAAGAGAAGGAGTACCGCAGCAAACGTCGCGAGGTGCAGGAAAAGCTGATGAAGTTTGCCACACGTATTCCCATCTTCATGTACCTGACAGACTATCGCGAAGAGAGCCTTGAGGATGTCATTCGCAAGCTGGAGCCGAAGCTTTTCGAGCGGGTTACAGGACTGACCATTGACGACTTCGACCTATTGCTGCGCATCGGGGTATTCAACCGCGCTCAGATGAACGACGCCATTCTGAAATTCCGCCGCTATGAAGATGCCTCGCTGGCCTACACAGGAGTGAACCGCCATGCAGCGGACACCCGTGTCGGATTGATGGACAGCACCGTGCCAATAGAGGCACTACTGGATTGAGAATGCATTTTTGCGTTTATGTCAGGGAATTTGCGTATCTTTGCAGGCTGAACGACACAACAAAGTATTTTGTTGATACGTTGATATGATGCAAGTCGGATAAACTTATCAACTTATTAACGGACAACGATAATTCATCATGACGAAAAAAGGAACAAAACAGAAGCTGACGGGGGTGTACTGCTCTCCGTTGGGCGACATCGTGCTGACCAGCGACGGGTCGGCATTGACGGGGCTGCGGTTTGCTGAAGCTACAAACGGGGAGCCGGCACAGGACATCCCGCCCTTGGCGGATGCCTGCCGTTGGCTCGACCTTTATTTCAGCGGAGCTAAGCCTGATTTCATCCCACGTCTTGCCCCTCAGGGAACACCCTTCCAGCAGTCGGTATGGGGCGAGTTACTCGCCATTCCTTACGGACATACGGTCTCATACGGCTACATTGCCCAGCGACTCCGCTGTCGTTCGGCACAGGCAGTGGGAGGTGCCGTAGGACGTAACCCCATCGCATTGATTATCCCTTGCCACCGCGTGATTGGCTCTAACGGACAACTGACGGGCTACGCCTACGGCCTTGACCGAAAGCAATGGCTACTGTCGCACGAGACACAACATATTGGCAAGCCTTGAATGCCCATTTCCGCTACGGCACAATCTATTTCACAATACTAATTGTTGCACATTAAGTTGCAAAAAAAATTATGCACTGCTGTAATATTTTGCCTTCTCGCGCGATTATTAGGGTAAAAATAAACACACGACACAATGAAAAGATTTCTTACTATCGTTTATTGGGTGGCTTTTGTTGTTTGTCCACTCTTTGCACAGACGGGGTTTGTCGCCGGACGCTTGGCGGACGGCGACGGCAACCCTGTGGCGTACGCCAACATTGTCTTGAAAACAGCAACGGGTGACAGCCTCATCGGCAGTGCCACCACAGGAGAGGATGGCTCTTTTTCCATTGCCGCCGACGAAGGCACCTATTACCTCACGGCTACGTTTGTGGGATATGAGAGGCTGGTGGTACGTTGCAACCCAGGAGACCTCGGCACCCTAACCATGAACGCCAAACAGTTAGAGGCTGTCACCGTCACCGCCAACCGCACCACCGAAGAGGTAGACCGCTTTGTGGTACTACCCAAGCAGGAAGAGGTACAGGCCGCCGGACGTACATTGGTGTTGCTCGATATGCTGAAGTTGCCTGGGCTGAACGTCAATGTGGCGTTGCAGCAAATCACTGTGGACGGTGGCACCGCCATCCTGCAAATCAACGGCAAAGAGGTACCGCTGGCCCGTCTCGCAAACCTCAAGGCCGACCAAATCAAGCGCGTGGAATACTCCAACAATCCCGGCACCCGCTACCTCGACCGCGGTGCCTCGGGCATCATCAACATCATACTCAAGGAGCGCGAGGACGGCGGCAGCATCGTGGCACAAGGGCAGTCGGCACTCACTACAGGTTTTGTCGACGGCTACCTGCTCGGCAGCTACCACAAAGGCAAAAGCGAGTTCGCGTTGGAATACACTCTCGGCTACCGTAACTACGACAATGTTCCCTACGAACTGGAGGACAGATACATCGACCCAGCCCGCACCGTCACCCGCAGCCAGCGCACCAATATGCCTTTCTGGTACATCACACACACGCTCAACGCGGAGTATACCTATCAGCACGATGACAGCACCATGTTTGTCGCCTCGCTACAGGATAACTTCCTCACCAAGACGCTTGACGCCATCGGCACAATGACCGAAACCGACCGCGGTGTGACCACCGAGCAAACCATGCAGCAGCACAGCTACCAGAAGGACAACCTGCCGAAACTCGACCTCTTCTACACCCACAAGATGCCCAACGACCAAAAGTTAGAGTTGAACGTGGTGGGCGAGTACGCCACTGACCTATACGACAACACCCTTACCTACACCTCCGGAACCTATGCCACCCATGTTGATGGACACGGCTATGCCCTCAGCGGCGAAGGCGTTTACAGCAAATCCTTCGGCAAGACAACCCTCCGCACCGGCCTCCAATACCAGCACAACTTCGCCGAGAACGAGTACACTCTCTATAACACCACCTCCGCCATGACCAAGGACAACGCCTACCTCTACGCCGAACTACAAGGCATCATAAGCAGCAACATGAGCTACTCCGTAGGCACAGGAGCCAAACTGCTCAACGTCACCGACGGCACAAACAGCCAGTCCTATCTCCGCAATCTCAGCACAGCCCGCCTCAACTGGCATCCATTAGACTGCTTTAGCCTCACCGCCATAGTGCAATATACGCCCATGCTGCCCACACTCGCCTCCCTTTCACCAGTATTCCAGCAGACCGACGATGTCGAAGGCACCATCGGCAATCCCGCCCTTAAACCCAGCGAGCAACTCCGCGACGCACTCCTGTTGCGCTACAACCACTCCAGCGGTTTCTATGCCTTTTCATCCATCGGCGCCATGCGCATCTTCCATACCTATTTCGATGTCTATCACTACGATGCCGACCGCGACCTCTTTGTCCTCACCTACCAGAATGCCGACCTCTGGTATGTCCCATACGCCTATGCAGAGGTGGGTGTCAGAGGGCTGTGGAATCACCTGAATCTGTCGCTGGATGGCACCTATTACCATTATGTCTCCAAGGGACCGGAATTTTCCCACACCCGCAACAATTTCACAGCCAATGCCAACGCCCAGTTCTACTGGAACAGCTTTGTGGCAGGAGCCAACTTCACCCTCCTGCCCCAATGGACCCTCAACGCCGAGACCTACACGATGAGCGAAATGGCGCAGAGCATCTATGTGCAGTACCGCTACAAGAGTCTCACCGCCATGCTTGCCTGGCACTGCCCGTTCAACAAAGAAGGCTACCGCTATGAAACAATCGGCCTCAGCGCCGTGCATCCCTATCATCATACCCACTGGACTGCCAACAACGGCAATATGGTTGTCCTTGGCCTCACCTGGCAGATGGACTTCGGCCGCAAATTCCACAAAGGGGAGAAAACCCTCCAGAACGGCGGCTACGACAACGGAATGGTACGCGGAAGCTGACCGCCGGCAAGTTGACAGGAGGTTGTATTGGCTATGAAGAAGTAACCGCCAGGGACGCTATGCTGATGCGCAGGTTGGGAACAGCGCAAAGAGCGTGGTAGCAGTTCTCGGTAGTGGCACCGGTGGTGATGATGTCATCCACAAGAAGGATGTGTTTGTTCTCGAAGTATTCCGGATGCCGCACAGCAAAGACCTCCTTCATGTTGTCCATACGTGCCTGCCGGTCCTTATGGGTCTGGGTATCGGTATAGCGTTGGCGGTATAGGTTGTCTGTCACAACAGGACGGTGCATAATCTCGGCCATAGCCTCGCAAAGCAGTTCGCTCTGATTGTATCCACGCTGGCGTTTACGACGGCGATGCAGTGGCACGGGGACAAGACAGTCGATATCGCCGAAACGTCCCGACGACTGTAGTTCGGCACCCAACAGACGACCGTATTGCTTTGCCATGGCAAGGTTGCCTTCGTATTTGATTTGATGGACTATGGTCTGTGCTATGTTGCCCTGCCTGAAAAGGAGCAGTGCGGCACCCGCCTGACAGGGTATGCGGCCGACAAGGCGTTGTTCCACTTCATTGCCTGGGAAGAACGCATGACGTGCCCATGGTATCTGTGCCAGGCAGTGGGTACAGAGATGCCGCTCGTCACCCACGAGGGGTTCCCCACAGTAGCAGCAGACATCCGGAAAGATGAGCTGCAAGAGTTCGTGCAGGGGTTTGAAGTGCAAGCGTTGCATTGATGTCAGGGCAAGAAAAGGCAGCTGTCGCCGTAGCTGAGAAAACGGAACTGGTGGTCGAGAGCGTAGCGGTAGCATTCTTTCCAGTCATCGCCTATGAGGGCAGAAACCAATAGCAGGAGAGTGCTCTTGGGTTGGTGGAAATTGGTGATGAGCCCGTCGATTACATGGTATTTGTAGCCGGGTGCTATCATCAGTTGTGTGTCGCCGTGCAGATGCTCGGTGTCGTGCCGCTCCATCCAGTGCAGTACATTGCTGTAGGCTTCGGCAGTGGAGATGTTGAGGCTTTCCAGACTGTAGGGGTCCCATTGGTGGATGTGCATTGTGTCGAGGGCGGGATTTTGGCTGAGCTGAACCCCGAACCAATAGACTGATTCGATGGTGCGCACGGTGGTTGTGCCTACGGGGATGAGGGGACGGCCTGCGTGGTTGAGGATGTGCTGGATGTTTTGTAGTGATATTTCAATCTGTTCGACGTGCATTTCATGCTCGCCTATGGTGTCGGTGTTGACGGGCTTAAAGGTGCCGGCACCCACATGGAGGGTAATGAAATCTGTGGCGATGCCTCGGGTTTTGAGGTTGTCGAACACTTCGGGAGAGAAATGGAGTCCGGCAGTGGGTGCGGCCACAGAGCCTTGGTGAAGGGCATAGACGGTCTGGTAGCGCTCGTTGTCGCTATTTACAGCTTCGCGGTGGAGGTAGGGGGGCAAGGGGATGACCCCTGCGTGTTCAATGAGCTCGGCAAAGGAGATGCCGCCGTCCCATACAAAGTCCACTATCCAGGCATTGCCTACTGCTTGGCAGCGGGAGGCCGAGAGAGTGATTTGCTGGCCATTGATGTCGAGGGTGCGAGCCAGGACACCGTCCTTCCATTTCTTGTTGTTGCCGATGAAACAGGTCCAGGTGCACCGTTCCCGCTGCTCGAAGGATTGCGCCACGGGCATTTGGTAGGGCTCAAGGCAGAAGACCTCGATGGTGGAGCCTGTAGGTTTGCGGAAAAAGAGCCGCGCATGGATGACCTTGGTGTTATTAAAGATGAGCAGTGTGTCAGGCGGCAGAAGGTCGGGAATGTTGCAGAACAGGCTTTCGGATATGATGCCCTTGCGATAGATGAGGAGTTTGGACTGGTCGCGCCGGTCAAGAGGGAACTTAGCTATGCGGTCGTCGGGCAGTGGATAGTCGTAGTCGGCAATGGCGATGGATTGGGGGTTAGTCATTGGCAGGGTGTTTGCGTTGAGTGAGAAGGGAGAAGATTATATACCACAATATGATGAGAGAGATGGCATACCATTGGCGGGTAATGCCGATTATCATGGCGCATCCAATAAGGAAGATGTATTGGATGCGGTTGGTGCGCCAGGAGAGGTCTTTGAAATTGAACTTAAGTGAGAACATGGGGAGTTCACTGACCATGAGAATGTCGGTGACGAGCGAGACGGCTACCAGCAAGAAGGCAAGGATAGGATATTCTGTGCCGAATTGAGGGCTGTGGTTGTACTGGGGGAGACTGAAATAGAGTGCAATGCCGACCCATATCAGGGCGTTGGAAGGGACGGGGAGTCCGAGGAAAGAATGGCTTTGCCGTGTATCGAGGTTGAATTTTGCGAGACGATAGGCAGCGAAGAGGGGGATGAGAAGCGCCAGATAACATAGCCATGTCAGGCTTGACAGCTGGATGAGAATTACGTAAAGCATCATGCCTGGAGCCACGCCGCTGGTGACGACGTCGGCAAGCGAATCCAACTCCTTGCCCATGGGGGAGGATACTCCAAGGAGGCGTGCCGTGAGGCCGTCGAAGAAATCGAGGAATATACCTAAGCAAATGAAGAGTGCGGCAAGGTGCAGGGTTTCTTCATAGGTGTAGATACAGGCAAGCACGCCACACAGGAGGTTGCCAAGGGTGATGAGATTAGGTATTTGCCGTTTTACGGCGGTGAAAAGTTTCATTGTGTGAGTGTGTTGAAAAAAAGGATGTAGGAACAAACAAGTATTCCTACATCCGCCATGAAAACAAAATTCTTTCTTATCAGTACAGTTTAATAACCAGCTTGAAGTCGGGGTCGTTCCAATAAGCACGGAACTCTGTGTCGACAGCAGCTTTGCGTTTGTATTCGTATTCCTGATCAACGGAACCCTGGAGGTTTTTAAGGCAATTCTCGCGGTCGCCAAGGCGGGCATATGCCACGGCGCGGAGGTAGTAGACCTCGGCGGACTGGTCGAGACAGCAGTTGAGAGTACGTATGCAGTTCTCAGTCTCGTCATTCATGAGTTGGGCGAAGGCAAGGTTATAATTGCAGGAAGAGCCTTTGAGGAGCTTCTGTGCCTCTTCGTAGTTACCACGCTTGAGGTTGAGGAGCGGGATGTTGGTTACAGCATCGGAGCTTCCTTGGCGCTGAGCCTCCTCAAAGTAGTATTTGGCAAGGGTGTAGTCCTTCTGAGCGAGGCAGAGCAATCCAGTGTTGTTGAGTACATCGGGGTTGTGGGGGTTGAGGTCGCGGGCCACCTTCAGGTAGCGCTCGGCTTCGGAGAAATCGCCAAGGTAGAAAGCAATGGCACCGGCATTGTTCCAAGCGCCCCATTCTGCGCTGTGGTTTTCTGTGGCCCACTTGTAGTATTTCATCTTGGTGTCATAATTGTAGTTGATGTATGCAGCATACATAAGTTCGTCAAAGGAGAGCTTGGAGGGGTTGAGCGTGGCCTGCTTGGCCAATTCCACATCGGTCTGGCGGGCTTCGGAATAGTAGAGAGCAATTTGTGCACGACGCAGGCTGGGGAAAATGTCGCGCTCGAGTTGAGGATAGGTCTCCGAGTAGTTCTTGACCATCTGCTCGCGCTTGACGAGGTTCTGCTGGGTCTCAACGACATTGACGATAGCATGGCGGTCCTGGATAGAACTCTCTTCAACCATGACTACAAAATGCACCCAGTCCTCACCGGCCGCACGGGTGGTGATGACCATTTTCTTCAGCTGGTTGTGCTTGTAGTATTCAATATCCTGGGGTTTCACTTTGGCACGGCGGGCCATGGTGGTGAGCACGTCGTCCAGTACTCGGCGCAACTCGGCTGTGGCGATGTCGGCACGGTTCTTGGACACACCCACATTGGCAGTCTCTTCACCCTCTGGAGAAGCCCATCCGGTGATGGTAATCTGCTTGGGCAGACCGTTTTCAAGCATGACGCGCTTGAGGTCGTTGACTGTGTATTGAGCATTGAAACGCACGTTCATCTCGCATCCCCAGTCAAGGACAGATGTTCCATTGGGGAAATAGATGTCGGCAGTCTCCACCACACCCTGTTTCTTGTTATAGTTGAGGGGTGCGATGGAAATGTTTCCACGAATATCAATCCATTCGGAGGTGATATTGACACCATCGGAAATGAGGACGGTGGGGAACACAACACCCCGATGCTGCTCTACAATCTGGTCGGCAAAGAGTGCTTCGTCATCGACAGATTTGGTTTTGTATCCCACAGGAGCAAGGAGCACTTTGCCGGTTTCCATGCCGGGCTTATAGTCCAATGCATCGCTATAGGTAAAACGACCACCCGTAGCGTAGTTAATGGTGGTACCCGGACCGGAGACGGATTCGCCCTTGACAGTGATTGGGTCGAGCGGTGTGGTGCCGCCTTCCCAAGTAAAGACTGGCTGGATAAATAAGGCGACGCCCTTGTCAAAGTATTTGGCGGGAACCGAAGCGGTGAAATTCACCACCACTTTATCGTCGCGGACTTCGACGGGATCTGGGTTGGCCTGATAGCGGATTTTTTTGCTATTGGACTTCATTTTTGACAATCCACTGCATCCTGTCAAGAGGACAGCTGCGGCCATGAGGAGTGTTAATAGCGTTTTTCTCATTGTATATTTATATATTTTTATTATCATAACGACATGTTCCTGATGCAATTAGGTTGCCTTATCGCATCGGAGGACACTTCAGTATCAATCTGCAAAGATACAATTTTTTTTTGATTGGATAATTATTTTTTCAATCATATGGATTGATTGCAGGGAAGAAACTGCACAGACGGAATATCCCGCGAGTTTAACCCCAATCGGTCAATAGACCGACTTTTCAATTTTATACTTCTTTCTAAAGTTTGAAAAGTATGATTATTCTTTGATTTAACTATCAAGCGTCGTCATTTATTCGTTCGTTATTCGATCGTTTTCCCATCGTTCTCCGTTTCAGATAGGGAAAAATGAGGGAAATATATCGAAAAACGATATGATAAAGAACGACGCAACAGCGAGCCCGGAAGGCACACAGAGGTACATTGGGGTAAATATGCAACATCTTTCGGAACGTTGAGGAACGTTAGCGTAATCCTTCACAGAATAAATTGTAAATTCCGCGCGAAGTGGCAAACGCCACACTGAAACAGACGGCAGTAGCCGTATGACTAATTGACTTTTAGCTTGCAGGCCTCCTCAAACGGGCAGTAGAGGCACATTTTGCTGTTGTGGTTTGCGGCGAAAGGAATATCTGGATTCAGCATTTCTTCGGCTATTTGATGTAGCATTGTTTCAAAGGTGTCCAAATGCTGACGGGTGATTGTCTCCTTCCCTTCCCATGAGGCAGTAAGAAGATTCGAATGGAGATGACCCAAAGGAAAGATTCCCGACACGTGAGGCAGACTGCTGCTTTGGGAATTGCTATATAACCATTCATATGTCATTAGTTGGAACCATTTGTCGGAAACTGTATTCCAGTCAGGATCTGCAGAAGCGACCTTGAGGTCGCGAGGGTCCACTTTACCTGATTTGTAGTCAATAATGCGTAATGTACCATTGGCGATATCGATTCTATCAGCTACTCCTTTGACGACAACATGGCGAGTGTCAGCACCCACCGTGACATCAAATCCATGGGATAGCTCCTTCTCCAAGCCAACAATTTCAATGGACCCGTCTGTTTGCAGATGTTTGATTTCGGATTTCAGGAAGTCTGTTATCTGTGTTCGGGCAACAGCTCGGAGAAAGTGGTTCCGACCATAGAGATTCCGTCCATGCTGGAACTGTTCGGCCAGTGCATCGTCAATGATTTCATCTATCCTGCTTAACGCCTGCTGCAAGGTGTCGGGGTTTACAATATTGTCCTTTGAGCTGGAATAAATGGTTTCCAGCACAGAGTGGATGCAGCTTCCCAACTCGTTTTGCTCCAAGTCCTCACTTACCCGGTCTGGTTCATCAATATGAAGGACATTCTCGAAGTAGAACTTTAGCGGACAAGCCCTTTACTTATTCAGTCCAGTTGGAGACATCCCACAGGT
>JAEEGH010032615.1_pt1 | contig 10010 bp, 10 predicted proteins | sample 9134181 | NCBI WGS metagenome assembly JAEEGH01 (sample SAMN16246544, study PRJNA631951) | gut metagenome | biome: gut microbiome; feature: rumen; material: DP-attached | host: Bos | place: Iran: Karaj | collected 2018-10 | reverse complement strand
CCTGGAAGTTAATCTATCCAACTGCGTTCCAATTATATCATCTAACCGGAACGCAGTCCATCATGATATCTGTTACATCTCTATCACTTCATATGGATCATCCGGCTTTAGTTTAAGCTTATGATCGTATCAGCGTTATCCTTGTACAGCGCCTTTAACTGTGACTTCGCCTGCAGTACAAGCGCTGCAGGTATCTCACGGCTTCGTATCGTTACCTAAGTCCAGCCGTCATTTACTTAAATTCAGCATTGTTTTTCTTCAAAAAGTCTATATTTCTGCCATATTCCATCCCAAACAAATAGCGCTGGCAAATCATGAACATTTCATCTATAATACGAGTGTTAATAATCCACTTTTTAAGGAGGTTTTCCCATGGCTAAAAACAACCCTTATGCAGGTACACAGACCGAAAAAAATCTGGAAGCAGCATTCGCCGGAGAATCACAGGCCAGAAACAAGTACACATACTTTGCTTCCAAAGCAAAAAAAGAAGGATACGAACAGATAGCTGCCTTGTTCCTCAAGACTGCCGATAATGAGAAGGAACACGCAAAACTCTGGTTTAAGGAACTTAACGGGATAGGTGATACCAAAGAGAATCTGTCTGATGCTGCAGATGGCGAAAACTATGAATGGACGGATATGTATGAAGAATTCGCCAAAACAGCTGAAGAAGAGGGCTTTCCCGAACTGGCTGCCAAATTCCGTGGAGTTGCTGCCATAGAAAAAGCGCATGAAGAGCGTTACCGCGCATTGCTCAAAAACATTGAAATGCAGGAAGTGTTTAAAAAGAGCGAAGTTAAAGTCTGGGAATGCCGCAACTGCGGACATATCGTCGTCGGCACCAAAGCCCCCGAAATCTGCCCCGTATGCGCCCATCCGCAGAGCTATTTCGAGATCTCGGCAAATAATTACTGATACTTTTCCCCATACAAAACCGCGGACCGGAAGGCAAAAACCTTCCGGTCCGTTGTTTGCATCTATGGCGTTCAGCGCAGATAACTCCGGCGCCTGACGCTTATCTCGTACGCTCCTTTGGATTCGGAATACTTGATATTCAGGTAAAAATGATCCGCGTGTTTGCCCGTTTCCTTGTCCGTAATGACTATCGTTATATCCATCGGGATCTCGTCCGTCCAGCCGGTTATCACGTAACCCGTTTTCCGTTCGGCGGAAAAGGTTATCATAATATTGCTGTCTTTCGTGCTGCCTGATTTTACCTCCCGGCTCCTGTACTGCACACTGACGTCGTATTTTTCCTTCATTTCCTTTCCGTTCCCGCTCACCGGGCAAACGGTGATACTGAAACAGGGGTGCTTGCCGCCGAAAGCGTCCGCGTCCCTGTCGGCCGGAACGGTGTTGACGGTCGTTTCCAGAATGAGCCGCACGCTTTCGCCGTTTTCGTCGTACGCGTATAAAGCGAACCGCGAAGCGTATTTATTGTAGATGACCGTTATTACCGTTATCAGCACAGCTACGAACAGCACGCTTGCGATTATCTTTACTATAAGGCGTTTTCTGAAAGACCGCTTGCCGCCGTTGAGATATCCGTCCGCAAGGTTTTCGTCGAGCCTTGTTATGGAATTGTATACGTCCATCCCGTTCACGTCTTATCCTCCTCTAAAAAGCGTTTGAACTTTTTGCGCGTTTTCGAAAGTATGCTTCTTACGTGGCTTTCGCTCTTTCTGTATTCCGCCGCTATTTCGGCGGTGGGCCGCAGCAGATAATAGCGCTTCAAAAATATCCCCGCGTTCTGCCCGCCCGTGCGGCGCAGGAAAACGTCGAGCTTTGCCGTCATCTGCTCTTCGGTAAGCGAAAAGCCGTCCGGCACGCATTCAAATAGTTCTTTAAAAACCAGGTCGTTCGGATCCACTATGTCGTCCGCCGTAACGCCCAGCGCCGCGGCGATCTTTTCCACGGTGGTAAGATCCGGGCACCGCGTGCCGTTTTCCCATTTGGAAACGAGCTCTCTTGAAACAAAGAGGGAATCCGCCAGCGCCTGCTGCGACATCCCGCGCGCAGTTCTAAGCTCGGTTATCGTTTTGCCGACTTCCACAGCCGCCCATCCCCCTTTTCTTCCGTCTTGTGCCGCCTTACGTATATATTATAATGCATTTTTACAAAAAGTAAAGGTACAAAACGCACCCGCCACCGCTGTAGCGGCTAATGATGAATCTGCTGGCGCAGAAATGATGTTGTTCGCTATCGCTCACAATGATGCGATGTTTGCCCCTTCATGTGCCGAAGGCACACATCATTGCCGAAGGCAACATCATGTGCAGAGCACACATCATTTGCCCCGTAAGGGGCAAAGGCAAACATCATTGAAAAAACCTCGCTATCGCGAGGTTTTTTCTGGAGCAGGCGACGGGAATCGAACCCGCATATTCAGCTTGGGAAGCTGATGTTCTGCCACTGAACTACGCCTGCGTTCATGTGCGAGGTGTATTGTAGCACAAAGAACGCGGTTTGTCAAGAAAAAATAACTGACTTGCACAAAAACGCTCGGCGTTTTGCGCTAAAATTCTGCCTATAAATACGTTTGCGCTATTTACAAAACGCAAAAACGGTGATATAATGCATTTATAATTATGCAAATACTTTAACGGAGTATGCTTATGAATAAGATCGTATTCAAAAAGTTCCTCAATCCCACGGTGGTGCTTATGCGCGTGTCGGCTCCGCTGGTCGCCGCCAAGGCGCAGCCGGGGCAGTTCGTCATCCTCCGCCCGGATTCCGAAAGCGAGCGCATCCCGCTCACCGTGGCGGATTACGACCGCGAAAACGGCACCGTGAGCATCATCTTCCAGATAGTGGGCGAGACCACCGAACGGCTCGCCAAGCTCAAACAGGGCGAATATATAGCCGATTTCGCCGGCCCTTTGGGCAGACCCACCGAGACCGAAGGCTATAAAAAGGTCGCCGTCATAGGCGGCGGCGTGGGCTGCGCCATCGCGTTCCCGGTGGCTAAAAAGCTGCACGAACAGGGCTGCGACGTCACCTCGGTCGTCGGCTTCCGCAACAAAGATCTCGTCATCCTCGAAGATGAGTTCCGCGCCGTCTCTTCCAACTACGTCCTTATGTCCGACGACGGCACGGCGGGCGAAAAAGGGCTCGTCACCGACGCGCTCAAAAAGCTCATAGAAGCGGGCGAAAAGTTCGATTGCGTCATCGCCATAGGACCGCTCATTATGATGAAATTCGTGTGCCTGCTCACAAAGCAGTACGGAATAAAAACGATAGTTTCAATGAACCCCATAATGATCGACGGCACGGGGATGTGCGGCGGCTGCCGCCTCACCGTGGGCGGAAAGACAAAGTTTGCCTGCGTCGACGGCCCTGATTTCGACGGCCACGAAGTCGATTTCGACGAAGCCATGGCGCGCGGATCGGTCTACAGACCGTTCGAGCGCAAAGCGCACGAGGAATACTGCAATCTTTACGGAAAGGCGGTAGAAGAATAATGGCTGATCTCATAAAGACCAAATACCCTATGCCCACCGAAAAGCCCGAAATAAGGGCAAAGAATTTCAAGGAAGTGGCTTTCGGCTATACCGAAGCGCTCGCAAAAAGCGAAGCGGCACGCTGCCTCGGCTGTAAAGTCCCCGCGTGCGTCGAAGGCTGCCCCGTCAACGTCAACATACCCGGCTTTATCAAGCACATCTGCGCCGGCGATTACGAAGGCGCCTACGCCGTCATAAAAGAAAGCAACGCGCTCCCCGCGGTCTGCGGAAGAGTCTGCCCGCAGGAAACGCAGTGCGAATCCAAATGCGTGCGCGGCAAAAACGGCGAGCCCGTCGGCATCGGCAGGCTCGAACGCTTCGCTGCCGATTTCCATAACGCTTCGGATCCCGCGCCCGCGGCGCCTCCCGTCAAAAACGGGCACAAAGCGGCGGTCATCGGCTCCGGGCCTTCCGGCCTTTCGTGCGCGGGCTCCCTCGCCGCAAAGGGATGGGAAGTCACGGTGTTCGAAGCGCTCCACGTAGCGGGCGGCGTGCTGGTGTACGGCATACCCGAATTCCGTTTGCCCAAGACGATAGTGCAGAAAGAGATCGACACGCTCAAACAAATGGGCGTGGATATCGAGACCGACGTCATAATCGGCAAAACGCTCACGGTCGACGAACTGTTTGCCCAAGGGTACGAAGCCGTCTATATCGGCACCGGCGCGGGACTTCCCAAATTTATGGGCATCCCCGGCGAAAACTTGAACGGCGTGTATTCGGCGAACGAGTATCTCACCCGCGTCAACCTTATGAAAGCGTATAAGAATTCGTCCACCCCCGTGCTGCATCCGCAAAAAGTCGCGGTCGTCGGCGGCGGCAACGTCGCCATGGACGCGGCGCGCTGCGCTTTGCGCATGGGCGCGGAACAGGTTTACATAATCTACCGCCGCGGCGAGGAGGAACTCCCGGCAAGAAGGGAAGAAGTCGAGCACGCCAAGGAAGAAGGCATCATCTTCCGCCTGCTTACCAACCCGGTCGAGATACTCGGCGACGAAAAGCGTTTCGTCCGCGGAATAAAGGTTATAAATATGGAACTCGGCGAGCCGGATTCTTCCGGCAGGCGCAGACCTGTCGAAATCGCCGGCAGCGAGCACGATATCGAATGCGACTGCGTCATAATGGCGCTCGGCACCACTCCCAACCCGCTGATCAAATCCACCACCGCCGGTCTCGAAACTCAGAGATGGGGCGGTATCGTAGCCGATGAAAACGGGCTCACCAGCATAGAAAACGTCTACGCCGGCGGCGACGCCGTCACCGGCGCGGCGACGGTCATACTGGCTATGGGCGCCGGCAAAAAGGCCGCCGAAGCCATCGACGCCAAATTAAACGTATAAATTGAAAAAGCAAAAGCGCTATTACAACGGCAAACGCGTTTTCACGCTGCCCATAGGCGCCAACGCGTTTTCGTTCTACGCCGTGTTCGTCGGCAAAAAGGCCGATACCGAAACCAACGTCCGCCACGAATACGGCCACACCCGCCAGCTCGAAATACTCGGCTTCTGGCGCTATCTGCGCCGCGTGGCGTTTCCTTCACTCACGGCGAACCTGCTCGCCCGGCTGCATAAGCTGCCGTTCGATTATTACAGCTCCAAGTGGGAACACGAAGCCGATATCTTCGGCGGCGTCCGGCGCGGAGCCGCAATGCAGCCCGAGCCGCGTTACGATTCCTTCTGCGGACTCATCCCTCTGTTTTTCAAAAGAAAAAAGAGCAAATAACAAAAAGCACGGAGACTTTTCGTCTCCGTGCAGTTTTTTTGTCTTGAAAAGCCGCTTATCAGTAAGCTATGCCCTGAGCGAGCATGGCGTCGGCGACTTTGAGGAAGCCCGCGATATTCGCGCCCGCGACGAGGTTGCCGGATTTGCCGAACTTTTCGGCGGCGTCGTAGATGTTGTGGAAGATGTTTTCCATGATCCCCTTGAGCTTGGCGTCCACTTCTTCGGCGGTCCAGCTGTAGCGCATGGAGTTCTGGCACATTTCAAGTCCGCTGGTGGCAACGCCGCCCGCGTTGGCCGCTTTTGCGGGAGCGAACAGCACGCCGGCCTTCTGGAACGTTTCGATCGCTTCGGGGGTGGAAGGCATATTCGCGCCTTCGGCTACGGCGATAACGCCGTTTTTAACGAGGATCGCGGCTTCTTCGCCGTTGATCTCGTTCTGAGTGGCGCAGGGAAGTGCGACGTCGCATTTGATGCTCCAGATGCCGCGGCAGCCTTCGTGATATTCGGCGCCTTTGACTCTGGCGGCGTATTCCTTGATCCTGCCGCGTTCGACTTCCTTGATCTGCTTGATCACGTCGAGCTTGATGCCGTCGGGATCGTAAACGTAGCCGTTGGAATCGGACATCGCCACGACCTTGGCGCCCAGAGACTGCGCTTTTTCGCAGGCGTAGATAGCCACGTTGCCGGAACCGGAAACGACTACGGTCTTGCCGGCGACGGAATCGTTCTTCATGCATTTGAGCATTTCTTCGGTCAGATAAAGCAGACCGTAACCGGTCGCCTGTTTTCTCACGAGCGAGCCGCCGTACGAAAGCCCCTTGCCGGTGAGCACGCCGGTGAATTCGTTGCGCAGACGTTTGTACTGCCCGAAGAGGAAGCCGATCTCACGCGCGCCCACGCCTATATCGCCGGCGGGAACGTCGGTGTCGGCGCCTATATGCTTGGCGAGCTCGGTCATAAAGGACTGGCAGAAGCGCATGACTTCGCCGTCGGATTTGCCTTTGGGGTCAAAATCGGAACCGCCCTTGCCGCCGCCCATGGGCAGGCCGGTGAGCGAGTTCTTGAATATCTGTTCAAAGCCCAGGAATTTTATGACGGAAGCGCATACCGAAGGATGGAAACGCAGACCGCCTTTGTACGGACCGATCGCGGAATTGAACTGCACGCGGTAGCCGCGGTTGACCTGCACTACGCCGTTATCGTCGACCCACGAAACGCGGAACTGAATAAAGCGTTCGGGTTCCACTATACGTTCTATGATGCCCGCTTTGACGATATCGGGGCGCACCGCCACGACCGGCTGAAAAGACTCGAGCACTTCCAGCACCGCCTGCTGGAATTCGGGTTCGCCGCTGTCTCTTTTGCAGACGGTCTCGTAAACTTTCTTTAAGTATTCGTTTTCAAGTGCCATTAAAAAATCAACTCCCATAATTAAAAATTACAGGAGTCATTATATCACCTATATTTATAAAATGCAAGAGAAAATGAAAAAATATTCACAACTTTTTCGTTACGTCGTCCGCCGCGCTTTCGCCCGCCAGACGTCCCGTGCAGAACGCCGTCTGAAGATTGTAGCCGCCGGTGCGGCAGTCGACGTCGATGATCTCTCCTGCGAAATACAGGCCGCGGACCAGCCGGGACTGCATGGTGGAAGGGTCTATCTCTCTGACGTTCACGCCGCCCGCGGTGACTATGGCTTCTTCCACCGGGCGCGTCCCCGTCACGGTGAGCGGTATTGCTTTGAGCAACGCCGCCAGAGCGCGCCGTTCGGCGCGTGTGACCGAATTCACGGGCTTTTGCGGAGCTATGCCCGAAAGCCGCGCCACGTGCGGTATCATCGCCTTGGGCAAAAGTTCTTCGAGAGAATTTATGAAATGCCTGTTTATGAACTTTTCAAAATCCGACCTTATGCGCTCGTCGAGCACTTCTTCGGTCAGCGCCGGCTTCATATCTATGAACGCCTCGCAGGGGAACGATTCTATCAGCGCCGAACCCGAAAGCACAAGAGGTCCCGATATGCCGAAATGCGTGAACAGCATCTCGCCCTGTTCCGAAAACAACGTTTTTCCGCCGCTTTTGAGCGTAAGGTTCACGTTTTTGAGCGAAAGCCCGGTGAGTTCTCCCGGCCATTTTTCTTTCGTCACGAGCGGCACCAGCGAACCCCGCGGCGTCACGACCGAGTGCCCCAACTTGCGCGCAAGCGCGTATCCGCTTCCGTCGGAACCCGTTGCGGGGTAACTCATCCCGCCGGTGCAGATTATCACGCTTGCGGCTTCCAAACGCCGTCTCTCTCCGCCCGAAGAATACTTCACGCCGCACACCTCGCCGTCGGTTACGAGTATTTCCGTAACGCAGCCGCGCAGCACGCGGATCCCGTGCTCGGAAAGCATTTTAACAAGGCAGTCGGTCACGTCGCGCGCTCTGTCGCTTTGCGGGAACACGCGCCTGCCGCGTTCGGTCTTAAGCGGAACGCCTGCGGATTCGAAGAATTCCATAACGCTCGCGGGAGGGAAACGGTACGCCGCTTTGAGTAAAAACTTGGGGTTTCGAATAACGTTTTCCAAATACTCCTGCACGGTGCAGTTGTTTGTGACGTTGCACCGCCCTTTGCCGGTGATATTCAGCTTTTTGCCGAGATAAGGATTTTTTTCCAAAAGCGTCACTTCGGCTCCTGCCGCGCGCGCGGAAACGGCGGCGAGCATTCCTGCCGCACCGCCGCCTATAACGACTATTCTGTTATTTCTGCTTGTTGTCGTAGATGCCGTATTCATCCCAGATGTTTTCCAGCTTTTCAAAATTCTTTATAACTTCTTTTTTCTTCGCCTGGCACAGCGCCGAGATCAGCGCGTTGATAAGCGCCATCGGCGCCACCAGCGAATCGACGAACGACGAGACCTCGTTGCGCGCGCAGAGCACCTTGTCGGCTATCGAAGCCACCGGCGAATCGAGCGAATCGGTTATCGCCACCGTGAACGCGCCGCTGTCGCGGGCGAAAGCCATCGCGTTGACCGTGCGCTTGGAATAGCGCGGGAACGTTATGCCTATCATCACGTCGCCTTCGCCTATGCGGAACAGCTGCTCGAACATATCGCTGCCGCTCTGCGACTGCACCAGCCGCGCCTTGTCGGTGATGAGCGACATATAGAAATACATAAAGTTCGCGAGCGAAGTCGAAGAGCGGTTGCCCACGATGTATATGTTCTTGGCGTAAAGGATCATATTCACTATGGAATCGAAATTGTCCTTGTCGGTGTTGGCGAGAGTGGTGCGCAGGTTGTCGATCTCGGCGGAAAGGGTGGCGAAAAGCACGTTGCCGCCCATGCGCTCGTTGGCGATCTCTATACGCTCGAGCGAAGTCAGCTTGTTCTTGAGCACGCTGCGCAGCGAGCTCTGCAGCTCGGGGTATCCTTCAAAGCCCAGATTCATCGCAAAGCGGACAACGGTGGATTCCGAAACGCCCACCTCCTGCGCCAGCTTTGAAGCGGTCATATACGACGCCGAAACGTAGTTGTCGAGTATGAATTCAGCTATTTTTCTGTGCCCCTTGGAGCTTTTCTGCGAATAGGCGCGCACACGTTCAAGGAGCGGTACGTTAGATGCGTTTTGAGGTGTTTCCTGCATTTTATTTCACCTTTTCATCTATCATTTTTTTGTATGCGCGGTAGTATTCTATGGATCCGGGGTGACCGCAGAACGCTATGGTGCCGGGCTTGTTCATCATGCCCATATATTGGTAGCAAAGCACTTCGTCGCAGTATTCCGAAATCGCTTCCAGCTGGCGTTCCACGCGCTCGACGTTCGCGGGGATGAGCGCCGATTTATAAACGTCGCCTTCGAACTCGAACACTTCCATATCCGCCCACATCGCGCTCTTCGCGGCTTTGTCGTGCGCCTTGCGCAGCGCCTCGAAATACGCACCGGTCTGGTCGGGAGTGGATTTGCGCACGCCCACTTCGTCCTGATACGCGACGATGTCGCAGTTCATAGCCTCAAGCTGACGTACGAAATTATCGTCGGTCTTGGCGTGGTTGGTGCCGTACGGCGCGATGAGCACCTTGTGGCGGCTGTCGAGCCCCTTGCCGAACGCGGTGTAGTCGTTGACGTATTTTATAAACGAATCGGGGTAATAGGGCCAGATACCCAGCTCGTCCGGCAGATACCAGCCGTAGAACGATTCGTGCTTGCCGTACAGCGCGTAGAGCTGTTCCATGGCGCGGAACGCGCGGGCCTGCACCTCGGGGGAAGTCATATTGTTTTCGGTCTGATTCCAGTTGCCGTAGAAACCGCAGGACATAAACACCTTTATTCCGTTGCGGTCGGCGGCGCGGAGCACGGCGCCCATCGGGTCCTTGGCGGCCATGTTCGCAAAGGGATAGATATCGGTCTTGAAATACGCCCACGCTTCGTCATTGTATACCTGCGCCGACGTGAGCATGACTATATACTTCATTCCCAATGAGGCGATCTCGTCGACCTTCGCCTCCCACTGTTCTTCCGAAAATGAAGTGATTATGGGGTTCCAGTATTTGCCTTCGGGCCTGTTGTGGTGCCAGAATTCGAACCAGGTTCCGGTGATTTTTTTGATCATTGCCTTTTACCTCCGTTGTTACTAACTACATTATAATCACATAACGCAAAAATGCAAGTAAAATTGCAAAAAACATTTGCAATGCGGCGCGGTTTATTGTATAATAGAGGCACAGACAAACGAAAGGAAAGTGCATCTATATGAATATCCGCGACAGATTCGTCGAATACGCCCGCATTTCCACCAATTCAAACGAA
>JAEEGH010032614.1_pt1 | contig 10010 bp, 8 predicted proteins | sample 9134181 | NCBI WGS metagenome assembly JAEEGH01 (sample SAMN16246544, study PRJNA631951) | gut metagenome | biome: gut microbiome; feature: rumen; material: DP-attached | host: Bos | place: Iran: Karaj | collected 2018-10 | reverse complement strand
GTCCCCTGCTTTGAGTTTTTTGCCCTTTGCGATGCACTCGTCAAGGTCTTTGTATCCGTTCTTCTTTAAGATCTCTATGCTTTCTGCGGCACACTCGCGCTCTGTCTTGCAGTTTGAGATGAATGCCTTGTAATCCTCGCAGAAGGCTTCCAGCTTTTTCTTTTCGGCTGCCGAATAGCTGAGCCATGCGTTTTTCTTTTCGTTATCCTCTGCCTTTTTTGCAGCGGGTTTCTTAGCTTTTGTATCTGCCATAAACTGTCTCCTGTTACGAATATTATGACCGCATGCGCGACCACTCTTTAATATAACCTATTTTTCCGACGATTACAAGCAAAAAAAAGAGCCGGGTCATTCTTTCGATCTGTTACGGACAGATGCGCCCCGGCTCTTTTCACTGCCAAATCATTCAGTTGTGTCAGCTTACAAATATCATGAGCGGTCAGTGACGAGCCTCTTCCTTTTCTTCGTAAGCATTTTAAGGATACAACCTGCTGCATGTTCCGCACGGCGCGGACTCGTGGCGTCGAGCACCGTACAGGCTTCCGAAAGGGATTGAGGGACTGCGCCCAGTGTTTCCGTGACCACCGCAAAGACCTGAGCGTCCTCCGACTCCGTAAACACAGCGCTTTCCCACAAAGGATAAGTCCAGGGCGCCATGCTGCCGACAAGCACTATACAGTCAAAAGAAAGCTCCGGATCCAATCTTGATCGATCTCCGAAATCACACAATATATACCGGAATCCTCTTCCCCTGTATCTTCTTGCTTCGCCGGGCAGCACGCGCGCCGCGACAGTAATCCCGTCCTTTTCGTAAGTAAACCCTTGTGACACCAAAGTATCCTGTTCTTTTTTGCCAAGGTGTTCCAGATTGCCCGTTTCATTGCAGTCCACGAGCAGGACGCCTTGTCCCTTCCTCCTTTTGATAGTTTTTGCAAGCCCGTATGAAAAGCAGCTTCCGTGAAAGCCTGTCGGTACGCCGCACACGGCGATCCAACATTCCGAAAGTCTCTTCCCCGCTTTTCCCCTTAGTTTTTCCAGATCCGTCATTAGCATTCCCGCATCGGTATACCTGGTTTTCCCCCGCCTCAGGCAGTTGTCGACCACTGCTTTATAGCCCCTGGGTATCTCCCTTGCATACGTCAGCATGTATTCCATTGTCCTCCCGAGGCCGTAGATATCCGTGGCCTCGCACAGATCCCCCTCTCCCGTTATCTGTTCGGGTGCACAAAAACCGTAGGTGCCGAAAACACACCCTTCATCTTTCTCTTCAGCAGAGCATACTGCGCTCCCAAAATCGATGAGCCTTGGTTTGTTTTCTGAAATGATGATATTTTCGGGCTTTACATCAAGATGTAAGATCCGCCTTCCGGGTTTGTGGATGTAGATCAATATTTGTGAAAGTTTGATGGAAAGATCGAGAATTTCCGATTTGCCAAGATATTTTTTCCGTTTAAGAAAAAGTGCCAGAGATTCGCCTTCGATCGCTTCTTCGATGAAGGTAAAACCGTTTTGGTCCTCAAATACGTCATATACTATGGGAATTGCTTCATTCCTCAGCTTTTGAAGTATCCGGGCTTCGTTTGTCAGCCGATCGTAAAATGGATGAATCCGATAAACGGTCTTTATGATCCGCCGACAGTGTAACTTCTTGTGTTCGGCAAGGACAACCTCTCCGTACGGCCCCTGTGACAGGGTCTTTAACGGCCGGTAGCTGTCAAGCCTGAAGTCATTTGTCATTATCTCCTTTCCGCCTTGCGGCTTTTACTTTGATGTCACGGCCATATTATAATCCCCTTAAGGCTTTGGTTTCAAGGAAAATCTGCCTTGCGGCATGTAGAAAAACAGGGGCTTTTTTTGTGCAATTTCCACAAAAATTTTGCCCCCTGATGCCCTGAAACCCACTGTTTAAGCCAAACCTGCTTTGCAGCCTCAATACTTTTCAGAATCTTAATTGACTTTTTATATGCTGTTATGTATACTTTACTCACATTTAAAGGAAAGGAAGTGAGGCATTATGAAGATTGAGAAACTCAGCGAAACCCAGATCAAGTGCACTCTTAACGGTCAGGATCTCAACGATCGCGAGTTACAGCTCTCGGAGCTCGCCTATGGTTCCGAAAAGGCCAAGGCTCTGTTTTCCGAGCTCGTTCTCAAAGCTTCGTATGAATGCGGTTTTGTACCGGATGAGAATCCTCTCATGATCGAAGCCATACCGGTGAATTCCGACTGCCTCGTTCTGATAGTCACAAAGGTATCGGATCCCGATGAGTTTGACACGCGTTTCTCGCAGATGACACCCGCTCCCGAGGATCTAAAGAATTTTGATGACCGCTCAAAGCAGATGGCACGCGCGGACGAGATCTTTGCATGCGTGAGCCAGCTCTCCAGCCTTCTTTCAAAGGCTGCTCAGGAGCTTACCAACAAGGAGGGAGAAAAGGAATCTTCTCCCGAACATGTTGTGATGCAAAAGTGTTTCATCTTCGACTCGCTTGCCGAGATCATCAGATTCGCGGGCGTGATCGCACCGTTCTACGCCGGCAAAAACACCCTTTACAAAGACGACTGGAACGAGAAGTATTACCTGGTGCTCAATATCTCGCTCCATTCACCCGAGGTATTTAATAAGGTGTGCAACATAGCTGCCGAATACGGCACCCCTGAGCACACCCGTTACGCATCTGTATCCTATTATGACGAGCATTTCACCAGTATCATCAAGGGTTCCGCATTGAAAAAGCTTGCCGCTCTCAAAATAGATTAGAGAATTTATTCTCCGAGATAGGCATTGATACGGTTTACAAGTTCATCCGCATCCAGTCCGTGAACCATGGCAGCCTCTTCAAGAGTCTCACCCTGAGCCGAAGGACAACCTACACAATGCATTCCGGCATTGAGAAGGATAGCGATGATGTTCTGGTTAACTTTGCAGATCTGATTGATCGTCATATCTTTTGTGATCATTTTAGGTACCTCCGTGGTAAAACTGATTTGCAAAAGGATTATAACCACCGCATGATGAATAGTCAATATTTTTTTCACTTGAAAAACCGCGGGCAGATGATATAATAAGCAGGTAATAAAAGCAACATATTAAGCATTTTAAAAAGGAGGAACAAAATAATGGCATACAAGATTAATGACGGTTGTGTAAGCTGCGGCGCATGTGCAGGTGAGTGCCCTGCAGGCGCTATCGCTGAGGGCAGCGAGCATTACGAGATCGACGCTGACAAGTGCCTTGATTGCGGCACATGCGCAGGTGTTTGCCCTACAGGCTCCATTGAGCAGGCTTGATCAGACCAAAAGGAAAGCCCCACCGTTTTATGCGGCGGGGCTGATTTTTTTGCTTTATTGTTCGTCTTTCTTGGGCTGCGCTTCAAGATTTACAAATCTCGTGTACTGGCCCTGCCAGCCGAGCCTTACCGTGCCGACGGGACCTTTACGCTGTTTTCCTATGATGATCTCGGCAACACCCGGATCCTCACTCTTTTCTTTGTTGTAGTATTCGTCTCTGTAGATAAACATTACAACGTCGGCATCCTGCTCTATCGCGCCGGATTCACGAAGGTCGGAAAGCATGGGGCGCTTGTCCGGACGGCTTTCCACTGCACGCGAGAGCTGTGAGAGCGCGATAACTGGAACATCAAGCTCACGAGCCAGAGCCTTAAGGGATCGCGAGATCTCCGAGATCTCGTTCTGCCTGGATTCCGCTCTTCCTGAGCCTGACATGAGCTGCAGATAGTCAATAAGAACAAGCCCAAGGTTCTTTTCAAGCTTTAACTTACGGCATTTCGACCGCACTTCCGAAACACTGATGGACGGCGTATCGTCTATGAGGAGCGACGATTCGGATATCTCTCTTGCGGCTCCCATGAGATCGGTCCATCCGTGATCGTCAAGGTCACCGTTCCTGAGCTTTGTGGCGTCTATCTTTGAGTTCATAGCGTACATTCGCTGCACAAGGTCCGTCTTTGACATTTCAAGGCTGAAAACGGCTGTCGTGATGTGCGAACGGACGGCCACGTAATTTGCGATATTTAACACAAATGCGGTCTTTCCCATTGAAGGACGCGCTGCGATAAGGATAAGATCGGACTTTTGAAGTCCGGAAAGCCTTCTGTCAAGGTCTCTGAAACCGGTCGCCACGCCTGTGATGCCGGACTGGCTCTTTGAAGCTTCGGAGATGCCTCTGAGCGTCCTCAGCGCGATCTGCTTGATATCCTCAAACTCTCCGGTGTTCCTGCTCTGGACAATGTTGAATATCTGCTTTTCGGTCTCTCCGAGTATGTCGTTCAGATCGTCCTTCTGCATATAGGTCATCGTCGCAAGCCCCTCAAGGGTGCGGATGAGCCTTCTTGAGACCGCTCTGTCCGAAACGATGTCGGCATAATACTTTATATTTGCGGATGTCGGAGTGGCATCCACGATGCTCATGATATGCTCCAGCCCGCAAAATTCGGGCGCGATATCCTTTTCGCGGAGCTTTACCACAAGCGTTGTGATATCGACCGCCCTGCCCTCGTTAAAGAGCTCGATGGCAGCCTCAAACATCGCTTTGTATTCCGGTACATAAAAATCATCAGGAATGAGCTTATCGTTCACATAGACGATGGCTTCACGATCCATGATCATCGAGCCGATGACGGACCGCTCGGCATCATTACTGAACGGCATCACTCGCTTTATAACATTTTCTTCCATAACTCCCCCGGGCAGAAAACTACTCCTCCACTACCTTCACGGTTACCTCTGCGGTCACCTGAGGGTGAAGCTTTACAGGAACGTGGTAAGTGCCGAAATTCCTGATGGGCTCCGCGAGCACGAGCTTCTTTTTGTCTATCGTGAGGTTCAGCTGGTCCTTGATGGCACTCGTGATCTCCTTTGTGGAGACTGAGCCGAAGGTCCTTCCGCCCTCTCCTGCCTTCATCGAGAGCACGACGCTCCCCGAAGAAAGCTTTCCGCCGAGTTCCTGTGCCTCGTCAAGTATCTCCTTGAGGCGTTTTGCCTCGTTTGCTTCCCTGATCTTGAGCTCGTTCAGTGTCTTTGTGTTCTTTTCCACACCAAGTCCCTTGGGAATGATGAAATTTCTTGCATATCCGTCGTTAACTTTTACTATCTGTCCTTTTTTACCGAGAGACTTTACGTCCTCGAGCAGAATTACTTCCATGTCATAACCTCCAAACTTACATAAAACTTACATCTCTTACTGCTTTATCTCTTTGTTTTCGACCATTTCGGCAATGGTATCCTTGACCTTCTGGATGGCCTCCTGAACGGAAATGCCCTCAAACTGCACTCCCGCGGCACTCATATGTCCGCCTCCGCCAAGCTTTTCGCAGAGAATCTGCACATTCAGTTCGTCGATGGAACGAGCCGAAACAAATACCTTTCCGCCGAATTCCGTAAATATGAACGCACCCTTTACGCCGTCGATATCGAGCATGGAATTTGCGGCCTGGGCGGCGATGATCGTGGGACTTGTGAGACCCGATCCGTCAAATTCGGCAAGAGCGTAATGATCCATAAATATCTCGGCATGGCTGATCGCGTCGGCGCGTGCCTGGTATTCCTGCAGGTTGGTCCTAAATATCTTTCGGATCTTTGTGATATCCGCGCCGTTTCTCCTTAAATATGCCGCTGCCTCGAAAGTCCTTACGCCGACTTTGTTCAGGAAATTGTTTGAGTCTATCATGATGCCGCCGTACATGGCATCCGCTTCGATGGGACGGAGCTTTAAGTTGTCGCTCACATACAAAAGTATCTCCGCGACCATTTCACTTGCTGACGAAGCATAGGGCTCAACATAGGAAATAACGGCATTGTCGATGCGCTCGTCCATCTGTCTGTGGTGATCGAGGACCACGATAGCCTTTGTCATATCAAGAAGCTCGGGCGTATCGGTATAAGCCGGACGGTTGACATCGACCACGACAAGGAGCGTGTCGTTGTCCATAAGGCTCTTTGCCTTTGCGCCGTTGATTATCATGTCCTCTTCATAATCGGGATTGTTCCTGAAGCCCTCGATTATGGGAGCGATGCTCGTGCTGATATCGGAAATAACGATATACGCGCGCTTTTCAAGCGTTTTTGCTATCCTGTAGATACCCACTGCGGCGCCGAGAACGTCGATATCCGCGAGTGTATGTCCCATGATGACGATCTTTTCGTGAGTCTCGATATATTCACGCAGCGCCTGAGCTTTGACTCTGGCCTTGACGCGCGTTGATTTTTCCTGTGTGGAGCTCACGCCGCCGAAATATTTTATCTTGTCCGGCGTCTTTATGACGACCTGATCGCCGCCGCGTCCGAGAGCCATGTCCATAGCGGCATAGGCAAGGTCGTAGCATTTGGTGTAGGAATCGGGCAGCACACCGATACCTATGGAAATGGTCATCGTGAGGCCGTAGATGTTCAGGTTCCTTACATCATCAAGAATGGAGAAGCGGTTTTCTTCAAGAGCGGAAAGGTACTTCTGCTTGAAAACGAACATATATTTGTCCTTTTCAAGGCGCTTAACTATGGCATCATAGTCCTTCATGTACTTGTTGACCTCTCGCTCGATCCAGGCCGTAACGAGCGATCTTCTTACCTCGTCCGCGCCTTCAAACGCTTCTTCGTAGTTATCGATATAGAGAAGGCCGACAAGCATCTTCTCTTCGAAGTTTTCTGTCTTTAATGCGATATTTTCGGTCTCATCATAGAGGAACATGGCAATGACCGAATCGTCCGGAGCGTCCGTCACTCCGAAATCATCGTGCCAGAGTACAGCGTCGCCGTATTCCGAGGGAGTTACAAGACGGAGCTTTAAGCGGAAATTCCTGCCGCCGAACGCGATATGGGTTTCATAATCTTCTTCGACGGTCGGGAGCACGGTCAGTTCTTCGTTTTCAAAGATCTTTGTGATATGCTCCTTCATCCACCTGTCGGTGCCGAGAAGGTCCTTCAGATCGTTGCTCGCCCAGATGAGACGTCCGCCCATGTCGAGGAGTCCGAACGGCACATCGAGCTCTTTCAGCATGACATGCTGCGCGCGATTGTATTCCGTGGCAAAATCCACCAGTTCGGACATGATGTCGTCACGCCTGAATACAAAGAGTATCACGGCAGCAAGCGCATAGATCACGGTAAAAAGCACCGTTATCCAGAAAGCGGGTTCATATGCAAAAAACACGATGATATCGAGCAGTATCAAAAGTGCGCCCAGATAGAGAGGCCATCTCAGATATCTGCCCACATTTCCGTCAAGTCTGATTTTAGTTCCTTTTCCGGCCATTCAGATCCGTCCCGTTCTACAGCCTGCTCGTGACAAATATGTCGTAGATCGCACGTATGGCTGTCTCAAAATCGTTATTTGATACGCCAATGATGATATTGAGCTCACTTGAGCCCTGATCGATCATCTTGATGTTGACGTTGTTGTGCGCAAGGACCGCAAATATCCTTGCAGCGACACCGCGGTTTGCTCTCATGGATCTACCCACTACCGCAATGAGCGCGATGTCCGAATCGATGTCGATGCTGTCAGGGTCCGTAAGGCGGTGGAGTGCCGCAAGTACCTGCTGTTCCTTGCCCTCAAACTCAGGCTGGTGCACTATTACCGACAATGTATCTATACCCGAAGGCACATGCTCAAAATTGATCCCCGACAGTTCAAAAGCCTCAAGCGCGCGGCGTCCGAAACCTATCTCGGAGTTCATCATGTCTTTTTCGATATTGACAGAGACAAAGCCCTTCTTTCCGGCTATTCCGGTGATGGTGTAGTCTGACGACTTGCAGGTGTTTTCAACGATGAGCGTGCCCGGATCGTCGGGCTTGTTTGTGTTCCTGATGTTGATCGGGATGCCGCTCCTTCTCACGGGGAAAATGGCATCTTCATGGAGCACCGTCGCGCCCATGTATGAAAGCTCTCTGAGTTCTTTGTATGTGATGATGTTGATGACTTCGGGATCCTTTACCACTCTGGGATCCGCAACGAGGAAGCCCGAAACATCGGTCCAGTTTTCGTAAAGATCGGCGCTTGCGGCTCTCGCAAGGATGGAACCGGAAATGTCGGATCCGCCTCTTGAGAAGGTCTTTACCACGCCGTCTCTTGTCGCGCCGTAAAAGCCCGGCATTACCACGTTGTCAAGGTCTTTCAGCTTTCTTGAGAGTACTGTGTTAGTATCCTCGGAAAGGAAATTGCCGTCATCGTCAAAAAGCACGACTTCCGCGGCATCAAGAAATGTAAAACCGAGATAATCCGCCATGATCATGCCGTTCAGATATTCTCCGCGGGATGCGGCATACTGCCTTCCGGCTTTGTTTTTGAAGTTTTCGGAGATGGTTTTGAACTCACCCGAAAGGTCGAGCTTCAGCCCCAGTCCTTTGATGATCTCGTCATAGCGCTCGCGGATCCTGTTGAGGGTTTCGGTATAATCCTTTCCCTGCTCGGCCTCGTCATAGCACTTATAAAGAAGGTCCGTTACCTTTGTGTCCTTGTCGTTTCTCTTTCCCGGAGCCGAAGGGACCACATATTTTCTGTCCTCCTCGGATCTTATGATGTCTCCGGCCTTTTTGAACTGCTCGGCCGACGCAAGAGAACTGCCGCCGAATTTAACCACTTTAACCATTGTTGTCCGCGCTTTCGTTGTTTTTGTTTTATTAAGGTTCCCGATCCCCGAACCCCTTCAGGGCACTCCTATAAAATATACCTTAAATTGCCCCAAAATGCAAGAACGGAATAGAACGCGCATTTTTTGCGAAAAACGTGAAAAAAGTGAAACCTTTCTCCTGTTTTTCCGTGGATATAATCGAGTCTGTGGTTCTATTGACACAAAAGAACGGTTAATACATAATATTAGGGTTATGATTAGGGTTTTAAGGAGATGATCATTCAGTATGAAGAAAAAGGCTTTTTTCACCAGATCCGCGGCAACGTTGCTCCTTTTGACGTTTCTTGTCGGTCTCATCATGCCGGTCAGCACCGGCGCCTCACAAGACAAACGCTTTGAGATCTCTGCCGACTACGGCTACGGCAATGTCTGCAGATATGACAAATACTGTCCTTTCAGGATCACCGTAAAAAACAACGGAGACGATTTCGAGGGCAGTGTGGAACTTGCGCTGTATGACCCCGACGGGGCACTCGTCGCTCACGACAAGCGCATTTCCCTTACGGCAGGCGCGTCCAAGACAGTAAATCTGGTGTGCCTTAACGCCGAAAGGACCAACTCCTTTTTTTCCGTGAGGATCCTCGACAGGCACAACAAGACCATATACACCGAAAACTTTGTGCTCAAAGTGCCGGATCCTGATACAACTGTTTCAGTAGGTGTGCTTTCCGACGACTTCAACGCGATGTCATACCTCTCGGGAAAAAGCCTCATCGGAGCGCCCAATTTCACCACGCGTCTTTTTAAGCTCGATGCATCGACCATGCCCGAGGATTTCCTTGCTCTCGACATGCTCGATGTCATTGTTGTCTCCAATTTTTCGACTGATTCCCTTTCCGATGCACAGCTCTCGGCCCTTATGAACTGGGTGAGCAACGGCGGCCTTCTCATGACAGGCACAGGCGACAGCGCGTCCAAGACTCTGTCGGGCCTGCAGGATTACATCAGCATAAAGACCGGGGAACTGAGATCCGTAAACACCACCTTCGGTTCGGGACGGCTCACATACACCTATGATTACACTGTAGACTCGGCTTCCGAGAGTTTTTACTATGTTTACGACACCAGAGTCCAGTATGTCATGAAACAGATCGCGCTGGGTGATTACCTTAAGGAATTTGAAGATGATCTTCAGGGTCTTGCCGACACGATCGACTACGAAAGACAGAACAGATCTCTTTACGATTCCAACGCCAAGATCTATCCCGTCTGCATAAAGATCTATGAAGAAAATCAGGATCTTTTCACGACACTCTGGGACCTCTACTTCGGAGAGTCTTACGTTTCTTTCATTTCACATGCGGATTCCAGCCAGCTGGAAAGCGAAAAGATGTGGTTTCAGGAGTTCTGTGAACAGCAGCT
>JAEEGH010032610.1_pt1 | contig 10011 bp, 5 predicted proteins | sample 9134181 | NCBI WGS metagenome assembly JAEEGH01 (sample SAMN16246544, study PRJNA631951) | gut metagenome | biome: gut microbiome; feature: rumen; material: DP-attached | host: Bos | place: Iran: Karaj | collected 2018-10 | reverse complement strand
ATCATTTAGAATTTTGACATTGAAGACATCAGCAACTCTTCGTTGTTGCGTGTGTTCATGAGCAATTTCTGCAATTCCTCCATAGCCTCGACAGGCATATGCTCGGCCAAATGACGGCGCAGAATCCACATACGTCGCAGGATGGCGTCGTCGAGCAGCAGATCGTCGCGTCGGGTCGATGAGGCGAGCAGATCGACGGCCGGCCAGATACGCTTGTTGGCAATCTTGCGGTCGAGGACGAGTTCCATGTTGCCTGTGCCCTTGAATTCCTCAAAGATGACTTCGTCCATCTTGCTGCCCGTTTCGATGAGGGCCGTAGCGATGATGGTGAGCGAGCCGCCGTTTTCAATCTTGCGGGCTGCACCGAAGAATCGTTTGGGTTTCTGAAGTGCATTGGCCTCAACACCACCGGAAAGAACCTTGCCTGAAGATGGCGAAACCGTGTTGTAGGCGCGGGCCAATCGGGTAATCGAGTCGAGCAGGATGACGACGTCGTGGCCGCATTCGGTGAGTCGCTTGGCCTTTTCGATGACCATATCGGCTACCTTGACGTGACGGTCGGCCGGCTCGTCGAATGTCGATGCGATGACTTCGGCATTGACGCTACGCTGCATGTCGGTGACCTCCTCCGGTCGTTCGTCGATGAGCAGGATGATCATATAGACCTCGGGATGGTTGTAGGCAATGGCATTGGCCACCTCCTTGAGCAATACGGTCTTACCGGCTTTCGGCGGGGCGACGATGAGGGCGCGCTGACCTTTGCCAATGGGGGCGAACATGTCGATGACGCGGCACGAGTCGCTGTCGTCGTGGCCCTTGCAGAGCTTGAACTTCTCGTTTGGGAAGAGTGGGGTGAGGTGCTCGAAGGGAACACGGTCTCGGGCAAAGTCGGTGCTGCGGCCGTTGATGCTCTCGACATCGACCAATGGATAGTTGTGTTCACCCTCGTGAGGTGGACGGATAGGTCCGCGTACGACGTCGCCCTGTTTCAGGTTGTAGAGCTTGATCTGCTGCTGGGTGACGAAGATATCGTCGGGCGAGGCGAAATAATTGTAGTCCGATGAACGGAGGAAACCGAAGCCGTCGGGCATAATTTCCAGTACGCCTTCGCCGGTCAGAACGCCAGCAAACTCTTCGCGTGGCATGGCGGGAGTCATATTGGCCTCAATATCGGGCTCTTCCGGCACGATGATGTTTTTCACGGGTGCAGCTGCGACAGGCTGCTGTTTCTGTAATTTCTGTTGCTGTTTCTGAAGTTTCTGCTGAAGTTTCTGCTGCTGCTTCAGTTGCTTCTGCTTGTGGCTTTTTTGGGTGATGCCGTCGGCGCCGAAGAAGTCATTGAAGAAATTGTCGTTCAATCTGGGCGGCTGTCCGTCCTGCATCATCATGGGATTGACTTCGTTTTCATAACCACCGTCAAATCCTTGGCCATCGTCTATCGGCTGTCCGTTTTCATCGTATTGGCCATCATATTGATCCGGCCCGTAATAGTCCTGTTCGTCGTAAGGCTGTCCATCTTCGATGTATTGGCCGTCATCTTCATAAGGCTGTTCTTGGCCAATGTCCGGATTTCCCTCGTCGTATGGCTCGTCGTACATCATCTCGCCGTCCTGTGGCTCGTAGTTGCCATCGGCCATCCTGTTGTCAATTCCGTTGTTGTCCGATGGCTCTGCACCGTCAGGTTTGTTGGCCAACATCTCTTCAATTGCGGCCAATGCATTTTCCGTATTCTGTTGTTCCTTGGACTTGCGGCCGCGTCTCTTTTCAGAGATGAGTTTGATACCATCTTCCAGAGTGCCGAGGATCTGCTCAATGCCTTGTTCTTTGGATTGGGATTGGAATTTGGTTGCGTCAAGATCGAGGAGCTGCGCGATTTGCACGAGCTCCATACCATTCAAAAGATTAAGTTGTTGGGGTGTGTACATAGTGCGTACTTTACACAAAGTGTGAAATAGTCGAATTCCGAAAAAATAATAAAATTTGGGGGATTGTCCCGTTAGAGACGCTGCAAATTTATAAAAAAATAGAAGAACTTCCCCCTTTTTGCATCGTCAAATTGCGCAAATTGTACAGAAACAGCCTTTTTTGCAATCTATTGTTTGCGTTTTATAAACTCCAGAAAACTCTTGAAGTCCTTGCGCAGGATGATTCCGATGCCCTGCGTCGTAAGCGCGCTGTTGATGGAATAGTCACGCTCATTGTAGTGGCTGTAGGCCTTGGCACGCACCGTCCCGCGCGTATTGATAAGGAACTCCATGTCAAAGTCGCCGATAAACGTATTGTTCGTATTGTTAAGGCCAATGGAGTTCGCCGGATCGCGGTAGCCGAGGTTGCCCGTCATGAGCAGGCGGTCGTTCAGCAGGCGTGTCGAGACCGAGACATCCATCTCCATGTCCGAGAAGTCGCCCTTGTCACTGCGGAAGTTCGTGCCCAGCGTGAAGTTGTCGCTCATGTGGCCCAGCAGGTTGTTGAGCTGCGACGTGAGCGAAGAGCTGGCAAACGATGTCAGTTCCGAGCCCGTCTGCCTCTGCGACGTCGAGGCGTATTCCGGCGTATAGAATTTCGAGAAGAGCAGCAGGTAGAGCACCTCGCGGTTCAGCATCTCCTGCGTTCCTATGATGTTGTGGACCAATGCCTGCACGTCATCGGACGTATTCTTGATTTCCAGGTCGAAGGCAATCTGCGGCGCGGTAATCTGGCCCGTCACGTTCAGCTTGCAGTCAACGGGCAGCGTCGTGCGGCTCAAGCTGGCCACCGAGGCGAAACTCTCGTCGAGGTCTTTCAGGTTGGCCGATGGGATGTTGTAGACCGCCTTCAGGTCGAGTTCAGCCTCGCTGGGTGAGCCCGGGAAGGTAATCCGGCTGCCCTGCTGCATCTGGAAGGCCTTGGTCATCACATCGCCCTTCATTGTCACGGTGTACGAGCCCGACGTGATGTCATAGTTTCCCGTCAGGTTCATGTCGTGGAACGGGTCGTAGTGCAGCGAGAGGTCTCCGTTGCCCTTGCAGATGAGTCGGTCTTCGGCCAATGGATCCATCTGGACATACACCTGGCAACGCTCATTGGCATGAATCAGCAGATCCATTTCGACATAGGTCGGCTCTTCGGCCGCCTCTTTGGCTGTATTTTTATGGCCAATGATCCGTTGCAGTTCATTCTCCTCGGCCAGCCGGAACTGCTCCTTGTCGCGGAAGGTGAGGAAATTGTAGGCGTTTTCGGTGAAGTTCTCCTCGCCGGGTGAGAGGTTGAAGAATGATCGGCCGGCGGGAGCCATCTGTAGGCTGATGCGGTGGTGCGAATAGTTTCCGTGCATCTGGCAACGTCCTGTGGCCCAGAGTCTTCCCCAGAAAAGTGCGCCGTTCTCCTGCGTCGGGTGGTCATAGACGAGGAAGCCCGCCTGAGTCTCGGGAATGTCGATGTCCACACCGTATTCCAGCTCGTGGAAATGCTTGTGCTCCAGGTCAAGCGTCAGCACGGCCTTCTGCCCGAAGCGGTCGGTCACGGTGACATTATTGAGGCCAACGAACCCCGTCGGCGCATCGGCATTGGCCACAAGATTAAGCGTATCCGTCACGTAGAAGCGCACGCCGCCCAGCTGTTCGTGCGTGAAGTTGACGTTCTGGAGCAGCGGCCGGCCCTCGAGGTTCAGCGAGTCGCAGTCGCCGAAGACGCGTATGTCGCCCGACGTGTGTCCGTGCAGGTCCTGCAATGCGCCGCCCAGCCAGTAGTGGAGGAAGTCGATGGGCAGCGAGTCGGTGTTGAAGCGCAGGTCGATGGTGTCGTGTACCTCATGCAGGTGGACGTCACAATCCACATGGCTGTTGTGCAGGGAATCGCTCTGGATGTCGGCCAACAGGTGCAGCCGCGTCCGCTCGGCATCGAAGGCAAACGAAATCTGCGCCTCGTTCAGATCTGTGCCGATGTAGGTGAGCGAATCAATCTGCAACGACCGTGCCTGGAACAGCAGACTGGGCTGCGACGTGACGAAAAGGTCGCCCGAGGCATAACCGCCGAAGTTGATGTAGCCCTTGCGCAACATGCCGAGGAAGAAGTCCAGCTGCCAGTTGTCCATGTGGACCTGCATGTTCAGACCTTCATCCTCGCCGAACGAACCGGAAATGTCGAGTTGTTGATTCTTGTTTGTAATTCGAAGATTGTCAATGATGTAGTTGTTGTCTTCGCCTTCGTGCAGCACGGCATCGGACGTTTGGAACTTTTTTCCGTCTATGGCCAATGTCGATGGCCGCATCTTGACGAGCAGCGGGTCGGGTTCGTAGGTGATGGCCAATGAACTTTCCAGCCGATGGCTCGGATTTCTGTACTCAAAGTTGACATCTGCATCGAATTTTGTGGGGTAGGGGCTGCCGCTGGCCATTGGCCCGACTCCCTTGGCGCTGAAGTGGCACGTGTCCTCGCCGTTCACCCATTTCGGGACATTCACGGCGGCGGTGACTTTGTGGCCGATGGTGTCCCACTCGGCCTGGAACGTAGCGTCATCGGCCAACAGTCCAGGGAACTTCATGATGCGTGCAAATTGTGGGTGTGACGGCACGTAGCCGATGATAGATGTGGGTGTGCCGACGATGTTCGCGATGGGCGAGACGAGCGCAAAGACCGAGACGGCCTGTTCCTTCTGGTGCGTGAGGCGCAGCGAGCCGAGGTGCAGCTGTTCCTCTCCGTTCATGATGACGAGCGAGTCTATCCGCGCGTATCCCACGGGAATCTCATTAGCCATGAACGGACTTTTCCAGGCCGATGGCTTGTTGTGCGTGGATGAGGCATTGGCCAATGAGACATTCACACTCACGAGTCCGCAGAACGACAGCCCGTCGAGGTTGGAGATTTCGGTCAGGTGCAGTGCATGCGGATGGATGTCGTGGACGCGGGCATTGGCTGTAATCTGCGTCGCGGTGTCGGTGAATTGCACGTCGGCCTGTCCGTTCAGTCGGCACAGCGGGTCGTGGCTGCCGAACCGTGCCGAGATGCGGCGGTTGCTGTAGGAGCCGTCCAGCGTCAGGTCGCGGTAGGTGTGCCGTTCGATTCTGGCCGATGCGATGCCGCCGTTCAGTGTAACCTGGAGCGGGTCATTGGCCGATGCCTTGTAGTTCAATCGCGTCGTAAACCTGCTTTCCAGCGTGCCGTCGGTCGATATTTTTCCTTGAAAATCAATGCTGTCCGATGAAAATCCGCCCAAGGTCCCATCCCAACGTAGCGTATTGACCTGTTGTGCATAGGGACGGATTTCCATTGGCCATGAAAGTCCGAATTCTGACAGGATTTCTTCGATGGCGGACCGTGCGATGCGGCTGGACAGAAACTGCGCGTCATAGCGTGCACGTGCAAGCGAATCGCGTGATGATTTTAGGTACGTGCGCGCGTGAATTTCGCCCCAATCGGCGGCCTCAAGGTCGATGCTGCGCAGGTAGATTTCGAGTGAATCGCGCGTCAGCATCAGTTCTCCGTGGGTTTTGATTTCGGCCAATGCGCCATCGGCCAAAACCTTGACCAGAACCGCCGAAAGGTTGTGCGCCTGCAGCTGTTCGCCAGCCAATAGGGCTTGGCCACGGAATTCCTGTAGCGTGAGACCGCTCTTTTCGTGTAGTTTCATGCGCTTCAGTGACAGCTCCATGCCGGTTCGGTGGTTGATGTCAAGTGAAATGACGGCACTCACGTCATTGAAAGACAAGTGGTTGAAGTCCGGAAGTGACGTATGCGAGCTGTGTTTCTGGTCCTTCACGTCATAGGTGATTGCACCTTGACGGAGGAACAGTGAGTGTAGGGAAATGTCATTCAGGAAGTGTCTCTCTTGGTTGTCTTTCGCTTTCGGCATGAGCGCCTCGACAATGAAGGCATAGTTGGGTTCTGCAGCCAATGAATCTTTTGTCACAAAAAGCTTGAAATCAACCAACTGCACTGTATTTACGACCAATTTCCGTTGCAAGAGAGGGATGACTTCAACGGCTACCATCGCACGGCGGGCGCAGAAAAGTGTGTCATTGTTGCGGTCAAAGATGACCATCTGGTTGATGCCAATCTGGTTCAGCCAATTGACCTCGACATTGCCCATTTCAACGCGTGCATTCAATTTCTCACACAATTTTTCGCGTACGTTGGTCTCTACCAATATGCCGGCCAGATTGAAATGCGCGACGATGTACAGACACAACACAAGCAAGGCCACCATGAGTGCCATGATGTGCATCGATTGCTTGAAGATGTAAAGAAATCTGCGCATTCTTGTAGTCTCTGATTTTTACTACAACCGCTTAATATATAACGTATTTGTCGCGGATTCTCTTGTATTTGGCCAATGGCTCCTGCCACGTCTTACGAATCTGTTCTTCGGAAAGACCGTCGGCTATCTGCTGGCGCAATTGGTCTGTGCCTGCCAATCGGTCAAAAAAAGTAGTCTGCTTGATCCAACCTACTGGCTGTGTCTTGTTTTGCATCTGCTGTTGGCATTGTATCAGCCAAGTGAGGTGGAATCCTTTGGCCAATGACATTGGCCGCAAATCCAATCCATGACACAATTTCTCCTCCTGGAGCGGATGGCGTGCTGCCTCGCAGTCATGTGGCGTGAAGGAAAAATCGCCCTGCATCTCCGGGTGTCCGATGACCTCAAATGGCCAGTCGGTGCCGCGCCCCACGCTGATGTCGGTCGCCTCAAACAGGCAAAGGCTGGGGTAGAGACGGATGGCGTGGTCGGTGCGCAGGTTCGGCGATGGGGCAATCGGCAGTGAATAGTCGTCGCCATGGCGCCAGCCGAATACGGGAATGACTGTCTGCTGTGGGGCCTTGTCGCCCGTCCAGTGCTCTCCAGTCATCATTTTGGCCAATTCTCCGAGGGTGCAACCATGCAGCAACGGCACTTCGACCATGCCGACAAACGACTGGAAACGCGGATCGAGCACTGGGCCGTCAATCGTGTCATGCGGGTTGGGCCGGTCGAGTACGATAACCTCCGTACCGCTCTCGCCGCAGGCCTGCAAAAGGTAGTAAAGCGTTGAAAGATAGGTGTAAAAGCGACAGCCCACGTCCTGTACGTCGAAGACGACGCAATCCACCACTTGCAGCCACTCCTGCTGCGGCTTCTTGTTCTTGCCATAGAGCGAATAGACGGGCAGCGTCCGTTGTTTTTCGTATTGGCCGTCACTCACCGCATCGCCCGCGCTCACCGTTCCCTTCAGCCCGTGTTCGGGAGTCATCAGAAAACGCACATCAACGCCTCTCGTTATCAGGGTGTCGGCCAATGAAACCCATTGGCCATCAAAACGTTGCACGACCGATGTCTGGTTGACCAGCAGGGCGACCTTCTTGTCTTTCAGCAGGGGGAGATATTCGTCCATCCTCTCGGCTCCTGGTTGCGGTTTCTTGGCCAATGGCGCAGAAGTTCCGATTGGGGGCGCGGCCTCACGGTTTTGCGCTGTGCAGGATGTCATCTGTACCAAAATGATAGCCAAAAGAGCCAAAAAAGAGGAAAACTTGAAATTCATTTTGTGAATCTTGAAAAAATTCGCTATATTTGCGCCGCAAAGTAAATGAAAAAAAATCATTTTGCAAAATTTCTCGTGTGAAAAATAGATAAAATGAAGAGCGCACTCGAAATTATCCGCCATTTTTATCCTAAAGATACGCCCTTGCGCCGGCTTCTCATCCAACATAGCACGCAGGTCCGCGACAAGGCACTTGCCATTTTGTCCAATCCCGAACTCGTGGGGCTGGACATCAATGTTCAGTTGGTCAACGATGGCGCGATGCTGCACGACATCGGCATCATTCGGTGCGATGCTCCGAGCATCCATTGCGAGGGGACGGAACCATATCTGCTGCATGGGACAATCGGTGCGCGGATGCTACGCGAATTCGGGGCCGAAAATGGCGTGGATCTGGAGTCGTATGCCCGAATCTGCGAGCGGCACACTGGGGCCGGTCTGACCCGCGAGGATATCATCGGACAAGACCTCCCGCTGCCGAATGACAGGGACTTGTTGCCCGAGACGTTGGAGGAGAAATTGGTCTGTCTGGCCGACAAATTCTATTCGAAGTCGTCGCCCGACAAGGAGAAGCCGATGGAGCGCGTCCTGGCCTCGATGCGGAAGTTCGGGACTGGCACGGTCGAGCGTTTTGCCGAACTTTGTGACACGTTCCGTGTCCCGTTGGGCAATTCGTAAGGTTTATGGCCAATGGCACTGATTTTGCTGCACCATTGGCCGAAAAAATGAAAAAGAATTAAGGTAAACATAGCTGTTATGGCACAGAAACAAGACTATTATGAGGTGTTGGGCGTGAACAAAAACGCCACTGAAGAGGAAATCAAGAAAGCCTACAAGAAATTGGCAATCAAATACCATCCAGACCGCCAGTCTGGCAAGTCGGATGAAGAGAAGAAAGAGGCCGAAGAGAAATTCAAGCAGTGCGCCGAGGCATACGAGGTGCTGAGCGACCAGAACAAGCGTGCCCGCTACGACCAATTCGGATTCGAAGGTCTGGAAGGCGGCGGATTCGGTGGCGGCGGTGGAGCCGGTTTCGATCCGTTCGACATCTTCAACTCATTCTTCCATGGTGCTTCAGGCGGCGGTTTTAAGGTCAACTTCGGCGGCGGTGGCGGCTTCAGCAGCTTCTTTGGAGACGAGGACGAAGGCGGTTCTACGCGAGGTTCGAGCATCCGAGTTCGCGTCAAAGTATCGTTGGCCGACGTTCAAAATGGTGTCGAGAAGCATCTGAAAGTCAAGAAATATGTGTCATGCCAGCACTGCAACGGTACGGGCGCAAAAGACGGTACGGAATTGGAGCGTTGCCCGAAGTGCTCAGGTCGTGGACGTCTCATCAAGCAGGTTCGCACGCTGTTCGGCGTTGGTCAGACAGAGGTCATCTGCCCCGACTGTCAGGGCACGGGCAAGCGAATCAAGACGCGTTGTTCGCATTGCAACGGCGAGGGTGTCGTGATGGGCGAGGAGACGATTACCGTCAAGATTCCGGCCGGCGTGGAGGATGGAATGCAGCTCAACCTTCAGGGCTATGGCAATGCTGGACGACGTGGCGGCGGCAAGGGCGACCTCTTCGTCTTGATTGAAGAGGAGAAGCAGGATACCTTCATCCGCCAGGACAACATGCTGATCTATTCGCTGTTGCTCGACTTCCCGACGGCCGCTTTGGGCGGCGAAGTCGAAATCCCGTTGGTGAACGGCACGCAGACCATCAAGATTGCTCCGGGCACGCAGCCCAACACGCAGATTCGTTTGGCCGGACAGGGTCTGCCGTCGGTCAATCGCTATGGCAAGGGTGATCTGATTGTAAATGTCGGCGTCTATGTGCCGGAGAAGCTCGACGATGAGGAGAAGAAGCTCATCACCGAACTGAAGTCGCACAAGAACATCACTCCGACACCGTCGCTCTTCGACAAGTTCCGTCAGAAGGTGCGTTCGATGTTCTCGTAAAGGTTTTCCCAGAATGGGAAGAACCCTTTATATGACTTTTAGAACTTTAAGTATTTCAGTTCTATAGAATAATCAATTCTACAATCAAATGAGAAACTAAGAAAATATTATGTCAAATATTATATCTTTAACAGTAGAAAACTTTCGTTCATATAAGGATGAAACTACATTTACATTCGAGGCTATTGATTCGGATGTGTGCAATGGCAATTATCATGATGTAGTTTTAGCAAATGGTGAAAATATTCGTTTGTTGAATAGTGCAGTTTTTTATGGAGCTAATGCGGCTGGAAAGAGTACTGTTATTTTTGCATTGTATCGAATTCAAGAGTTCGTCCTAAATGTCGAAAAGAATATCAAGAATATTCAAAATAAAGAACTGCCTTATTTCCCTCATTTGTTGTCTGAGTCGACGAAGAATGCCCCTATTAAAATGGTTCTTGATTTTATTGTGAATAAGGAAATATATAGTTATGCCTTTTCTTACAATAAAAATGGCTTTATTACGGAAAAACTAAAGAATAAAAGTAGAGATATTACGTTATTTAGTAGGGATGGAGAAGGCAATGTAAAG
>JAEEGH010032609.1_pt1 | contig 10011 bp, 4 predicted proteins | sample 9134181 | NCBI WGS metagenome assembly JAEEGH01 (sample SAMN16246544, study PRJNA631951) | gut metagenome | biome: gut microbiome; feature: rumen; material: DP-attached | host: Bos | place: Iran: Karaj | collected 2018-10 | reverse complement strand
AGTTGCAGGTGATAGGCAATACTGTTGTTGTGGTGGAGCATGACGAGGAGATTAACCGCTCATCGGACTACATAAACGATGTGGGACCGGAGGCAGGACGCCACGGCGGCGAGATTATCTATCAGGGACCCACCAACCAGTTGGAAAAGAATTCCGGCAGTTGGACGGTAAAATACCTTACCGGCGAGGAGTGCATTCCCGTGCCGTCTTCACGCCGCCCCTGGAACAACTTCATTCTTGTAAAAGGTGCCCGCCAGAACAATCTGGACGGCATTGACGTAAAGTTCCCGCTCAACGTGATGACCGTTGTAACGGGAGTGAGCGGATCAGGCAAGAGCACCCTGGTGCGCGATGTGCTGTACCGTCACCTCAAGAACATATACGGAGAGTCCGGCGAGCGCCCGGGCGAGTGCATGGGCATTGAGGGCGATACCGGCATGGTACGCGCCGTGGAGTTTGTTGATCAGGACCCCATAGGCAAGACCACCCGCTCCAACCCCGTCACCTACGTCAAGGCTTACGATGAGATACGCAAACTCTTTGCCGACCAGCCTCTGTCGCATCAGATGGGCTACAGGCCCACACACTTCTCATTCAACTCCGAGGGCGGACGCTGCGAGGAGTGCAAGGGCGAGGGCGTGGTAACCGTATCCATGCAGTTCATGTCGGACCTGCAGATGGTGTGCGAGAGCTGTCACGGCCGCCGTTTCAAGAACGACGTTCTGGAAGTAACCTACAAGGGCAAGAACATCTGGGAGATACTTGAGATGACAGTAAACCAGGCAGTCGAGTTCTTCTCGGCCGATGATGCCGCCGAGCGCCGCATTGTCAAGAAACTGGAGCCGCTGCGCCAGGTAGGACTGGGTTACGTAAAACTGGGTCAGTCTTCATCGACCCTGTCGGGCGGTGAGAGCCAGCGCGTAAAACTGGCCTATTTCCTGAGTCTTGAGAAGGCCGATCCCACCATATTCATATTCGATGAGCCCACCACCGGCCTGCATTTCCACGATATCCGCAAACTGCTGGAGTCTTTTGATGCCCTGATACGTCGCGGCCACACCGTAATCATCATAGAGCACAACATGGATGTGATAAAGTGTGCCGACCACGTTATTGACCTGGGCCCCGAAGGCGGTGAGCGCGGAGGCCATCTTGTAGTCTGCGGCACCCCCGAGCAGGTTGCCGCCTGCCCCGAATCCTACACCGGCCGTTTCCTCAAGGACAAACTTTAAAATGATACCATTGGGGTCAGACCCCATTGGTACTATTTTCAATATAATTGACTATTTTTGCCTCTTGACTAACAATTAAATGTCATGGCTGAGAAGAAATCCGACGAGAAACGTCCTTTCAAAGAACGTCTCAAAGTTTTCCTTACCAAGGATATCTGGTCATTCGACCTGAATCGCAGAGGCCCGCTTCTTAGGGCCGTCGGTAACACCGTAAAGGTAGTTGTAATCGCCATCCGCACATTCCTGGATGACAAGATAATGGCACGTGCCGCCGCACTTACCTACTCTACGCTTTTCGCAATCGTCCCCATCCTGGCGCTTATTTTTGCCGTAGCACGCGGATTAGGATTTGAGAATGTGCTGAACACTCTCATTAAAGAGGGCATCGTTAACAGCGACTCCACCTTGGTAGTGACAGAGCCCGTAATGAATGCCGATTCCCTGGCCATCGCATACAACGATGTCATAAGCGGCGACAGCATCAGCACTGCAGCCCAGGTAACCGAAACCACAACCAACGAAACCCTAAAAACAGTCATGCAGTTCATTGACGGCTACATGCAGTATGTATCAGGCGGTGCTTTCGTGGGTATCGGCCTTCTGTTCCTGCTATGGTCAGTCTATTCGCTGGCCGATAACATAGAGGGTAACCTGAACCAGATCTGGCACATAAAACAGGCCCGAGGCATGGGGCGCAAGATAACTGACTACTTCTCGCTGATTATACTGATACCCATAGGTATAGTGAGTCTTAGCGGTCTCACAAGTTTCGTAAAAATGCGTCTCACAGCCATGGAAGGATACCTGCTGCTTGGCGGATTCGTGCAGTTCCTGATTGTGGCACTCCCCTTCCTGATTGCAGGCCTTATCTTCACCGGGTTCTACATATTCATGCCCAACACCAAGGTAAAGTTCAAATATGCCGTAATACCGGGATTCATTGCAGGCTGCCTGTTCACGATACTTCAGAACCTCTATTTTGACGGTCAGTTGGCCCTGTCAAGTTACAACCAGATCTACGGAGGTTTCGCCGCCCTGCCCTTGTTCCTTTTCTGGCTGAATATTTCATGGTCAATCATCCTGTTCGGCTGCGAACTCTCATATGTAAGCCAGAACAACGACAACTTCAACTACTTCAAGGAGCCCGAGAAGATAAGCCGTCGCCATCAGGACTACTACTGCCTTATGGTCATGTCGTGCATCTGCAAGAGGTTCAGCAAACATCTTCCCGCCCTAAACCGCAAGGAGTTGGCCGGCGAACTGAAGATACCTATCCGTTACGTCATCTCATCGCTTGACATGCTGGTCGAGGCCGGACTTCTGGAAACAGTACTTAAGTCCGATGAACGCGAACCTGCTTACGTACCATCGACCGATCCCACTAAGATAACCGTAGTATTCGTTCTTTCCAAGATTAACAACAGCGGTTATTGCGACATGGATCACGCTATGGAGAGCGAAATACACGGAGCTCTGCTCAAGATTGACGATGAGCGCAAACACCTTAGCGGTGACATTTGGTCCACTCCGCTGGCTGACCTTTGACAGCTTGTCAGACTAAAGATAAAAACGCATGACATTTTGTCATGCGTTTTTTATTGGCACCACATTTGTCTCTTATACTGCGAAGGCGCCCCGAAAGGGAGCCGGATAAAACAGAATGTTTAACAATTAAAGTATAGGAGGTTACAACTATGTTACTCGCAAGAAGAAATCAGAATTACAATCAGAATTGGTTACCCAGTCTGTTCAACGATTTTATGAATGACGATTGGTTCACTACCCGCACCGCAGCCAGTGTACCGGCTCTGAACGTAATCGAGAATGAGAAGAACTACGAACTTGAGTTCGCTGTTCCGGGTCTCAAGAAAGAGGAACTGAACCTGCAGGTTGATGCCGATGGCGTAATGTCAATCTCAATGGTTCACAAGAACGAGGAGAACAAGGAGGACAAGAAACGCAACTACATCCGCCGCGAGTTCTCTTATCAGGAGTTCAACCAGAGCTACATCCTGCCCGATGATGCAGACCGCGAGAAAATATCGGCCAAAGTTGAGAATGGCGTACTGACAATCGACGTACCCAAGCTGCCTGCCGAAAAGCAAGCCCAGGCCGTACAGAGCATCGCAATCTCATAAGGCATAATAAGTTCAACAAAAAAGGAAGGCCGTTTGGCCTTCCTTTTTTTGTTTTATCTTATCACCACTTTCCTGTTGTTTATGATGTAGATGCCGGCCGGCAGTTCATCAGGCGATTCGGCAGCCACGCGCTGACCGAAAAGATTGTAGATTGCCTTAGGTGCATCGGTCTCTTCACGGACATCTTCAACACCGCTGGAGACACCTCCCAATCCGCGTACAAAGCCGGCGTAAGCATGTTTGCGGTATCCGTCAAAATCCCAGATACCCACCGGAGTATTGGCACGCCATCCGCCCTGCTCGGGAGAATCTTTGGTACACCACTGGCATATGCCCCACTGCTGTTCTGCAGGCACCAGACGGAAGTACTGCTTTATGATCCACTCATAGTAATTAGCCATATTCTTGTGCTGCTGCTCCGTCATCTTCCCGGTAGGAACATCTTTGCCGTTAATATCCACATAACCCATATCCAGTTCACTTACACGGACATACTTGCCTGTTTCGGCCATAAGCCTGAACATATTGATGATGGCGGTCTGCTTATTGGTCTGAGTGGCACCGTCCTCATAATATGAAATATGCATTTGGGTTCCGATGCCGTCAATTTTGGTCACGCCGTCGGACTCCCACTTCTTAATCCAGTTGATAAGCGACTTGAGTTTCTTGTTCTGATCCCAGTCCGATTCCAGATTATAGTCATTTATAAATAGTACCATATCATCGGGACCGTACTTACGGGCCAGACGACAGGCCTGGCGCACATAGTCCAGATCACCCATATAATCCTGCCAATAGAAGGCATCGCCGCCCACATCCCATGTGGCATCCGGATTGCCATTGGCACTGTACTTGGTTGAATGCTGAAGCGCATAGTTTCCGCTGCCGTCATTACCACCGCCGGAGATTGCCTCATTCACCAGATCCCAAGCCTTGACTTTGCCGCCGCAGGCTTCCATCATGCCCTTTATCCACTTGTCCATAGCATAAACAAGGGTATCGTGCATCTCCTGCCGGGTCTGAGAGACATACTTAACCTGAGGACCTTCAACCTTAATACTCTTTATATAGATGTCACCCTCAAAATCACCACACTGAAGCAACAGGAAGTTGGTACCCAGAACAGGAACATAATTAACTTCAACATCCTGCCATTCATCAGTGAAGGGAATGTTGGGACATACACCTGAACTCCAGCCTGTATCCCAGTCGCCCATCTTGCTGTGCAGAGTGCCCGCCTTTGAGCCTCGAACGGTTATGGTTACCTTGCAATCCTCATCTATTTTAGCCTTGATGCCAGTCATAACAAGGAACTGTACATCCCAGGAGTTTTCACAAATCTTTGAGCAATTTACATGAAGGCCGTTTGTTGCATCAAATGAAATTGAAAAACCGAATTTATCAAAATCCGAATGCCAGTCCACACTCTGTGACGTGCGGAAATCCTTACTGGCAATCACACCCATCTCAGTCCCCCCATTGGGATCGGGCTTATCGGCCAGCAGTTTGAGCAACCAGGTCTTGGGCTGCTGAGAATGCCAAGCCAGAGTATGACCGTAAACATTCAGACCGGCTGCGGTAGCGGTATTCACATAACTCTTAACCGTATTGAAGTTCATATCTCCGTTGCCGTTCACCACACTACCCATCTTCATGGCATTGCCTGCAACTGTCTCGGTAAAGTTGCCGTTTATCATGTTCCGGTAGGACTGATTATTGAGGTAGTCATTGACAGTGGTTCCGGCGCCCAGTTTGAAATTGGGATACTTGGAATAGTCTATATAGTCCTTGAGAGCATCATACTCGTCCAGATATCGGTAATCATCGTTATCGGGTTTACCCAACTCGAATTTCTCCTGCGCTGCAGCCGGCACTGCCATGCTGAGAGCCATAATAAAACAGAATAAGTCCTTCATAATCATGCAAAACTACACAAAAAAGAGCATCCGGCAACCCGAATGCTCTTTTTTAACTAAAATAGTACCAAAGGGGTCAGACCCCATTGGTATCATTCCCAGTTCTCCTGAGTCTTGCGGATGTAGCTCTTGTAGCGGAGCTGAGCCATCTTCTGTGCCTCAGCAAAGAGCTCCTCGGCCTCATTGGGATATGCCTTCTTGACTGAGAGGTAACGAACCTCACCCATCAGGAAGTCATGGAAGTTCTCCCAGTTAGGCTCCTTTGAGTCGAGTGAGAACGGATTCTTACCCTCCTCGGCAAGAGCGGGATTGTAACGCCACAAGTGCCAGTAACCACACTCGACAGCCTTCTTCTCCTCGGCCTGGCTCTTACCCATGCCGCCCTTGGCCTTAAGACCGTGGTTGATACAGGGAGCGTAAGCGATTACGATTGAAGGACCGTGCCAAGCCTCGGCCTCGCGGATAGCCTTGAGGCACTGTGCATGGTCGGCACCCATTGCGATCTGAGCGACATATACATAACCGTAAGTGGTAGCGATCATACCAAGATCCTTCTTGCGGATTCGCTTACCCTGAGCGGCGAACTGGGCGATAGCACCCAGAGGAGTAGCCTTAGATGCCTGACCGCCGGTATTTGAGTAAACCTCGGTATCAAGTACCAGGATGTTCACATCCTCACCGCTGGCGATTACATGGTCAAGACCGCCGTAACCTATATCGTATGATGCACCGTCACCACCGATGATCCACTGTGAACGTTTAACCAGATAGTGGTCAAGAGTCTGGAGCTCCTTGCAGGTGGGGCAGCCCTTGGCAGCGCTCTCAGCAATGCAGGCACGCAGTTTAGGAGCAATCTCCTTGGTCTTGTCGGCATCATCCTTGTTGGCAATCCACTCCTGTGCCAGTTCCTTGTACTCGGCACTGGTCTTATCGGAATCTATCATCTCCTGGAGCAGCTTGGCAACACGCTCTTTCATCTTCTTGTTACCCAGAGCCATACCCAGGCCAAACTCACAGAAGTCCTCAAACAGTGAGTTGTTGAATACAGGACCCTGACCCTTCTCGTTCTTGGTGTAAGGAGTTGAAGGAATAGAAGCTGAATAGATTGATGAGCAACCGGTAGCGTTGGCAATCATCTGACGGTCACCAAAGAGCTGTGAAAGCAGCTTGACGTACGGAGTCTCACCGCAACCTGAGCAAGCACCTGAGAACTCAAACAGAGGCTGAGCGAACTGTGAGTTCTTAACGTTGCTCTTGATGTCAACCAGATCCTGCTTTGAGGGAACCTTAACAAGCTTGTCCCAATCGGCAGCCATCTTCTTCATATCGGCTGCATCGGGGTTGAACGGAACCATTGTGAGGGCCTTGCCGGTCTTGGGGTTACCCGGGCAGATGTCGGCGCAGTTGCCGCAGCCAAGGCAGTCCAGAACTGAAGGCTCGATGATGAAGTGCATACCCTTCATAGCGGCGGGAGCCTTCATCTCGATGGTATCAAGGTTATCAAAGCCCTTCAATTCGTCATCGGTCAGAACGAACGGACGGATGGCAGCGTGAGGACAGATGTATGCGCACTGGTTGCACTGGATACAGTTGTCTTTGTTCCATGCGGGAACGAATGCCTCGACACCACGCTTCTCATAAGCGGCGGTACCAACCATCCATGAACCGTCAACTGTGCCATGCTTTGTAAAGTCAGAAACCTTCAGCAGGTCACCAGCCTGGGCGTTGATAGGACGAACCAGCTCCTTAACGAATGCGGGAGCGTTATCGGCCTTAGCCTCATCATCGGGCAGGTTAGCCCACTCGGGCTTAACAACGAGCTGCTTGTACTCACCACCACGGTCGATAGCGGCGTAGTTCAGGTCAACAACATCCTGACCCTTTGCTCCGTAAGACTTCAGGGCAGCAGCCTTCATCTTCTCAACTGCAAGCTCTACAGGAATAACGCCTGTGATGCGGAAGAATGCAGACTGAAGGATGGTGTTGGTACGGTTACCCAGACCAATCTCCTGAGCAATCTTGGTAGCGTTGATGGTATAAACGGTGATATTGTTCTTAGCGAAGTAACGCTTTACCTTGTTAGGCATGAACTTCTCCAGCTCGTCGCCCTCAAAGATGGTGTTGAGCAGGAACTGACCGTTCTTCTGCAGACCGCGTGTAACATCGTACATGTGCAGGTAAGCCTGAACGTGGCATGCAACGAAGTTAGGTGTGGTTACCAGATAGGTTGAACGGATGGGGGTATCACCAAAACGCAGGTGTGAGCAGGTAAAGCCACCTGACTTCTTTGAGTCATAGCTGAAATATGCCTGGCAATACTTATCAGTGTTGTCACCGATGATCTTGACCGAGTTCTTGTTGGCACCAACAGTACCGTCGGCACCCAGGCCGTAGAACTTGGCCTGGAACATGCCTGCACCGCCAAGAGCAATCTCCTCAACCTCGGGCAGTGATGTGAATGTAACATCATCAACAATACCGATGGTGAAGTGGTTCTTGGGCTCGGGCATAGCCAGGTTGTTGAATACGCTGATGATCTGAGCGGGAGTGGTATCGTGGCTGCCCAGACCATAGCGGCCGCCTACGATGAGAGGACGATCCTGAACATCGTAGAAAGCATCCTTTACATCCAGATACAGAGGCTCGCCGTTTGCGCCGGGCTCCTTGGTACGATCCAGAACGGCAATGCGCTTAACAGTCTTGGGAACTGAAGCAAGCAGGTGCTTTACTGAGAACGGACGATACAGATGAACTGAGATCATACCTACCTTCTGGCCGTTGGCGTTCAGGTAGTCGATAGCCTCGCGGGCTGCATCGGTTGCAGAACCCATCAGGATAACCATGCGGTCTGCATCCTTGGCACCGTAGTATGAGAACAGATGATACTCACGACCTGTGATCTTGGAGAGCTCGCCCAGATACTTCTCAACTACATCGGGCACTGCATCGTAGTAAGGATTGCTGGCCTCACGGTGTGTGAAGAATGTCTCGGGGTTCTCGGCAGTACCACGGGTGATAGGACGCTCAGGTGACATAGCGCGGTCACGGAAGCGCTTGATATACTCCTCCTTTACCAGAGGACGTACATCCTCCTGATCCAGAAGCTCAATCTTGTGATACTCGTGTGATGTGCGGAAACCGTCAAAGAAGTTTACGAACGGAACGCAGGTCTCAAGTGAAGCAAGGTGAGCGGCAGCAGTCATATCCATAACCTCCTGAACAGAACCCTCGCAAAGCATTGCGAAACCTGTCTGGCGGCAAGCCATAACATCCTGGTGGTCACCGAAAATGCACAGAGCGTGAGATGCCAGAGTACGTGCTGATACATCGAACACGCAGGGAATCAGCTCACCGGCAATCTTGTACATGTTAGGAATCATCAGCAGAAGACCCTGAGAAGCGGTGAAGGTGGTTGTCAGAGCACCGGCCTGAAGTGAACCGTGCACTGCACCTGCGGCACCGGCCTCAGACTGCATTTCCTGAACTGTGACGGTCTGGCCCCAGAGGTTCTTTCTGCCACGGGCGGCCCACTCGTCAACGTGCTCCGCCATAGGTGATGACGGGGTGATGGGGTAGATAGCGGCTACCTCCGAGAACATATAGCTCACGTGAGCTGCAGCCTCGTTACCATCACAAGTGATAAATTTCTTTGCCATAATTTGAAATTTGTTTTTGAAAATCTTGTGTCAATCAATAAAGCATTCCGAACATCCACAACGGAATCACGTTTTCATGTCCCGCATCCAGTCCGTCAACGGCATAGAACGAATCCTGCTGCTGGCGTGTCTTACCCTCGGTAGTGGAAACCTTGAAGTTTACGTTTCCGTCAACCAGGAACGACCATCCCTTAGCACCCTTGTGCACCACATGGTCCTTCCACATGGAGTTGACAAAGAAGGTGTCAATCACATCCTGACGGTCCTGACGCGGCGGATAGATGGTATAGATAAGGTTGGAGTTATGCATCAGCACGCGGCAGGGTTTCTTGGGGAAACTGTCGCCCTTGGTATAGACCATATTGATGAGTCGGGCATCGGCCAGATACTTGATGTAGTTCATTACCGTGGCGCGTGACGTATCGGTCTCAATAGCCAGCTGGCTTACATTGGGGGCCGATGTACCCTGCACCGCCATCATGTAGAACAGTTTCTTGATTTTGGCCAGGTACTTAAGATCTATCTGCTTGATGAGCAGTATGTCAACCTCCATCATCATGTTCATGGTCTTGAGCAGATTCTCGGAATAGTTGCGCTGCTGCAGGAAGAACGGATAGAACCCGTGATGCAGATAATCCTGGAAATAATCCAGCGGATTTACCTGCTGCAGCACCTCCTGTGCTATCTGAACATGATTCCTGAGTATGTCATCCAAACGGCGTGCCTTGAACTGCGTGCCGGCTTTGAGGTTCAGGAACTCTCGGAACGAGAAACCGCGCAGGTTATATGAACTTACAATGCCATTAAGTTCCGGGTTCTCCTCCTTAAGACGCATGACCGATGATCCCGTAAAGATGATCTTAAGGTCAGGGTACATATCGTAGCACTTGCGCAGCTCCCTGCTCCAGTCCGGATGCTTGAACACCTGGTCTATCAGGAGCACCTTACCGCCCATCTTATGGAAATTGCCCGCAAACTCGGCAATGCCGTGACCCTGGAAATAGAAGTTGTTCATGTTTATGTACAGACATGAACGGTCACGTCCAAACTTCTCCTTGGCATACTGAAG
>JAEEGH010032607.1_pt1 | contig 10011 bp, 9 predicted proteins | sample 9134181 | NCBI WGS metagenome assembly JAEEGH01 (sample SAMN16246544, study PRJNA631951) | gut metagenome | biome: gut microbiome; feature: rumen; material: DP-attached | host: Bos | place: Iran: Karaj | collected 2018-10 | reverse complement strand
TGTAACCACAGGCTCTGCCTCGCATCCTTCACAATCACAGGATACGGACATATTTCTCATAACATTAATGTAGGAAATATGGCCTTTAAAATGATCAATCGTTCCCTTTGTGGACTCTGAAATGCGTTCCATAAGTTCTTCTTCATCGATATCAAAAGGATTCGTTTGTGTATGGATTTCTGCCTTTCCGATTCGTCCATCCGCACATCCGATTCCGATGTTTTTGTTAGAGCCACCGAAACCGCCCATCACATGACCCTTAAAATGGGTAAGAGCAAGGAAGGAATCATAGTCTAAAAGGCTCTTTCCTACATGGATTTCGTCAAACCATTTTCCGCCCTTCACCGGAAGTACATCTACACCATGCTCATCCATAATATCCACCGGAGCAAAGGTCCAGCCGTTTACTTCCAGGGTTTTTCTGTGGGCTTCCGTTGTGTATCTGCTTCCTTCATAATAGGTGTTGGTTTCCACAATGGTGGCATCCTTGTCCTTAAATTCTTCTTCAAACAAAGATTTAACCCAAGGGCGCGGAATGATATTTGGTCCTTCCGCCTCTCCGGTGTGAAGCTTGACTGCTATTTTTCCTTCCAGTCCTTTTGATACTTTTTCATAAAGCTTCTTTAAGCCTTCTTCGGACAAATCTCTTGTAAAGTATACAACGGATTTTTCTCCGGTTCGCTTTTCAATCGGTACGTACTTGTCACCGTCTTTTCCCGGAACTTTCATCATTTCTGCCATAAAAAACCTCCTTTAATCACTCATTTGAAATCAACATCGCCCTTAAATAGCCTGCTGTGTTATATTCTCTTTTTCCTGCTCCATATCCGGTTTTTTCTATTTTAAAAATCTCCGGTAGTTTATCAGAAGTCATAATCGCCGCGACAATTGCCGCCCCCGTGGGTGTTACAAGTTCGCCCTGCACCTCTGTGATTTTCATTGGAATCGAATGGGTGCTTACAATATTTGTCACCGCAGGAACCGGCACCGACAAAATGCCATGTCTGCATCTTACGCTTCCTTGTCCTTCCGAAAGATAAGGGACATACACTTGCTCTACATCAAGTGCCTCCACCAAATATGCTGCCGCCAAAATATCCACGATGGAATCAATGGCTCCCACCTCATGGAAATGCACCTCTTCTTTCGGGATTCCATGGGCCTTTGCTTCAGCATCCGCAAGAATTTCAAAAATCTTTTCGGCCAACTTTTTTGTTTTGTCATGAAATGTGGTTTTGGAAATAATCTCCTTTATTTCCGCAAGGCCCCTATGTTGATGCCGGTGATTCTCCCAACGATCGTGGGCCTGATACTCAGGTGTCTTTTGATGACTTTTTTCGCCTTCTTCTGTATCATTTGCATGCCCATTCAAATGTCCGTATAAATACTCCATATCATGATCGTGCCCGTCATGCAGTTCATCCAACACCACATCAAAATCCGTACAAGCAATCCCGGACTTTTCTACTTTGCTGATTTTGATATCAAAACCATCATCCGCGATACTTTTTAATCCGGCAATCAGTTCTTTTTCATCCGCGCCAAGATCCAAAAGTGCCGCGACAAACATATCCCCACTGATTCCGCTTGTGCAATCAAGATATAAACATTTCCCCATAAAACTCCTTATTGTAACGGTTGATTCTCGTAAGTCTGTCTGTTAATCTGGCTGGCCAAAACACCTGCTCCGTAGCCATTATCAATGTTTACGGTTGCGATTCCGTTGGCACAGGAATTTAACATTGTTAAAAGTGCGGAAAGCCCGTTTAGGCTCGCTCCATACCCTACCGAAGTCGGAACGGCGATGACCGGACAACGAACCAGTCCTGCCACAATACTTGCAAGGGCGCCTTCCATTCCGGCCACTGCAATGACACAGCTTGCATCCTCAAACACATCCACATGATGCATCAGTCGATGAAGTCCGCTAACCCCCACATCAAACAAACTAACTACATCAGCTCCCATAAAGCCTGCCACTTCCACCGCCTCTTTTGCCACAGGAATATCAGCGGTACCCGCGGTGCAAACAACGACTTTTCCGATATGCTCTTTTTCTTCCTTCTCAATTTTTAAAATATGAGATTCTTCATCAAAGCAAACCATGGGAAGTTCTTTTTTTATGTATTCGTATTGTTCTTTTGATGCTCTTGTGCCAAGAACTTCTCCGTTTAATTCGTATATTTTTTTATAGATTCCAAGCAGATACTCATCTTTTTTCCCACTGCAAAAAACGACTTCCGGGAAGCCTTGTCTCTTTTGTCTTCCGATATCGAGTTTTGCATAGCCCATTTCCTCTACGCCGTCGGGGGTAAGCAGTTTTTTGGCATCTTCCTTTGAAAGGTTGCCTTTCTCAAACTCGGTTAAAATCTCATCTATTCTCATATACTCTTCCTACTCAAACGATTATTTGCTTAAATCTTTTATAACTTCCACTTTTTTCTTATGTAGGTTTTCTATTTTTCTTCGCCCAAAAGCAGGGCGGTTCTTGTAAATTGAGGATTCATGCTTTTCCTATTGATTCGTTTTTCGTTATGTATCCATTTTATAACGAAGAAGGTAAAAAGAAAATCAAAATTTGGTCGTAAATTGGTCGAAAAAAGGCTCCCCGGTTTCCGGGAAGCCTTTAAAAAACATTGTTTTATTTATCGATGTTCTTAAGCGTAGGGAATACTTTATAGTACCTCTTCATATCTCAGTATTTCGCTTTATATCAAAGGGTTAGAGGAATCGCTTACTCTTCACATCACACCACACCAATTCACGTAAAATTATTATTTTGTTGTACTATGCGTTGTACTTCATAGTGATTTGTTGTAGTGGCTAAATCATTCGAAAAATGAACCTTCTTTCCAAGTTAATTACATATTAGAAAAAATCCATCTTACTAGCTAATTCTTCTAATGATTCCTGCTTCTTATTAAAGTTTACCTCGGTGTAAATATCCAATGTTGTCTCTACGTTTTTGTGCCCCATGATCTCCTGAATGACTTTGATATTCATATCGCTCTCACAAAGGCGCGAACAAAACGTATGTCTCAGTGAGTGACAAGAAAAATGTGGAATGATAATCGGCTCTCTGCTTTGTCTCTTTGCATCAATAATCTCTTTCGCATTATACGCTTCATAGATTCTTTTAATAGCCAGATTAACACAATGTGGATTATGCAGAGTTCCTAATTTGTTTGAAAACACAAACCCCGTATATCCTTCTAGCTCATATGCACAAAAGCCATCTCGCTTTTGCCTGTCATACTCATTTTTCAAAGCATTATATACCGTGTCCATCATCGGAATATGTCGAATACCTGCTTCCGTCTTTGGCTTTGAAATTCCAAAGCTGGCTTTTCCATTTCGCGTATAATAAGTAGCCGAATGATTAACGCTAATGCTTCTCTTATTGAAATCAATGTCTTTCCATGTAAGGCCCGTACATTCTCCGATTCTCATTCCGGTTCCGAGAAGAGTAGCAAACAACGGATACCAATGATAATACTCTGGGAAAGACTTTACAGCATCTATAAACGCTTTCTGTTGTTCCACAGTCAAAGCATGCCTGATGCCCTTGTTCTTCCCGCTATTTCGCTTGATCTCAGCCATCACACCATCTGTCGGATTCTTTCTTATAACATCATCTCTAACAGCCATATCAAATAATGGATGCAATACCGTATGGACCGAATCCAATGTGTTAATAGCAATTCCCTTATCATTCAACAAATGATAATAAAACAGCTTTACATCCGTATACTTTACGTCAGCTAAAAACTTGTTACCAAAATCATTCCGAACAAATCTGTCAAACATGTAAATGTAGTTAGATCTTGTGGTTGCTCGTAGATTATACTTAGTAGACATATACCTATCAAACGCCATATTGATTGTAGCATGGCCACCCACATAATAATCTAAGCCATCTAACTGTGCCTTTACCAGCTTCTCTTCTTTTTCCCTTAAAGTGAAAAGATCCTTTGAATATACATAACAACGTTTTCCGTAGGGATCCACATAAGTATATATGTACATCCCGTCCAGTTTTCTTTGGCTCTCTCCCTTCTGAAGGACTCTGCCTTTATTATCCTTCCTTTGCTTTACTTTTGCTTTTGCCATAACAATCTCTCCTTTCGTTGAAAGGAAAAAAGTTCACCAACGATATGGGATGCTATTAGTATATAGCATCCCATAAACATTCTCAATGATTCCCCACAAATCAATGATACAAACCTGCAAGTTCCGGCGTGAACTTCTTTGCCATTCCTTCATAATCTCCGGGGATTCTAAACTGTTCCAAATAAGCTTCAAATATATCCGTATTCACAAGAACCTTATTTCCCATTTTGTAGGTTGCACCCGCAATCTTTGCATGCTCCTGTACACGTGTAAGCCCCATGCTATATAATTCAGCTGCTTCTTTATATGTCACAAATCTCTTGCGAATCTTTGGATCTGCAAGATTCTGCTTTTTTTGATCACTCATGTTTGTATCCCCCTTTTCCAAATATTACTCCTAAGTTTTTAAAGTTTTCGTCCGCTTTTACCCTTCGCTTACTACTTCCACCCACATAGATAGGCGTACACATAGCAAGAATACGATCATTAATACGCTTTAAAGTCAAATCCTCTACGCCTTTTAATTCATCTACTGTCTTATTCGTAGTAACAATGAGTGGCTTTCCGGATTCCCATCTGCGATTTACAACATTAAATACATTCTGCATCGCAAACTCACTTGTGCGCTCTGCTCCCAAATCATCGAGAATCAACAAATCATAAGAAGACAAGGAACGAACATATTCATCTGCATCAAAAGCTGAAATATTGCTAATTTCCGTAAAATCCTTCATCAGAACTCTAAATCCCTGGTCAAGTAATGCATTTGCCACTGCTGCCGCAATATAGGTCTTTCCTGTACCGACTTCGCCCCAAAGTATTAAGCCAATCTTCTTTTTCCTCACATCTTCCCAATGCTCTACATATGCCCTTGCCTTCTCCATAACCGGAACGCTTCCATCATCATTAGCAAACGTCCAACCATACATTTCTTTCTCGTGAAAACAAATCATACGATTTCGTTGAACCCTCTCTTCAAACTCTTGTTTCTCACGCTCCGCTTTTTCCCTTTCATAGGCTTCACGCTCACACCGACACATCAAATGTACACGCCAGAGCTTCCCCTTCTCCAATGGATGAGGGAGAACCTTTTCACATGGCGTATGGCACTTAGCACAATACAGTAAGCCATCTTCAGCGATATATGTTTCTTTTTTCAAATTCTGATTTTCCATCAAAAGCTCTCTCCTTCCCGAACAATATATTCTCTATTATTAAATGTTTTATTTACTCTCTTATATTTACTAGGGTCCGGTTTTCTGACCTCAGATGGGCTTGAATTCTGACCTCTGTAAGTATTGTTTTCCGGCTTAAGTAGGTCAGATTTTTGTCCCATGTGGTCAGAATACTGACCACTTTCATATATCCAAGGAACTTTAATATAAATATTTGTCATAGTAAGCCCCATACGTCTTCTTTCAATCAGGCCTTCAATTTCTAATTCCTTTAAAGAAGCCTTTACTGTGGATTTTCCTTTACCCAAATCCTTTGCCAACTGCGGAGCCGTATATCGAACATATACGCGCCCATTCTGGTCATACCATCCATTTTTCTGGGATAAGATGCCACGGCCAAGCAGACAACCATATACAAGCAATGTGGTACTGCTGAGCTTTGAATCCAACAAAGAAAGCGGAATCGGTATGAAATTGTTCAACTTATCATCTTTACGCAAATATCGATTATCCATTTACGATACCTCCTTTCCTGTAGGCTCATTTTCAGGCTTATGGTCCAATGGACCATAAGTTGATTCATAGGCCTTTCTGATACGCTCAACTTCTGTATAAAGTTCCTGCAACTGCTTCTGCGGAACAAGATGATAACGCGTGTAATACTTGCCATTCTTCGAAGCAATAAACCATTTTCTATCTAACATCTCTCTGGCAAACTCCCTCCGAATATCGTTAATCAAAAAATGTCGAATCGCCCATTCATATCGCTTGCCGACAAATCTTCGATACATGCAGACGATAAACATAATGACTTTACCGAGAGGCCCATACTTCTTGGACTTGTAATCCTCATAATGCTTTTTCATCTCTACGATTTCCTCCTCATGGAGAGTCGCATATTTCTTATAATGCTTTTTCAATACAACATCCTTCGCATCCTCCGGATAATGATTCCTACGAAGATACTCGTATACATCGCATTCATATTCATAGCGATTTGGAGTAAATGCTTCCTGAACCTCTACCTTTGGTGGATTTAAAAGTCGATCCATGTAGTAGATTTGCTGGTAACAATTCTTTAATTCGCAGTCTTTGATTTTGTCCTGTAAAGCCTCATTCCTCGTTTCCCATTCCTCCGCATCAAGCTGACGCTTCCTTTGTTCTTTCGATAATTTCTCTTCAAGTTCATCAACCTCTTGAGACAAATCAGCATTTTTCTCAACGCCTTCATAATATGCATCAAAGACTTCCTTAAGCTCATTCGCCCGGTCATCGTAATCCGTGAAATGCATTCGCTCATCCATCGTCCAAAAGAGGGCATTCCACTTCTGTGGATCTACGCTTACTGACTTTCCATCCGACGAAATCTTGATTATGGTATCCCTTGCAGTTTTAAATCCACTAATATTTGCTCTCGCTGTGGATTCCGGTTTTTCACACTCTTTCATCAAGTATTTCTTAATGTCATCAAAGGAACGCTCCTCGCGCCCCAAATACCGATAGATATCCCAATAGGTACCGATATGCTTTAATGTTTCTTCTACACTCATTGTTATCCTTTCCCCAATCACCCTTGCTGCAGTCAAACGAATTGGTATCATTTGTTTATAGTTTTGTGAGGCACGTCTGCCTCTGGTCAGAAAAAAAGCTTTTTTCCTCTCACAATGCATTTAGGTTCAAAAACAGTTGATTACTAAATACCGGTAAAAATTCATCCAAGAATCTGGCTTATTTTTCCCCTCACTATACATATGGGGTGGTTTTAAGCTCATTACTAAAATTTCCGCAATTTTTTTCTGCCTCTATATATCATTTGGGTTGAAAATCGGCTCATTACTAAATAGCTCTAAAAAAACCCTTCACCTTATATATGGGATGAGTAAAAACTGATTACTAAAAATTCGAGAAACTTTTCTGCCTTCATCTACTATTTGGAACGAGTTGGAACTGATTACTAAAAATATGTATAAAAAAATAGAGCAGCTATCCATTTCTGAATAACTACTCTACAAATGAGTCATCTATTAAACCTTATAAAGCCTTGATTTTAAGCCTTTTCGCTGGCATCCGCGCGAACTGTCTGCGGTATGAACCAACCCAGAGTCGAGGCATTAGCACCAACCTTTAACACGCGGCCAACCTAATTAACCACATGAGGTCAACCCCTTTGTCCTCAATCTGCCACAAACCGCGTAAAATCAAGCTTTGCCGGATGTTAACGCGAATTACGGCATATCCGAACCAACCGTTGGCACAGTTAAAATATGCTATTACGGATTAATCGGAATGATAAGCCCTTTTACAACATAGTTGGGCTCCGAAAGCCTTATAAATAAAGACTTCTGCATAACCTCTGCGTTTTACGACTATTCCGCAAGCATCTTTACAGGCAAAAATAAAAAATATAACAGGATACGCATAAAGGTACACAATTCCTTTATGCAAAAATCCGTGCTCCTATGTCGCCCGCTCCGTCTTCGTCTGGAAACAAATTCGTACTGCGTATCCTCATGCACTTTTACTTCATTGGAGCAAAAGCTACTTTGAAAAAACTTATCATCTCCACTTGTGGTCAGATTGACCACAAGTTCTGCAAAACAAAAATGACTTCTGGTCCAATGGACCAAAAGTCATCTTTAAATAACCTCTATTCAACTTGTGCTCCCTCTCTGCGACCACCAGCATTTCCATCAGCCGTCTCATTTCAGGAACACCCCCGCCTCCCCGGAAAGGTCCGAGCGGTATTGTTTCAACTATCTATGATTTTTTACATCAGTCCTCCACCCACAAAAGTACCGGATTCATACGCTGACAATATCCCTGCTACTTTAGGATCCGTTGGCATCTGGAAGAAATCGTTGAACTCCGAAATGCTGTTTGTCTTAAGATATGTCTTTCCATTCAGAAAATCTGTGTATGCCTGTCTCTTCTCAGCCGCTTCCAGTAGCCATTTTTCTTCCAGTTCCTTCTTTTCAGCGGCCTTCTTATCTACCCTGTCCTGAATCTTTTTCTGTTCTGCACGTTTTGACCAAAAACTTCCTTTGGATTGCGCTTCCCAGACCTTGTCACCAGTTCCGTTCTGATAGCCCATATGCCAGCCATCAGCTCTACAATCTTCTTTTGTAGCACCAATATGAGCCACAACATAACGCGGGCCACCAATTGACCTAGCCCATTCTGGATATGGCGTGGTAAGTGCCTTTGTCAGATCATCCAACACCCACTTTTCATATTCCGGATCATTTTTCATTGCCTTAAAACCTTCTTCCGAAATATCAATTGACCAACTATCGCACAGATTACTCGGTGACCATGGAATGTTTGAAATCTTCTCATGGATATAATTCTTGTATTCCTCCAACGTCATATCTTTCGTAGATACAGCAGTTGCTCCCTCTATAGTATTAGCTGTTTCCACTTTTGAACTTAGCGTAGAAATGAAAGAATCCTTTTCACCGTTCACAGTCCCGCTATTAATCTTCGATCCTGTATCCACCGAAGTCTTAGCCGTAACAGATTTGATAAAGCTGCTATAATAACCCGTCATTCCATTTACATTAAAAGTATTGTTCATATCGTCACCAACCATTTTTTATAAATCAAAACCATTAGGGATTGATACCACAGTTCTATAAGTTGCTAACATGCTTTCTGGAGTATCTCCAAAAGCAAATGTACCCGAGCCAAGCATCTGCTCATTAAGAACAGCTTCTATACTTCGCTTGTGATAAATCTCTTCCTGAATACGTCTGCGTTCCTCAGTAGCCTCCTGACTTCGTTCTATATTCTCACGCTCTTGCTTTGCTTTTTTCTCCCTCTTTGCTTTCTGCTCTTCCTCAAACTGTCTTAATTCTTCTTCTGAAGGACCAGATATGTGACCTCCTCCACCTGTTACTCGAAAATGTGCAATGTCTCCATTTTCGTCCAATGCAATCAAGTATGATAATACCCGTCCCGGTCTTGTAGGATGGTTTGCAATAAAACTATCAACTTTATCCATGACCTTTTGAGCCAATTCAGGATTATTCTTCATTTTCTCTTCCAACTCTGGCGGAACAACTATCGCCTTTCCCCCTAATGTAGAATCTAATCTAGCCTGAACACAAGAATCTACCATATCTGGATCTTTTCCCGTTGGTGTCCAATTCAGAACAGATTCATCAATGTCGTCCTCAAAAAATTTTTCAAAAGGAAAATCATTACGCTCCCATGTTCCCTGGGAGATTTTAGAAGCATCCATTACATGGTATTTAGCTCCGGGATATTTAGCTTTCAATGTGTCTTCAAAACTCAGTTCTGTAGATACGGCATTATCCAAGGAATAGGTCTCTTTCAATGTATTCATAAAACTGGATGATGACACCTGCTTATTCCTGATCTGATTTGTAACTATATGTGTTACTCCGCTCAACCTGCTAATATCCATATTCCACCTCCGTCATTCGTTCTGACTTTAAACCCGCATCGCTAGTGTAAAATACGAGCGATATCAAATATTTAAAGATAATCTAAAAGATTCGTCCATCTATTGATGTTCTTCCAATTCCTATCATTATTCAGTTCTAATTCAAGCTGTTGCTCAAACCAACTTCTGTAATCAACAATCGTATTTTCATTTGCGTTAGGAATCCTGTGCTGCAAGTATAAATGTGCCACTAACAAATCGGGCGCGGGATTCTCAATTTTACCCTCTGCCTCCAAATGATACATTCTTACAGACAGGTCA
>JAEEGH010032606.1_pt1 | contig 10012 bp, 5 predicted proteins | sample 9134181 | NCBI WGS metagenome assembly JAEEGH01 (sample SAMN16246544, study PRJNA631951) | gut metagenome | biome: gut microbiome; feature: rumen; material: DP-attached | host: Bos | place: Iran: Karaj | collected 2018-10 | reverse complement strand
ATAACAGTAACGATATCCGGACGCGTATTGCTGAAATGACCGGTGTCGAAGTCATCGAACAGGATATTTATTCTGCATTTGGGACAAACTACTACAGCGACTACCGGTCCGACGAAGAGTTGCTTTCTTCCTTAGCCGCCAGTGGAGAATTACCGGACTACATCTATAGCAGTGCCAATCATTATCTCTATGAGCTGAACATGCTGGTCCCCTGGGATGATTATCTTAATGATCCGGCCTACAGCAATCTCCGTTCGCTTCATACCGATGCACAGTGGGAGCTCTTCCGTCAGGACGACGGTCATATCTACTGGACCGATGTATATTCTCCCGTCAACGGTGAGGACAGAACTTTCCTCTATGATGACTTTGCATTCTGGATCCAGGTCCGTGTACTGGAGTGGGCCGGATATCCGCTTATCACCACACTGGATCAGTACTTCGATCTTCTGGAGGATTTCTATGAAGCCAATCCACAGAACATAGACGGAACCGACGTGATCCCCTTCACTTCCATAATGGAAGGCTGGCGCTACTTCGCAGTGGATAAGCCCACTTGCTTACTGGACGGACAATCTGACGACTGGCCGGTCGTAGTCGATACGCAGAATTATAACCAGCCCACAGTCGTAGACGGAGTATTAAACGGGACAGCAGAAGAATACTACAGGAAAATGAACGGCTACTATAAGAGAGGCCTTATCGACCCGGACATCGCTTCTATGTCTTATGATGACTATATGATTAAGATTGCTTCAGGTGCCGTTCTGGGATTAAGTGATGAGTACTGGGATTTCAGATATGAAACCGATTGTTTCGTGGATAACGGCAAGGCCGATCTGGGATACAACTATGTGCCTCTCGGCCTTACACTGAAAGAAGGCGTGGAGAACCACTACTATGACAGCAACAAGATCGTGAATCCGGAAAGCGGTGTGGCGGTCACCACCTTCTGCGAGGATCCGAATCTGGCGTTCCAGTTCATGAACCGTATCCTGGAACAGGATATCCATGACCTTCGCTTCTGGGGCGAGGAGTCGGTAGACTATCTTGTTGACAGTGACGGCACCTACTATCAGACCCCTTCCATGGCGAGCCAGCGTTCTGACTACTCATATAAGGCATCCCATTTCTGTGAGTATTTCTGCCTCCCTCACTTTTACGGTACGTCCCGGGATGGCATAAACGCCATGAATCCGAAAGACTCGTCCGCCGACAAACTTGCGTCCCTTCCCGAGCCGGTAAGCCGTTGCTTTACGGCCTACGGGTATGATTCTTACTGCGACTTTCTCAGATCCTCACCGACGGAATGGACTCCCTGGCATCCGATGACCGCTCTGGCTAACACGCTCGATTCCCGCACTGCGGGTGGAGCTGCTTACATGATGATTCAGGAGCTGAAGCACCAATATCTTCCTCAGCTGATCCTGGCGAATGATTTTGACGCGACGTGGCAGAAGTACGAGACAGAATACAATGGCACTTATGCAGATGATTTCATAGAGGAATTACAGGAAGAAGTAGACCGGCTTTACGCTATCGTCGGCTAGTTCCCCTCTTCAGCCACTCCGATGATTGCCGTGACACTCTTACTCGGAGCCATCAGGCAGGAATCGGAGAGCGTGATGCCGAGCCTTCTTTCCGCATCCAGAAGCGGCAGGAACTGTCTCTGGACCTCGATAGGAAGATCACCGTATCCCGGCGAATAGCGGAACCGGGTCTCCTTTCCGTGTTCCTTACAGACCGCCTTTACCTCTTCGTCGAAGGCATCGCACAGCGATTCGACCCGTTCGGCACCGAGTCCCTGGAGGAGAAGCCCCATCTGCGGATCCGCTTTCTCGAACCTTCGGATCAGCCGATCGATCCCCGAGCCGATGGTCGCCGCGAAGAGAACGGCCCGGTCACAGCCCAGAAGATTCTTCCGGAGCTTCTCGGATCGTTGTTCGAAGGGAAAGACGGGAAAACCTTCCTCGTTCCACACAAGCGGCAGCACCATGAACCCCACACGGAAAGACACCGCACCGGAGATCAGGGATAGTGCTTTTTCCATCGAAGAAGCAAGCTTCGGATCTTTCGCGGCACGTTCCTGTTCGTAAACAGGAATGCAGGCATACCGCAGCCACTCTGTCACATGAATGGACGGAGATTCGTACTCGAGATACTGCGGGATGGTCCGTTCTCCGAGAAGGAGCGCCTCTTCGATCCGGCTTCTTCTGTCCATCTTACTTCACACCGTAATCTTTCCAGAGGATGCTGGAGAGATTGTGCATGATGGCCTCGGCCACATCCGGCTTATTCATGGAATAGACGTGGACATTCGTCACGCCATTGGCATACAGATCGATGATCTGGTCCGTGGCATAGGCGATACCGGCCTGCTTCATGGAGTCCGGATCCTGTCCGAAATAGTCGACGATCGCCTTGAACCGCTGCGGCATAAAGGATCCGCTGAGCTTAATCGCCTTCTCCACCTGGATCGCGTTCGTGATGGGCATGATGCCCGGGATGACCGGAACGGTGATCCCCGCTTCACGGATCTTGTAGAGGAAGTTATAGAAAAGATTATTGTCGAAGACCATCTGGCTGACGAGGAAATCCGCCCCGGCGTCGACCTTCTCCTTCAGATGCTTAATGTCTTCCCTCTGGTTTTCGCTCTCGGGATGGACCTCCGGATAGCAGGCCCCACCGATACAGAAATCGTATCCGCTCTCCTTGATTTCACGGATCAGTTCCACCGCATGCCGGTAGTCCCATTTACTTCTGTCGGTGTTCTCCAGTTCCGGCGTCAGATCCCCGCGGAGGGCCATGATGTTCTCTATCCCGAGACTGTGGATCTCTTCGATCTTCTCATGGATCATGGCCTTGGAGCTGCTGACACAGGTCAGATGCGCCATGGTCGGAACCCCATGCTTCTCTTCGATCGTCCTGGCTATATCCAGCGTGAAACGGCTTGTTCCGCCGCCGGCTCCATAGGTCACACTCATGAAAGCAGGCTTACTCTCTGCGATCTTCTCCGTCGTCTCTTTCACGCTCTCGAAGGACGTCTCCTTCTTCGGCGGAAACACTTCGAAAGAAAGAGACATGCTCTTCTTATTCAGGATATCGATGATCTTCACAGCGTAAAACTCCTCACATATCGAAAGAATAGAATCATTATAGCACAAAGGTCACCTGAAATTTAAAGCGGAAAGGGGCGGGAGACTTTCGAGCCACGAGTTATTTGCCATAGGCAAATACTGTTTGAAGTGGCGAGGAATCTTCCTGACCCTTCCGTTTAGAGTTCTATAACCTTCGTCGCCATCTTCTCCGTAAACCGCACATCGTGCTCGACGATGAGCATCGTCGGCGCATAGGTCCCGATCAGTTTCTCGAGCTGAAGTCTCGAGAACACATCGACATAGTTTAGTGGCTCATCCCAGATATAAAGATGCGCAGGCGTCAGAAGACTCGTGGCGATCAGGACTTTCTTCTTCTGTCCTTCCGAGAACTCTTCGATCCTCTTATCGAACTGCACCTGTTCCAGCGCCATCTGCCTGAGTACCGCGAGAAAAAGACTATAGTCCACGCCGTGTTCAAAAGCGTGCATTCTCAGGTCGCCGTGAAGATGCGAGGTATCCTGATTGATATACGAGATCTGAAGATTACTGGCTACCTCCAGCGTCCCCTCCGTGACGAAAGCTCCGGCTTCAGCATTTCCCGCCGCCTGAAGGATCGCCTTGATCAGGCTGGTCTTGCCGCAGCCGTTTCTCCCTTGAAGGAAGACACGTTCACCGTTGCGGATCTCGAAGGTCAGATCACGAAACACCTTCTCTTCGGAGTCCCGATACCGCAGGCTGAGATTTCTCGCCTCCACAAGCCGGTCCTTAAAGTGGGTAAGTGGAGACAATCTCAGATCCCGGACCTGTTCGATATCGTTAAGAAGTCCCTCTTTCTCCTCGATGCTTCTCTCCATCCTCTGCTCGAAGACCTTGACCCGCGATTCCATCTTCTTCGTTTTCGCCCCGATATATGACCTGGTCGACAGACTCCGGTCATGCTCTTTAATCGGATCGAATCCGATCTTCGTATTCTCTCCCTTCGTCGCCCATCGCTGGCTCTGGTCCATCGCGCCCTTCAGTCTCCGGATCTCCTTGAGATGCTTCTCGTTCTCCGCACGGGCGAAGGCATCCGCGCGCTCCTTATTCTCCCACCAGGTGCTGAAATTCCCGCTCTGCACTTCGATGCTTGAACGCTGAAGGACCAGTACATGGTCCACGCACGCATCCAGTAGATCCCGATCGTGCGATACCAGGATGAACCCCTTCTTCCCGGCCAGGTACGTCTTCACGATTTCCCTCGCTTCTTTATCCAGATGATTCGTCGGTTCATCGATCAGAAGGAAGTCATTCTCCCCTGAGAAAAGCACGGCCAGCATGACTTTCGTTCTTTCTCCGAAGCTGAGTGTCCGGATCGGACGATAGAGCAGTTCCGCATCCACCGCAAGGTCAGAAAGCTCACACATCACCCGCCAGCTCTCCACACCGGGCTTCCACTCTTCCATCAGTTCATCTGCCGTTTTCCCTTCATCCGAAGGCAGTATCTTATACGGGAAATAATCACAGGGCACATCCATGGAGATGCTGCCGCTATAGTCGTATTTTCCCAGAAGCAGGTTAAGGAAAGTCGTCTTCCCCTTCCCGTTTCTGCCGATGAATCCGAGTTTCCAGCTTGTATCCAGTGTGAACGAAACGTGCTCGAAGATCGCGTCGTAACTGCTCTCATATGAGAAAGAAAGGTCGTTTACTCTTATCTGTGCCATAATTGTCCTCTTTCTGCCCGAAAGAAAAGAGTCTGTTCCTGCGCACGCAGAAACAGACTCACACGATTTACTTCACGTTTCCGATATCCGAAAGCAGAAATGTTGCCGCGATGATTCCATGAAAGCGCACACAAGATGACCCTTCCCGGGTCTTTCTTAAAAATGTGTATCCTTCAAGCATCATCACTTTCTCATTGGTCTACCCAAACCGCGTAAAATACGCGTTCCTTCCTTCAGATTCGTTTCCGGAACATGTTTCTTCTTTCATGTCCGATCCTATTTCCGATGGTACCACGCACGAAGACCCGGTGCAACCACTTTATACCAGAGGTTTAGTGTATCCGCGCTAAGCAGGGAGCATCAGGCTGCCGGCGTCTGATCTTTATTCTTGCCCTTCTTGACCAGAACGATAATGATCACGACTACCGCTGCGACGACAAGAACCGAACCTCCGATGATCAGGCCGAGCGCCCATGCCGGAAGCCCGGAACTGTCGGAACTCTTCTTCGACTTCTTGTCCTTGGACTTCTTATCCTTCGACTTCTTTCCGGAATCCTCGTCGTCATCCTCATCGTCATCGTCGTCATCTTCGTCGTCTTTATCTTTCTTTCCGCCCTTTTTGCTGTCAGACGAATCGAGCTTAAACTCCACATGTGCCGGTTCCGTTATCGAGAGCAGATCCCATTCCAGTGATGTGCCATCCGAGGAGGCTTTCGTCGCGTTATGGCTGATCGCCCCGTCCGGAAGATCCAGTGTGAACTTCATATAGCCGCCATACTGTGCGATCGAAGAAGCATCCACGCCCTGGGATTCCATATCACTGGTGTTCGAAGACATATCCCAATTCAGGATATATTTGTCCCCGTCCTTCGTCAGAGAGAATCCGCCGAATCCCATATCCAGTTCTTTCATCTTCTGCAGTTCCGCATCGAGCTCGTCCAGCTTGATCCCGTTCTTCGAACATGTAAAACCGATATAGTCTACATCGTTGACCTTCTTCTGATACTTATCGGCTTTCCATCCATACTCTTCGAGTTTCTCGATCGTGGCATCGATCGCCGCACCTGAATCCAGATTCATGCCGGAAGAATCCGTGTCATCCGACATCGCAGACAGATCGATCGTCGCATACAGAATATGGAAGTCGATCGTGCCATCCGAGTGAATGGTCGCATTCGCCTCATACTGGATGCATCCCGTCAGTGCCAGGATAAAAGACACCACCAGAACCAGAATGGTCAGTTTCTTCCACCCGTGTGTTCGCTTGTTACTCATTTTCAAGTTCCTCCTCTTTCTTTCTTCTCTTGCCCATATAGATATATGCACCGGTACCGATCAAAGAGATCAGTGCTGCGCCCAGGATCGCCCGAACAGAGAAGTCTACTCCGGTCGGGATAATGCCCTTCCTTGTGTTGACGAAATAAACATGTGTGCCCACTCCGACTCGGCCCTGAAGGCTGTTTCCGGAAACGAAGGTGCCGGCGTCGTAATTCGCCTGTCCCTCACAGTGCTTCACACTGTATCCCTGTGCCGTTGTTTCCGTAATCACATATCGGGTACCCTGCTTCAGGCCACGGATCTCGATGCTCTCCCCGTGAGCCAGCGAGATGGTCGCCACACCATTTGAGTTAAATGTGATCTGACGTTCTCTGTTCTCATAACTGTATTTCACATATTTCTTTCCCTTGATCGGCTGGTTGTACTCGTCATACAGTGCCACAGTAAAGGTGAACTTCTGTGCCTTATTACCGAAGTTTCCCTCCACCTTCTTCGTGATCGTAAGGGTCTCCATGGCGCGGTTGACAACGGTCAGACTTTCGCGGACACGTCCGTTTTCATCAGAAGTGCTAAGCGTTACTTCATCCGCTGCGTAGACACCGTCGATCCGGATGCCTCCGGTCTTAAGTACCGTGAAACGGATCGAATACGGAAGGCTCTGGTAGCCGTCTTTCGCCTGTTCCTCAACAAGTGCGTACGAGCCGGCCGGCAGCGTATACCACGTCGCAAGCGTATTTCCGTCAGGCATTCTGACGATACCGTTCTCATCCGATACGAGGGACTCATACCCTTCGATCGGGGCGGTCTCCGGATATCCGACTCCACCAACGACTTTCCACCTATGAAGCGAGAAATAGGTCTCATCGAGCGGGTTACCCTGATCGTCCGTCTTCACCACCTGCATCTGATACGTCTTGTTCTTTACATTGATCTGCGGCTCCTTCGTATCCGTTCCGTCTGTATACGTGAACCATCCGTCCGGACCGGTTACGGTCAACGTTTTTCCGTCATTTCCGAGTGTTACCGTGATGGGTGTCGAGGTGCCGGTATATCCTTCCGGAGTCTTCGTCTCAACAAGTTCATACGGAACACCGCGTCTTAAGAACGCCGTCGTAACATGACCTGTCTCATCCGACGTAAACGGTCCGATCACATTGCTGCTGTCAGTGGTATCACGCAGTTCGAATTCAACACCTTCCAGCGGATCCTGACCGTTCCACATATACTTATAGATCTCGATACCATAGCGGTCGTTCGTGATCGTGTCCGTACGGATACGGTCATCCAAAGTCGGTGTTCCCTCATCGTAGTAAACCGTATAGTCACCGGTCTCCGAAGAGGTATCGCCCAGGAGTTTACCTTCGATGTGGAGCACTTCGTGATCCTCGATGATCGTCACCGTCATGCCCTCATGGTACGTCACCACGCCGGTGTCCTCATCCACTTCCGGATCCGTTTCCGACAGCGTGACTTCGTACACATGGCAAGTAGAAAGATCCGTCTGATCATTCGGAAGAGTCTCGAAGAACCAGTAGGTCGTCTCTTCTCCGAACTTCAGCTGATGGATCGTATCCTTCGCCAGAACATATGCCGACGGATCGTTTCCCTCGCCGGTAAAGACCGCGAAATATGTCGGAGCACGCTCTGCCATATAGTCATCGTCCGCCCAGATCTTATTCGCACGGATCCCGTAACCCTTGACATTCTTGATATCGACATGCGGATCCTTGCCGGATTCGGTCTGGCCCATCACGGCTTTCGCGTTCGTTCTTCCCGTCCAGTCTTTCACTGTATCTTCACCATCGGGAAGCAGCGGATACGAAGGTGTATGATCCTCATCGAAGAGATATGCCACACGTCCATATCCATCCGGCATATCCTTGTCTCTCTCTTCGATCATATACTTCGTACCGGGCATCAGTCCGTGCACTTCGATCGTATAGAATGCAGGGACCTTCGAAATACCACCGTTGGCAGAAGTCCGGAACGTACACTGCGTCTTCTCCTCAGCAGTAAGGGTGCTGTAATCCGTCTTATTGGAATCGATAGGCACGAACTTCTGTGCGGCCGTATCCCAGCGGCAATAAACTCCGTTTCTGTCCCGGATGCTGTATTTCTGCATATAAGCAAGATGACGCTTCATCGACTCGTAAGTCAGTTCTGTTTCCTCGTCTTTAAGATCCAGATACAGACGGAAATTGAACGTGGTTTCATCGTCCACCAGCAGTCTCACCTGATGCTCATCATAGAGCCACTTCGTGAACGAGAGGGTCTGTGTCGCGTCTTCATTCACCACGTTCGTGAATGTCACTCTTGTTCTCCGCTCCACAGGCATCTTCGGGATCGTATAATCATTCAGTCCTGTAACCGGATTGACCGTAACGACAACATCCGTTTCCGCATCCTTACCATTCACCTTCACCTTGCTGTAGATCTGCGGATCCACGGCACACTCCTTCACGTAGTACATGATGGCACCGTCCGGCATGGACAACTCACAGAGATCCCCGGCCCGGAGGAGGAAAACACTGTCGTAGTACTCATCCGGATACTCATCCTGATTCGGGTAGTATCTTGACGAGAACGGAACCCTGTCACCCGTACCTCTGTAAGTTACGTTAATATTCAGTTCATCCGGATCCAGAAGTTCGTATTCTTCGATCGGAGTATTCTCATCTGTAGCATAGTAGATCTGGAACGGGAACTGGGCATTCGCAGAAGACACAGTCTGTGTTCCCTCGATCTCCTTACCGAAGAGCACCGTCTCCGGCTTGACCGACGACTGGTTGAACTTCATGCGGAGGTTGGAAGCACCACCGCCGCGCTCCATGTAGAACACCTTCATGGTATGGAAGGTATAATCCTTAAATGTGTACGTACCGGTATCGGGATTATAATCGAACTTATCCTCGAGCATCGCTTCGATCTCGGATTCGGAGTATCCCCTTGTTTCGTAATTGCTTCTGAACACTTCACGAAGTGACGTCGGCGGCTGATTCGCTACGACGACCTCTCCTGTGGAGAAGTTTACGCTTCCGGAAATGGCACTGTGGATACCGCCAAGATCGAGCACCAGTTCACCATCTACATAGAGCCAGAAATCATCGTCACCCGTAAACTGGTAGATGATGTCGTGACCCCAGTCGTCGTGTCCACTCGGAGTCTGGACGAAAGATGTCTCCAGCTCCATGCCGAAGTACAGATTCACCGCACCATCGATGGCATGGAGACGTTCATATTTTCTCGGATCCGCCTCAGGTAGCACCTGTCCTGTTATCGAATACAGATTCTGTGAATTCGTCGTGCAGAATTCATCTTTCTTCAGATCGTTATACGGCAGGAACTGTCCATGTTTCAGTGTATTCTTGTTTCCGCCGGAGTCATAAGAACCCAGTTCCTGATAAATGATGAAATCATTATTATCCTGCAGATACGCGTAGTTCTGGAAGCTTTCATACACGAAGTATCCGGAGGAATTATATGTCGACTCCAGGAACAGATGGTTCACTTCACGTCTCGGTGCATTGGCATTCGTTCCGTTATAGAGAGCGGCCAGAGACTTCGTCGGGTCATCTGCAATACGCGGATACCCGTCTTCCTGAAGGTTCGTCTCGAGAATGCCCTGCGTCGGCTCGTAGGCATGCGCGGCATCCCACTTGGTATGTCCGAGTATATCGTTCTGGATCTTCGTGGAAGTGGTTCCGTTTACATTGACCGTCGTTCCTTTAAAATCCACCATGGCCATCTTGATACCATATACATCGTTGTCGATGGTCGGAACCGATTCCAAAACCTCATCATCGAAGACATCATCGATGACCGCGAAGAAGAACTCCTCTTTCTCATCGAGATTGATCCTGTCTTCATCGGAAGTCAGTCTGCTGATCACGCTCGTCCCCTCACTGTTGGCTGCCAGCTGGGCGTACGCGAAGCCCG
>JAEEGH010032601.1_pt1 | contig 10012 bp, 11 predicted proteins | sample 9134181 | NCBI WGS metagenome assembly JAEEGH01 (sample SAMN16246544, study PRJNA631951) | gut metagenome | biome: gut microbiome; feature: rumen; material: DP-attached | host: Bos | place: Iran: Karaj | collected 2018-10 | reverse complement strand
CATAGCTACATGGACAATGCAGGCATAGGTTCTTTATACATCACCAACAAGCACCTTATATTCCATTCATCAGAACGAAGTGTCAAAATTCCATATAAGAAGATTATTGGTTTGAATCCATATCAGGATGGAATGGGTGTGCAACAGGATGGCGCAAATGCAAAGAAACTGATTTTTCAAGGTTTCGACTGCTCGTTCGTGCTGAATGTCATGTCGTTTATCTCCGTCTAAAAAGATCTTGATCCCAGTCCTTTAGGTCGGCTTGCGACTTGACAGCATTAGCAACATCTTCTGTAAGCGTTGGAAAGAATGTAATACCCGTTATGCGCTCGACCTCGCTGATAGTATTGATATAAAGGTCGTTTCTTCTGGATGAATCAGTATTCTTACGAATAAAGCCTATACCCTTGGGCTTACCATTCAGACATAGCACAACCTTAAAGAATGCTTCTGGAACAACAACCTTGTTTGCGCCGATGGTTTCATGTTCTTGACGGAAAAGTATGGGACCACATACAATGTAGATATCGCCAAATCGCTCTGCCCAACGACGACAGGCCATTTCTATCTGGTTCCAGTCGCCACTATTCAGATTTCCATCCTGAGGGCAACAGTTAGTAAGCAGGAATGTTTCGTACATGGCATCTTTGTCCCATTTGTTGTCTCCTGCAGGACACATGTGGCCACGCGTCCAACGACAATCTCGATAATCAGAAGGAATGGTTCGCGGTGCAGGTACTTGCAAATCCTCGTGCCATGCATTACCTGGACGACGATAAGGGCCCGTCGTATGTTCTGCCGTTAGATGCCACGCTACCCAATTGGGAATCTTCGTATCTTTATTATAAGAAACAACATAACCTTTTCTATAGAGTATCTGCTCAGACGTATTGGATAGGGGCAGAGGTATATCTATGTCTGTCAACGGTTGTAGCAATGAGGTCTGTTTATCAGTTGTAATACTATGGCGGGATATGCACTTTGTACTACAAATGACGATTACAGTCAGCAGCAACAAGACGACAATAGATAATCTGTATTTCTTCATCTCGATGCAAAGGTACATTATTATTTATAGAAAACACCCTTTTATGAAGAAAAAATGACAGGAGCTATAAAGTTTACTATGAGCAGCTTAAAATTTCACACTTTTGCTGTTTTGTGCAATCTGCGAAAAATGTTGCCCTGGCCTCTTGGAAGGTCAGGGAATTTTTTCAAAAAAACTTGAGGAAGATGCTTGCCGGATGAAATAATATTAGTACCTTTGCAGCAGAAATCAATAAACATATATCATGACTGGAATCACTGCAAAGCGCAATTCCGTGTCTGCCCACAAGACCGCTACCTGTTGCGGGCTGACACCCTTGACTGCTATCCGACGTGTTTCGACGACGGCAGGCAGTCCCTTGGCGGCGATTCCTGATACGGTCATCATCGGAGATCGAGGCCTTCTACGCCAAGCGGCAGACTCAGCCCCAGTAGTGGCTAATTCCGCCCTGCAACAGGCCTCCACGGCTATTATCATTTTTAATAACCCAGCAAATCTCCAGCAAGATGACCAACAACACCTTCAAACCAAAGTCCCCACGCGGCAAGCTGAAAATCACTCATGAAGTAGTGGTTGACATCATCAATTATGCCATTGAGACGGATGGTGTAGATAAAGCGGATGCTTTTTTCGAGCAGATGAACAAGTATTGTTCCATCGTGGAAGGATGGGCCGAGGCTGCAAAGGAAATGCGAAGCAACATTGCTGAAGCCAGGAAAGAGTTCCAACAGGAGCAGTTTGCCAGGGAATTGGCATTGAGGAAGGCTGCTGCTCCCAATGTGTTGGTTACCAATTTAAACGAGGCTTATGGTTTGAAGGAGTCCAAAAGAATCTCCAATCGTGATGTGACCATGACAGGTGAGCATGCCACATACGAAGAAAACAAAAATCCAAACGAATAAGGTTACGATATGGGACGTAAGATTACAATGACTGGCAGGAATGCCCAGTATATAGAGCACAGGGCGGCTAACGCCACGCCTGATGATCATAGGGAAATCCGAATGGAGGGTGATGAGGCCATCTATCGTGAGTATGCCTATGGGCAGGCTGGGCAGGCTCAACAGCAGAAAGAGCAGACTGACAATATCAAAGAGGAGAGAAAGCTGCTGACGGGAAACGGTGAATACACAAAGCCCATGAATGAAGCGGAAGTCCTGGAAAAGCTTAAACCCATCTTCTACAACAACGAGGATGACGCGCGGCTCTTCCTGAAGGAGATTACGGGAATGAAGCCCAATAACATCACCGACCTTGTGAATATGTGGGTTAAAGACCAGCGAATATCCAACTACGGGAACAGCCGGAAAGGGGTGCTTTGGGAAATACTGAAGGACGCAGGGCTATACCCGAAGTCGCGTCAGAACTGGTGCAGGAGAGTCTATTAGGCTCTCCTTTTTTTGTGTCCCAAAGTGAGGTTTCTAAAGCCAAAAGTTTACGGTTTTGGTTGATAAAAGTTTATAATGGTTTATAGTAGTTTACGGCCTTTTTGATTCTGCCAGATAAACCTTTTTCCTATATAATTTATGCCTAATTTTGCATTGTCAACGAACGGAAACGGGTTCGGGACGGTGCTCTTTGACTTATTTAGCAAATCCTAATACAGGTAAAATTATACATCACATTATTTATTAATTTAAAGAATTACAATTATGGGAAAAAGTAAAAATTAATTTTAAGTTTTTGGTTATTGTTGTTTCCATACCTTATTTATTTAGTGGCGAGTGAGCCACACAACCTGCCCTGCTGCGAAGCACGGCAGTTTTTAATACTCGAACATTTTATTAACTAAAAAAAATGTATATGAACGAATTGACATTGCAAGAGCAGCGGATGACCTCACTGGACATTGCTGCGGTGACAGGAAAGACCCACGCTCACGTGTTGAGGGATATCCGAAACATGGAGCCTGCATGGGAAAAGGAATGTGGAGCCAAATTTGGCCGCACATCGGAAAAGATCAAGATGCCACAGGGCGGCGTAAGGCTGATACCTGTGTTCTCTCTCACAAAAATGGAGTGTCTGTACGTGGCGACGAAGTTCAACGACGAGGCACGTGCAAGACTGGTAAAAAGGTGGCATGAGCTGGAGTGTAAAGAGCTTGGTGTTAAGATGCCGGAACAAAAGCTGCTGGTGACCGAGAAGGAAATCATGCACAAGAGCGACGAGATACGCCGCACGCTGATAGCCGGCGAGAATGCTGATGCCGACGGCTGCTACTCGGCCTCTGACATTGCCCGCATGATGGAGATGACAGTGAAGCAGCTGAACAAGCGTCTGGTGGAGGAGGGCGTGCAGTTCTGGAACGGGGGGCGATACAAGCTGACCAAGGAGTACGAGGGCAGCGGTTACGCTCAGGACCGTAACTTCCACTACTATGCCTTGGACGGCGAGAAGAAGGAGAGGAAGTATCTGGTATGGACTGCCATTGGCATGGAGTTTATCAGGACCATCCTTTGAGAAGACGACCATGAATGAAAAGAAACCAAGACGCCTGGGCAGGATAAAACGAAAGGAGTATCTGCTGTTTGTGCTGGACATCCGTGAGGCGGAGCACCTGGCCCGGCAACGGGGACTAAGAGTCAAACAGCGGAGCACGTGGGAACTGCGTCAGCAGTTTGAGCGGGAACACGGAGAGATATTTTTAGATTAAAGATTAAACATTAAACATTAAAGATTAAGATTAGAAGATTAAAGTTATGCAGACAAGAATTTGTAAGGTGGTTGGACAGACGGAACCCGTCTATGTCAACAGTAAGAAATCGGAAAACGGCCAGCTGGCCAAGTGTTATATCAGGCTCCGAGAGCTTGGTGGTGATTACGAGGATGAGTACCAGTGCGCTATGCTGGGAAACCTCGCTCTCTGTAAGTTTGAAGCAGGTCAAACGGTTGTTGCCTGCCTGCGGTTCCAGACGCACGAGTCGAACGGAACGTTCTATCAAGACATCGTGGTGAATGAAATCGTGAAAATCTAATCCTGAGTTGAAGTGAGGAGGATGTTCCCGGGTAAATGCGCAAAGAATCTGACCTTCTTCTCGCTAAACAACTAAGGAAGAAATGAAGAAGTATATTTTTGTAATGAACGCCATGGAGCTGCTGGAGCGGCTGATGAATGGCAAGAGAGTGGAAGGTGTTCTGTTTATGGACGAGGACACAGGTAAGTTAACCTTCAAGGCGTACAACCGCCAGTCGAAGAAACGTCAGAAGGACCAGCTCATCAAGAAACTGCCATGGGGCTGGGTGAAGGAGTCGGTAGAGCGTTTCAAGCTGTTTGTCAGCGTGCCCAAGGACATGGGACTGGCAACGACGATGGTCATTCTGGACGAAGAGACACTCCAGGCGAAGGACGCGCTGATTGACCATGAACTGATTGAGTTTTGCTAACCTTTAACCATTAATGAGTATGTCGAGAATTGATATTGGACAGAACATCAAGAATCCCAAGACCGTGCCTGCCACGGTCGAAGGGTTCTACCAGGCAACGGACGCCCCTGAGACCATCCGCATCTGCGCTGAGCTGCAGGATGCCCTGGAGGCCGTGAAGCGCGGCGAGCTGAAGCCTGAGGAATACAAGGACCTGAAGAACAAGAAGAAGCTGGGCTGCAGGTTCTATACGCCTCATGCCCACTTCCAGAGAGGCTACAAGCGCAGCGACGGTGAGCCGGTGGATTCAGGCAAGGCTATTATCGACCTGGACGGCTGTGAGCATTTCGAGACCATCTACGAAAAGTACCTGAAGGGCCGTGAGCGCGAGCTGGGCATCAATATGGTGAACAAATCGGTCAGCGGAACGGGCGGCCACGTGCTCTTCGACATTCCTGAAGGCTTGACACGTCAGGAGGCGCAGGCATGGCTCGCGCAGGAGATGGGCGGCGTCAGCTACGACAAGGCGGTGCACGAACTGGAGCGTGCCATCTACATCCCCTGTCGTGAGTATATCCTCTACATCGACGAGGAACGGATGTTCAGAGAAGCCTCCCCCAACCCCCTCCAAAGGGAGGGGGCTTCCGGATCGGGAACAACTGCGGCAGCTCAAAAGCTCCCTCTCCCTTTGGAGAGGGCGGGGGGAGAGGCTGGTATTTTTCCGAAGGAATATCATGGCATCCCGTTCACGGACATCGTAAAGAAGTACTGGGAAGTGAACAACCGAGGATTTGAACCAACACAGGGTGACCGCGACACGCTGACCTACCAGCTGGCCTGTGACCTGAGGCACATCTGCGGCAAGTCGTTCGAGTGGCTCGACCAGGTGATTCCCTGCTACGACGGGTTTTCGTTGGAAGAGAAGCGGCAAAAGATTCGCAGCGCCCTCAGTTCGAAGTATGAAGGCTTCCCCACGAGACTGCGCGACACGCTGAATGCGCTGGCGCCCGAAGCCCCCCTCTCATCCCCCCCACTGGGGGGAAGCCCGGAGGCGACAGAGTGCACAGCAGCGCTCGGCTATGCCGCTTGCCCAAGCAAGAACCCCCCTTTGTGCACTTTCCCCAAGCTCATCAAGCTGCTGACCTCGAAGACGCCTGAGGAGTACAAGGCGGCGGTGGCACATGCGGTGTTCCCCTCGCTGGCTACGCACCTGTGCGGCGTGAGGTTCCGCTATACGGACAACGTGGAGCATGAGGCCACGCTGATGAACTGCCTGATGGCAGGCACGGGCAGCGGCAAGGGCTGCATAGACGAGCCCATCAACCACATCATGGCTGACATCCGCCGGCGCGACAAGGAGAACCTGCGGCGTGAGGCCGAGTGGAAGAAGGACTGCCAGAAGAAGGGTGCCAACAAGGACAAGCTGGTGCGACCCGAGGGTCTTGTCATACAGGAGATTGACCCCGACATGACGAAGCCTGCGCTGGTCACCCGCATGGACGAGGCCGAGGGACACTTTGTCTATGTGAAGCTGAACGAGCTGGACCTCTTCGAGCAGCTCAAAGGGCAGACGGGCAAGCAGCACTTCCAGCTGATGTGCCTGGCCTTCGACCCTGGAGCTGAGTACGGACAGACGCGTGTGGGTACGCAATCGGTGACGGCACGTCCCCAGTGCCGCTTCAACTGGAACGCCTGCACGACGATTCTGAAGGGTAAGCGTTTCTTCCAGCGGGTGCTGACCGACGGTCCTATCTCGCGTATCAACTTCTGCACCATTCCTGAGCAGGAGATTGGAGCCGACCAGCCCGTGTATGGACTCTACGACATGGAGTTTGACGAGAAGCTGAAGCCGTACATCGACAACCTCACGGCGGCACGCGGACTGATTGACTGTCCGCAGGCAACCAGGCTGGCAAGGAAGCTGCAGGAGGAGTGTGCGGAGTTTGCACGGCTGAGCCAGTCGGAGGTGTATTGGAACCTGTCGCACCGTGCCTGCGTCATTGCCTGGCTGAAGGCCTGCGTGCTCTACGTGGCGAACGGCCAGAAGTGGGAACGGTCCATTGAGGACTTCGTTCGCTGGTCATTGAAGTACGACCTGTGGTGCAAGATGGAGTTCTTCGGAGCCGCCATCGAGGCCGCCAGTACCGACACGGAGCGCACCAACAAGCGCGGCCCTCAGAACCTGCTGGAACTGCTTCCTGACGAGTTCACCATTGACGATGCGTGTCGCGTACGTCAGCAAGTGGGAAAGGATGCCAGTTTGAGAGCAACAACTCACATGATACGGACTTGGCGGGACCGAGGGTACTGCGCACAGCGCACAGAGCACAGTTTTGTTAAAAGCAAGAAAGGCCTATGATACGCTTACAGGAAATTTATCAAGACATGCATGATGACAAGCCCTGCCGCATCGAGACGGGTCAGCAGGTCATTGCCTCGGAAAGGATGTTCCTGCACTGGTGCAAAGAGCATAACCGTGCTTCGTTCATGAACGAAACGGTACTGCATGTCGCAGTAAGAACGCTGCCGCTGCTGATCAAGGATTTCATCATGGATACGGGCAATGCGCTGCGCTTGGAGGATTTTGGTATCATCAAGACGCGCTATCATGAGAACCATCTGAGCCTTCTGCTGAGGAATGACAAGCGGCTGCTTGCCGAGCTGAACGACCGTACCTGCCAGATTGACAAGTACATCATTCAGGATGGAAAGAAGATCAGGTTTGGAGGCAGAATGTCGGAACCCCGGAATCTGCTGCTTAAATAAGTCAACTGCCGTCCCCGAAAAGGGCGGCAGTTTTTCCGTGTTCTAACTATTTTCTTTGGGGCTGTATTTCCGTCGTGCGTAGAAGCGTTGGGCGAGTGTCATGCGGGCGTAGTCCTTCCATCCCGTAGCACGTCCGTCAGGGAAACGGTCGAGGTAGTAGGGGTTGTACATGTTGGCGTAGGCCTCCATTTCGAAGGGGTTGAGCTCATAGCCGGCGTTGGGCAGGATGCGATTGGCACGCCGTGCCTGGAACCAGAATAGGAAGTACTTCCAGTAGAAGCAGAGCCATGAGTTGTGGACGGACTGCGCCTGCCGCAGGTGAATGGTCTCGTGGTACTTCACGGGGTGGTACCATTCTTTGAGCTTTGAGCTTTGAGCAGGGAGCTTTGAGCTTTGGTATTGGGGCGTTAGCTGGTTGTAGCGTTCGGCCTCGGCCTGGCTGTGGGTGACGATGGAGCCAAAGAAAGTCATGGCATCGTAATTACCGCGAAGCCAAAAGGGAATGCTCACGGAGCGCATGTCGAGCGTGTGACTCGGACGGCGCGCCGTGAGCATCAGTTTTACTATGTACAAAGCGTTAGCCAATTGTCAATTGTACATTATCAATTGTCCATTGTCAACTACTTCGTTACACCATTAACGACTTTGGCGTATTGCTTGCCGTTTTTCTCGTACCACACGCCGTTGTAGGGAGTATAGTCACGATAGGTGCCCTTGAAGTAGCTCTGATCCTCGGCAATGGTATAGGTGCCCTCACCGAACTGGTCGTCAACAAATGAGCCTTCGTACTTGTCACCGTTCTTGAAGGTCAGCGTGGCGTTGGTGTCGGAACGCAGGCCGTTCTGGAACTTACCCGTATAGGTGTCCTTCTGGCTGTCAGTATATTTGGCTGTTCCCTTGCCGTGGGGCTGGCCTTTGTCGTTCACCTCGCCAGTATATTTGAAGGCAACGGCATTGCCATTTCCGTAGATGGGCTGGTCGGTAACAGTCTCAGCAGATCCACCGCCTGAAGTGGAGGTGACGGGGGTGCTGTTGCCGGTGAGCAGGGAATAGCCGAGGAAGCCGATACCTGCGCCGATGATGGCGAAGATGAATACCACCAGGATAATCAGCGGAGCCTTGCTCTTTTTCTTCTTTGGCGGCATTTCGTAGGCATTCTGGTAGCTGGTGGAGGCTGGAGTGTTGTCCGTTTCCTGCTTGACGCTTGTTTCCTGCTTGACGCTACCAGTTGACTGGCTGGGGATGTTGGGAGGTGTCACGGGTGGAACCTTGGGCGTGGGAGGCGTCACAGGCTCGTTGAATGTGGTGCTCTCATCGTAGTCATTCTGTTGACTGGTAGAGGGTGTATTCTCTGGTTGAGAACATAGAGCGGAGGGTTGAGCGGAGGGAGGAGCGGGAGGTACCACGGGAGCTCCGGGGATGGGAGGAGGCACTATGCCAGGGCGTGAGATGACAATCTCCTCGTCATCGGGAGTGTAGCCGACCTGTGTCTCTTCGGAATAGTCCTGGTTAGGAACTGGTGGAATCTCAGGTGGCAGCGGCTCGGTGTTGAGTATCAGCAGGAACTGACCGATGGTCTGCGGACGGTCCTTGCGGCGGGGCTGCATGGCAGACGTGATGGCGTTCCAAACCCTTTCGCTGACGTATTCCGGACGCTCGCCCAGTCCTTCCTCGTTGACGGTGGAGGCTTCAGGGGGCACTTCGCCCGTAACGAGGTTATAGAGCGTGGCACCAAGGCTGTAGATGTCAGTAACGGGTGAGAAGTCCTGCAGCGACTGCTGGAACTGCTCGAGCGGGGCAAAGCCCTTACTGAGTCCTACGGGGGTGGCACTGGTCTCACGTCCGTCGGAGGTGTAGTTCTTGGAAATACCGAAGTCAATGAGCATCGCCTTGTCGCCGTTGAGCAGAATGTTGCCCGGCTTGACGTCGTAGTGGCACATGTGCTTTTCGCTGTGCATATACTGGAGGGCCTCGGCTATCTGTGAGGTATAGCGTACGGCATCTTCCTCCGACAGGCGTCCCTGGGCCTTCAGCTGGTCGCGCAGCGAACCGTCTTTCAGGAACTGCATGACGTAATAGACGGTGCTGTTCTCCTCGAACACGTCGGCCACGTGAACAATGTTGGGATGGTTCAGGCTGGCCAGGTTGTGCGCCTCCTTGATGAACTTCTGGCGATACTTGTCAACCTGCTCCGTACTGCCCGTTGAGGGGATGGAGACGTTGTTGTTGATGGTGTCGCGCAGACAGGTGTCCTTCATGAAGAACTCCTTGATGGCAACGGGCACTTCCACCTCCATCTCGCCGAGGTTTCCCGTTACTTTTTCTTTTGTAGTGGCCTGATAGGTAATGCCGAAGCCTCCCTGACCAAGCACACGGATGATGGTATAGCGTCCGTTCTGAAGCTGTGCTCCCTGACGCAGCAAGTTATTCTTTTGTGTATCCATTAGCGTTAATTATCACTTGTCAATTATCAATTATCAATTGTCTTACATGTACCATGCACGTTTCTTGTCGCCGTCGGTAATGAGGTAGGTACCGCTGTCGGTGAACTTCACTACTTTCGGATGGAAGTCCTGCTCCTTGAGGGCGGTCTCAACGTTGGTGGGAATGTCCTTGTAATAGACGCCGCCGTCACAGCAGATGACAATACCCTTGTTGGTCACCTCGCAACTGCGGATGGTGCCGAACTTCTCGTAGGCACGCTTCAGGTTGGCCTTGTCGGTCTCGTGGGAGGCATCCCAGTGCTTGTTGGTAATGATGGACCAGTTGCCGTTCTCGCAGATGGATACCGACCAGATTTCCTCGCCGTCCTTGTTGAACTTCTTCATGGCCTCG
>JAEEGH010032599.1_pt1 | contig 10013 bp, 10 predicted proteins | sample 9134181 | NCBI WGS metagenome assembly JAEEGH01 (sample SAMN16246544, study PRJNA631951) | gut metagenome | biome: gut microbiome; feature: rumen; material: DP-attached | host: Bos | place: Iran: Karaj | collected 2018-10 | reverse complement strand
ATTGAGCTTCTCTCCGGAGTGGACATCAGGAACAAGAACAGGTCCTCTGACATGAAGAAGGCCAGGTTCTACGTCTGTCCTGTCTGCGGCAATGTCATACAGGCCACAGGAGAGGCAGTCATGACATGCTGCGGCATAACACTTCCGCCGCTTGAGGCAGAGGACCCCGACGATGATCATACGATTAACCTTGAGGTTGTGGAGGACGAGTACTATGTCACAGTGGACCATCCCATGACCAAGACCCACTACATCTCGTTTCTGGCTGCTGTCTCCGACCAGTGCATCCAGTTCGTGAAGCTCTACCCTGAGGGAGGCGCGGAGACCAGGTTCAAGATCAACCGTGTCGAGCGTATCTATGCCTACTGCAACCACCACGGGCTGTTCATGCTTGACCTGAAGCCACGCAGGCGGGGCAGATAATACAGCTGGCATAATCAGGCCAAAGACAGTATTCTGCATGTATGACCGATGAAATCAGAGAGAACCTGTTCCGTCTGCAGGATGCAAAATACCGGGAATTTCAGATCAAGCTTCTGCCTAACATTGAGCCGGATTCCATAATCGGGGTCAGGACACCTGATCTCCGTGGCTATGCCAAAGATCTTCTGAAGGTCGGCGATCTTTCGGCATTTCTCTCTGAACTTCCTCATAAGTATTTCGACGAGAACCAGCTTCACGCCTTCATTCTCTCCGGAATGAAAGATTTTGATGTCTGTATTGCCCAGGTCGAACGTTTTCTTCCATATGTGGACAACTGGGCCACCTGTGACCAGATGTCACCCAAGATATTCAGAAAGAACAAGATTGCTCTTCTCGGGCATGTCAAAGACTGGATCCATTCTGATAAGACATACACAATCAGATTCGGAGTGGGGATGCTCCTTGAGCACTTTCTGGATGCTGACTTTGATGTCTCTTATCCTGAGATGGTCTGCCAGGTCAGGTCACAGGAGTATTATGTCAACATGATGAGGGCCTGGTATTTCGCCACAGCCCTTGCAAAACAATATGAGGCTGTGCTTCCGTTCATCCACGATGGGAAGCTTGACGCCTGGACACACAATAAGGCAATCCAGAAGGCTCTTGAGAGCTATCGGATCACGCCCGAGCAGAAAGAATACCTTAGAGGCCTCAAGATAAAGTGATGGCAGTTGGAGGGGAAAATGGAACTTGAGAGAGAATATGCGGATTACGCAGCAAACAAGGCGATTGAGCTTCTGAACATAGACAGCCCGTCAGGCTTCACAAAGAAGGCTGCTGCATGGGTGCAGGATGCATTTGGCGGCCTTGGCTTCAATGCCGAGCTAACCAACAAGGGCGCTGTCCTTATTGACCTTGGCGGACGGGAGTCCGAGAACGGTGCGGTCCTTTTCGCGGCACATGCAGACACCCTGGGTGCGGTGATTGCCGAGATCAAGGGCAACGGAAGGCTCAGGCTCTCCAACATCGGCGGTCTTAAGGCCTGCAACACCGAGACTGAGAACGTTAATGTCTACAGCCGCAAGGGTGATGTCTTCGAGGGCACCATCCAGCTGATCAATGCGTCATCTCATGTGAACAAGGAGCTGGACAGCACAGTCCGCGACTTCAACACGGTCGAGGTCGTGCTGGATGAGAACGTCAGCAGCGCAGAAGATGTCAGGAAGCTCGGCCTTGAGGTCGGAGATTTCGTATGTCCCTGTCCAAGGGCCCACATCACCAAGTCCGGTTACATCAAGAGCCGCTATCTTGATGACAAGCTCTCTGTGGGAATCCTTCTGGGAGTTGCGAAGTACATAAAGGACAATTCAATTGCCCTTCCGAGAAGGGTCTTTGTCCTTGTCACCGTCTACGAGGAGGTGGGGCACGGAGGAAGCACATCCATCCCGTCCTGCGTCAGGGAGGCAATCAGCGTTGACATGGGCTGTGTGGGCTCAGGGCTGCAATGCACGGAGAGGCAGGCATCGATCTGTGCCAAGGACTCGGGCGGACCATATGACTATGACGTCACCGATGCCCTTGTGAAGGCGGCCATCAAGGAGAAGGCGGACTATGCGATTGACGTGTACCCGTTCTACGGCTCAGACGTGGAGGCTGCCCTTAGTGCCGGCTTTGACATCAAGCATGGCCTGATAGGCTCCGGTGTCTATGCCAGCCACGGCTATGAGAGAAGTCACATAGACGGTGTCTACAACACAATGAAGGTAATTAAGGGTTATCTGGGAATCTGATCTGCTTTCAGGTTGCCACAAAACGCCAGAGCCTTGCCTGATCGTCCTCTGATGCATATGAGATTCCGATACGCGGGGTGGCTTTTATCTGTGGCCTTGTCCCGTCGTCCTCAAGCCATATCAGATCGGAGTCAATGAACGAGACCGCGTTGAGGCTCCTTCCGATTCCCATGGCCTTAGTGACTCTTCCGGGTCCAGGAAAACCCTCGATTCCCCTGATGAGGACTGCCTGCGGGTGGCCTTCGGGTCCTGTGACTATGTTGAGCATGTTGTGTATGCCGTAACACAGATAGACATAGGCCACACCGCCTTTCCTGTACATGACATCGGTGCGAGCAGTGCGCCCGTGATGTGCATGGCACGCAGAGTCCTCCTCTCCGAGATAGCATTCGGTCTCCGTTATGCGTCTTCTGAGAACGCTTCCGTCCGGCTGACGGACGCAGAGAATCATTCCGCAAAGGGATTGTGCGACTGAGAGCGCATCATCCTGATAGAAGTCAGCTGTCAGTTTCATTGTGGCCATGGTGAGTTCAATTATCGCATGAAATGAGCTGGATTTGTCATTTTCCTCATATAAGTCATATAATGGGACATTGATATGAATAACGGAAATACAGAGAAAGACAACAACACCCTCATTGAATTCTGGGACAAGGCGTTTTCCATGTCAGAAGAGGACATGATGCAGGAGAAGGAGACCGGCAAGGACAGCTGGAGTGACCTTGCTCCTTCTGAGAAGCTCTTCAAGGCCGCGGTATCCCTGGGCTCTGCGGGGAAAGTGCTTGATTATGGCTGCGGCTCCGGATGGGCGGGGATAATCGCGGCAAAGAGCGGATGCCCGGATGTCACTGCGGTGGATGTGGCACCTGGGGCAGCGAAGGCAGCGGCCTTCTATGCTGATCTGTTTGATGTCGCAGACAAAGTGCATGTATCCTGTGTCTCTCCTTCTTGGATATCTGAAGTTCCATCATGCTCCTATGATGGTTTCATCTGCTCAAATGTCCTTGATGTAGTCCCCGCTGAGACCGCGCAGGACATCATCCGACAGTCTGCCAGGGTTGTCAGGCCGGGTGCCTCGGTGATAATAGGGCTGAACTATTATCTCTCTCCTGAGACTGCGGCCTCAAAGGGTCTGGATCTTGTTGCCGGCAACAGGCTCTACGTTGACGGGGTCCTGCGCCTTGTGTCCCTTTCCGATGAAGAGTGGACTGCAAGATTCTCCGACTTGTTTGATGTTGAAAGGCTGGAGCATTTTGCATGGCCGGGAGAGAAATCAGAGACCAGACGCCTGTTCTATCTGAGAAAAAAGAATTAAATTTTAGGCGGAGGCTTTAAGTCATGTTCTTCTGGCTGATTTCACCGATTCTCACATACAGATGGCTTTTGATTGCGGCAGCTGTCCTGCCGGCGATATTTCTTCTTGTAAAAGTCTACAGGTCTGACAGGATAGAGAAGGAGACTCCGTATCTTATCTGGCGTCTTGTCCTGGGCGGTGTCATCTCGACATTCTTTGCCCTCGTGAGCGAGAGGCTGTTCGGCACACTTCTTTCCTCGTTGGTCCCCAAGGCCTCGAAAGCATACAATGTGCTTCTGTACTTCGGCGTTGTGGCAATTTCCGAGGAGCTGTCCAAGTTTGTCCTCCTGAAGAAGCGCACATGGAGGAATCCTGAGTTCAACTGCCTCTTTGACGGTGTGGTCTATGCCACTGCTGTCTCACTGGGATTCGCATTGTGGGAGAACATCTCCTACGTCACGATGTACGGATTCACCACGGCACTTGTCAGGGCTGTCACCGCTGTTCCAGGTCATGCATGCTTCGGCGTATTCATGGGTGTCTTCTACTCACTTGCAAAGAGCAACGACTACATGGGCAACAAGGAGCGCAGCTCTTTCTTCAATGTCCTTGCAGTGGTTGTCCCGGTCCTCCTTCACGGCGCATATGACTATATCGCCTCAATGGAGGTTCAGGATTTCAGCTGGACATTCATCATCTTTGTCGTGGCGCTTTTCGCGGTCTCCTTCCTCCTGGTAAACAGGATGGCCAAAAACGACCATTACCTTGCAGGCAGCTGGAGAATTAAGTACTGAGACTGAGGCAGGCCGTTGTTGGCCTGCTTAATTTTAGCACGGCATGTAGTGCGAAACCCGAGTCCATTAATGGAAATCAGCGTCTCCGTCAGAGCATTTGACCACTGTGGCAGGAACTTCATCATGCCACATGAAGTTTGTTGAGACCTTTGCCCACTGTGCCATGGTGCCGGCATAGTTGACCGAAGCAAGTTTCCCGCACTTCCTGAATGCATATGGTCCTATCCTATTCAATGCAGCAGGGAATGATATGCTTGCCAGCTCAGGGCAGTCCTCAAAAGCGGACCAGCCGATGTCTGTGACAGATTCAGGGATATTGACCGTCTCAAGGATGTCGCAGCCGAAGAACATGTATTCTGAAAGAGTTGTCATTCCGGCAGGAATGGTGACAGTGGTAAGTGAGTCACAATCCTCAAAGACACCTGAATCAATCTCGTCAATGTTGGCCAGCGTGAGGCTGGTGAGTTTCTTCAGGCTCTTGAAGCAGTAGGCCTCCAGGATCTTGACAGTATCTGGAATGACCAGACTTGTTATTCCGCATCCCTGGAATGCAGCATATTTGATGGTTGTAACAGAGCTCGGGATAGTGAGGCTTGTGAGGTTGGTGCATCCTTCGAAAGAGCCCATACCGATGTATGTCACCGTGTCCGGGATTGTTATCCCGGTGAGCTCGGTGCAATCGCTGAAGGCTCCGAACTTGATTTTTGTGACTTTCACGCCATCCACTTCAGACGGAATCACCACGGCACCTTTCACCTGGCTTTTGTCTGCAGGCGCAATGCCGTCCGCATCAAGAATCCAGTTCTCCTGGGTCTTAAGCTGGTTTTCCGGTTCGGGCTGCTTACAGCTGACAACCAGGGCCAATGCAAGAACAATTATGGACAATAAGATTACGGGCAATCTCTTCATGTGAAAGCTCCTTATTTCTGAGATATGACACAACAAATATAGCACATAGTTTGTAAATTACGAAATTTACTGCCATCAGTAGTCCAGCAGGCGGCCGTAGTCATTCCATTCGCCATACATCCTGTCATGCCTTGTCTCATCAATCAGGCGGGCAAGGCCTTTTTCATAAAGGTCGGGCAGGTGTTTCTTGTAAAATGCGATATTGTATGCGCGCACTCGCTGGTAAAGAGGGTGGAACCTGCGGAATTTTGACCAGACCCTTGCCTGTTTCAAGGCCGCGACTATCTCAGGATCGAACCTGAAGCTGTTCGGGCCCATGGCGGGGAGTACCGCTCTTCCGGCATCGGTCATAAGGCCTAGTTTCTCAAGCCGGCGGACACGCTCCTTGTTCCTTTCCGTCCAGGGGCTGCCTTTCTGACGGGGTGAGAAGCGCTGGAGGACTGTTCCGTCAGAGCCTTTGGAAACACTGTCAATCCATCCGAAGCACAGGGCTTCCTCCACGGCATCTATGTACCAGAAGCTTGTGCTGTCATCCGGCCTGCCGCGCCTTACATGAAGCCAGCACTCATGCTCTGTCTTTGAGTTTTTTTCAAGCCAGTTTCGGAAGGCTTCGCGGGAAGTGATGTCCAGAACGTTTTCCATCATCGTTCAGTGTATGTCCTTGCGGGTGTAGCCGACATATGCCGCGGCAACTGCGGCAACGGAGATTGCAAGACCTATTATGATCTTGACGGTATCCAGGCTCAGAGCCACTGTAATCTGTCCGCCCTCACAGTAGCCGAACGGGGTGATGTATTTGAGGAAGGACGCGCTTTCTGTGATGTTGGAGATCAGGTTCATGAAATAGAGTATGAACGCCAGGCCGAGTCCCACACCAAGGCTGCCCCTTCTCATGAAAGCCGAAAGGCCGAAGCAGATTCCGCTTAGCTCGAGCTGCATGAAGAAGAATGCCAGATGGAGGAGTGAGATGACTTTCCAAGGAATGCTTTCCCCGATTATGGCAATGGATAGGACTGAGAGCAGGAAGATGATGATGTTCAGGGCTGTGACCTGAACCAGCACTGCAATAAGCTTCTCGGTGACTATTTTACTTCTGCTTATCGGGTGTGTCAGAAGGAACTCGGCCGTCCTGTCCTTCTCCTCCTTGCAGAGAATCGATACGGCACAGAGGGCAGAGAAAAAGGCCCCTCCGAGACCCAGTACGTTCCCGCACTCTATGGCATAGTATCCGACAAGGGTTCCGAAGTTCAGCTTGTCCATGCCGAATGCGGCGGTGAAAGAGCCCATTGATGAGAACATGGTGCTTATGCTATCCATTTGGCCCTTCATTTCCGGATACAGGAAGATGCATACCACAAGCAGAAAGCCTATTGATGCAGTCCAGATTGCAAACGCCTTTTTTCCGAGCCTCAGCTCATGTCTGACAATGGTCATACTGCACCTCCGTCTTTCTCATAGTAGTGGAGGAATATCTCCTCCAGATCAGGTTCGGAGATGCTGAGATCATTCACATTGCCCTTAGACAGTCTCTCGAGGAGCTTGTTCATGTCTCCGCTGAAAAGGAAGGAAGTTGTCTGACCTGCAACGCTGAGGTCCTTTATCCCATCCAGACTGTCCAGGCTGACATCACCGATTACGGAGATGCGCTTTGCGTTGCTTCTGCCAAGGGCCTCTACACTGTCGCAGGCGATGATTTTTCCCTCGCGGATCACAGCGGCACGTGTGCAGTTGTGCTGGACCTCTGAGAGGATATGGCTTGAGAGGAAGATTGTGGCACCCTCATTGTTGCGCTCACGCACGATGTCGAAGAACTCCTTCTGCATCAGGGGATCCAGGCCGCCTGTAGGCTCATCCAGGATCAGAAGGGTGGGCTTGCTCTGGAATGCGCAGACAATGGCCACTTTCTTGCGGTTTCCGAATGACAGCTCATCCACCTTGCGGGACACATCAAGGCTCAGGCGCTCGCACAGGATGCCTGCCTCCTTTGAGCAGTCCTTTCCGCGGAGATCCGCTGACAGCTTTATGATGTCCTTGACCTTCATGCCAGAGTAGAACAAGGCTTCAGATGGAAGATAGCCTGTTTCACGCAGGATGGCTTCTTTCTCTGTTAAAATGTCCTTCCCCAGGACACTGGCTTTTCCTGAAGTAGGGGATATCAGACCCAGAAGGGTCCTGATTGTCGTTGATTTCCCGGCTCCGTTGGGACCTATGAAACCGAAGCACTCGCCCTGTTCAACCGACAGGTTCAGGCCTATGATTCCACGCGTCTTTCCGTAGTACTTAGTAAGACTCTCTGTTCTTATCGCTTCCATTATTCTTCCCCGGGTACCTGATGGCACCATATTGATATTAACACACTTATAAAAAAAGCAGATACCACCGGACGGTAATATCTGCTTTTTCGGAGTGATAGGGATTCGCCTTCGCCTTCCGGAAGTCCGGCTCAGGCCGCCTCCGCTGCAAACCCTCCGCAGGAGGCTTTGCTTTACGCTCCGTTTCGAATCCCCGCGATATCACTCAAAACAAAACAAGCATCACCGGAAAGACCGGCAATGCTTGTTTTCGGAGTGATAGGGATTCGAACCCTAGGTGAGGACGAGCCCCACACCAGATTTCGAGTCTGGCTCCTTCGACCACTCGGACATCGCTCCAACAGGGTGCATTATCACCTTATTTGCTTAGCATGTCAAACACTGAAAAGGAAAAGAATACATCTATTGACAAACAACTGAACTATCATTATGTTTTAAAAGCTATTGGATGGATGTCCGAGAGGTCGAAGGAGGCGGTCTTGAAAACCGTTGAGGTGCAAGCCTCCGGGGGTTCGAATCCCTCTCCATCCGTTCTTGTTTGCATTGAGGCTATGGGGTTCAGCAGGCTGGAATTGATCCAACCGTATCCCACAGCACAATGTGACAGGAAATAGAAGGAGCGATGGCCGAGCGGTCGAAGGCGCTTCCCTGCTAAGGAAGTATACTGGTAACGGTATCCGGGGTTCAAATCCCCGTCACTCCGAAACAAGCCATGTCAGGTATCTGGCATGGTTGTTTTTATGAGGTTGTAGCTCAGCTGGATAGAGCATCAGATTGCGGATCTGAGGGTCAGAAGTTCGAATCTTCCCAGCCTCGTTGAATAAACCCTTGTGCAGTAGATGGTTACTCACAAGGGTTTTTCTTTGCCCCTGCATTTTCAATCGTACTAACCCGTTGCACGGAAACAAGTTGTAAGCACCTATTTATCTCTTTGCAAAACAAGAAGTTATTTTCGGTTAACTTACTCCTTGCAGTTCCCTTGCCTTCCCGTTCAATTGTGCAGCATGTTGTGCTAAATATCTGTGCAGTTTCCGAGGGTCAAAACCGCGGGGGGATGGACAGGAATACCGAGGAGCCAAGAGGGGTTCTGTCATAGTGGGTCCTGTTTATTGAGCTCTGCAAATCTGTTATCATCCAAACTATGATTGTACTTGTAATCGAAAGCATTGCATTGTGTCTTGCTTTTACTCTGATGGTGTTCTTCATGTCCAGAGATCCTCTGAAGACCCTGTACAACTATCCGCCGGCAATCCAGGAAAGGATACAGTCTTTGGAAGAATACAAGGATAAGATTCCCACTAGGAAAAACAAGCTTTCGGCAAAAATAGGAGCATCCGTTCTTTTTGTCATTGTTCTGAGTCTTGTTCTGAAATATGTTAACGGCTACGAGTCTTTCCCGGAAGCTTTCGGATATGGTTTCCTTTTATGGACGATTGTGAATCTCTGGGATGTGGTTGTTCTTGACATTATATGGTTCTGCCATGATCCCCATTTCGTGATTCAGGGCTCGGAGGATATGGTCAGCGATTACCACGATTACAGGTTCCATATCAAAGGCTTCTTTATCGGGGAGGCTCTAGCATTGATTGTGTGCCTGTGTTCGGGGTTAATTGTAAGCTTTGTTCTATAATTCGAGATTTGAGGAGAGGAAGAGGGTGAGTGATTATAATGAGGATTTCTGGAATGCATTGGATGAGTTGGTGAACACTTCCGAAATCGTGATTGACAGACCAAAAGGATCTTCCCATCCCAGGTTTCCAAGCTTCATTTATCGGGTTGACTACGGTTACCTGAGAGATACTTCCTCTATGGATGGAACAGGAATTGACGTATGGGTCGGGAGCGGAAAGAAAACAGTCGATGCCGTCATGTGTATTGTCGATTTAATGAAGCGAGACTCCGAGATCAAGATACTGATTGGCTGTACAGAAGAGGAAAAGATGGAAGTATATAAGACTCATAATGAAACGCAGTATATGAAAGGCGTTTTGATACGTCGGTAAATCGGAGTTTGCGAGGAAAAACAATATGATATCGCTACAAACAGACAGCTTATTGAACTGCTTCGTGGAAGAATCAAAGAAGATTCTGTGTGATAATCTGGTCGGAGTGTATCTGCACGGCTCTTTGGTTATGGGATGCTTCAATCCCCAAAAGAGCGATATCGACTTGATCATCGTGGTAGATAAGCCTATCTCTGATTCTGTTAAAAGAGCATACTTGGATATGGTAGTTCAGTTCAATGCATTAGCTCCCAAGAAGGGAATCGAAATGAGTATCGTATTACGGGAGGTTTGCAAGCCCTTTGTTTATCCCACACCCTTTGAACTGCATTTTTCAGCAGGGTATCTGGAATGGTACGGCGAGGACCCTGATGATTATATCCGAGAGATGAACGGGACGGATAAAGATCTTGCGGCTCACTTTACGATCATCAACAAAAGGGGCAAGTGCCTTTACGGCGTTCCGATCGAAGACGTGTTTGCGGAGG
>JAEEGH010032598.1_pt1 | contig 10013 bp, 8 predicted proteins | sample 9134181 | NCBI WGS metagenome assembly JAEEGH01 (sample SAMN16246544, study PRJNA631951) | gut metagenome | biome: gut microbiome; feature: rumen; material: DP-attached | host: Bos | place: Iran: Karaj | collected 2018-10 | reverse complement strand
TTACACTTTTCAACCTCCTCTTGACAAGCGGTAGCGATAAGTATCAACGCTCCAGCCAGGCACAATAACTTATTGGCTTTCATTGCATTATAACTGTAATTATGCCACAAATATATATAAAAAAACCATCGCTGATATTGCGACGGTTTTTTATTCTCATTTGGCACTTTTGGGACCCTTTTTCTTTCTGACATTGTAGCCATGGACAAGCTCGCTGGTTTTGAATCCATCTGGAATTGTCCCGCCTACTGCAGAGTCGCTTAAATAACCGAATTCTTGCAGACCGTGCCCGATTAAATCAATAGCAAGCGCCTGTTCCAACTTCGCAATAGTTTCAAGCGTCAAATTCGCTTTGCCGCCAAGTAATACAGAAACGTGCTGCTGGGTGCATCCCAATTGCTCGGCAAGTCTCTTTTGTGTCAGGCCAGACTCTTTTATCCTGCGTCTGACCTTAATGGCTATAGCATAGGAATACTTCAACCACAACCAATTATCCCTCAAATACTCAGCTTTCGAAATAAATCCGTCTTCGGTTTCGTGTGCATTTGCCCTTAGATAGTCTATTGTATTCATAGTAAATCCTCCTTTATTCCATCGGCATCGATAATTCCTGTGTTAAGCAGATGATTCCTTACCATCTCCATTTTTTTCAATTCATTTAAAGTGTGCTCTCTTTCCTCCATTAGATGAGTAAGCTTTATTGCACCGCCAGTAATCAAATATACCCCTTTTTCAAGTTTTATAGCATAAATCCTAAGCCATGAAGCGTGTTTTGGCAGTCTTTTCCCTTTTGCCTTTTCTTTGGACAGAAGCATTTCATGGGCACGCTGGTTTTCCAGAGGCCTGAAAAGATAGTCCAGATTGGCTTCTGGACGGACATCTAGCATTAAGCAGGATAATGAAGCAGCATCTGTAATAGTATCGTAAATAGCTATATCCAGATTAGTGATATGGAAATATGTCTCAAGATCCTTTAGATTCTTCCTGAAAAAGTCTTCAAGATAACCAGGGTCTAACCAAGAATCAAAAGTCTTAGTCAGTATATCTTGAGCATCCCCATCATAGACAACGGCCCAAAGCCTACCATTATGTAATATATCTTCAAATTTCATACTTACACTTTTTACAAAAATAAAAACAATATTTAAATAGTACAAATTTAAATTTGTTTAACGTGTTGATTGAGGCCCATAGGATACCTTTGGTGGTGGTAGCAGGAGTGGGCCTAATCTTCGCATCCGTCGCAATATCAGCAATGGTTCTTTGTTATTACCCCGCACTGGGGTTTTCTTGTTAATCTAGGATTTTTTTACTTACTTTGTAATGCCACTGGGCGAGAAATTCCCAGGGTAAAAGGTAGTTCATCTTTACAAAAAATCTGGACAATTTTTTACACCAGATGGACTATTCCGGTTTGGTATGTTTCGACGCCTTCGTGGTGTCGTGCATATAGGCAGGAATGTCTATTGGTGTAGGCCCCGTCCAGAGGCTTTGTAAGATAGGCAAGGTTCCTGCCTTTTTTATATTGCCACAACGCCGAGTCTGGAATCTGTAGGACACAAAGTATCGAATTATGCCATATATTCGGCTATTTGTCTCAACAGCATGGGATCTGTTTTTTCTATTGAAAAACTCGTTTTACAAAAATAAAGGCGTGGCCGATATATCAGTAGATATAAAGGGGCATCTTGAATCGTTCTTCACACAACACGGCAAGGAATGCCCAGACATATCCGAAATGGTAAAACAGCTTAAGTTCACTCAACTAAAGTCAGAGAAGCATTGGGATTGTCCGCAAAAAGATGAATTCGTTGAAACATTTTCAGAAATCTTTTCACGCCAATAAAATGTCGACCCCAAAACCAGTCCCTATTGCTATGAATGCGGTTGATATCAAGTATAAGGGACAATATGAGCCTCTGAAAAAGTACGTCCTAAAGATTTCACCAGAGTTAGTTACAGATGGACGCATATATTCAATAGCCCAACCTTACATTGAGAATGTGATGTCTGATGAGATATCAGAATATGATTCTCTAGAACTGCCAGAGGATTTATGGAAGACACTTCGATTGGGTGATCGTGAGTTTTTACTTTATTGGGAAGTTGTTATGAAACTGATTTAGGTTTTTCCCTCCTTTTCCCGCCAAAATCAAAACTTATATATTATGAGCAGCAATAATCTATCAAAAGAAAGTGCGGGTATCCAGAGCTATGCTCCACCTGTATGCACTGTAATTATCGTGGGAACACAAAGAGTGATCTGTGGGAGTTTTGATGATCCAATCCAAGGAACCGAAGTGGTTGATGAAATAGAAGGAATCTGGTAAAATTCGATTATTATGAAAAAGGTATTTGCATATAGTATCCTAGCTATTTTAGTCCTTGCTGGTTGCCAGGTAAATGAATTGGAAGTTGAAACCACGAATGAGCAGGATGTCTTACCTGTTCTGGAATCCAAGCCTTTTGTCGCCATTATTGAAGACGATAGCGTTGGAAACGAAACTAGAACAACACTTGATAATAGTGGCAATGTGCTCTGGAAACAGGGTGATCAGGTAAGCATTTTTGCTGGGAGCACCGTCAATGAATGCTATCAAGTTACCGATGAGTCAGAAGGGAAGACATCTGCTGCACTTAACAAGATATCTGGCACCGGATCAGGTTCAGCTATAGAGAACAATGTGGCATTCTATCCTTATGCTTCTGCAGCGACCATCGCAAAAAGTGGAAGTAACTATGTCATCAGTGGGATAGAACTACCTGCGACCCAGGATTATTCAGTGGGAAGTTTTGGGAATGGTGCTTTCTCAATGGCGGCAATAACGAGCACTCCTGCAGAGATGAATCTCACTTTCAAGAATGTGCTTGGTGGCCTAAAACTCCAGCTTAAGGGAACTGCAACGATCGCATCCATTGCCGTAACTGGGAACAATGATGAAATCCTATGTGGTGATGCAGAAGTGACTGTCTCTACCGCAAGCGCTCCTTCTATCAACCTGACTGATGTGTCTGCTAAGGTGGTTACTTTGGATTGCGGTGCAGGAGTGACTCTGGATTCAGAAACAGCAACGTCGTTCATTATTGCACTACCCCCTATCACTATGACCGGTGGTTTCACGGTTGTTGTTACAGACACAGAGGGGAAGGAGATGGAGATCAAATCCACAAGATCTCAAACAATCACACGCTCCAGTTTGCTGAAGATGCCCGCTGTCACCTACGAAGGAACAGGTTCATATGCATTGATTAGCAATATTTTACCATCTGGCATAGATGAAACTTCTATAACCGAGGCGTATTTTCACACAAACAGTAATATTACAACCGGTACTCGTATTCCAACGACCGGAGCAGACGTATACTTTGAATTAGATGGTACTGTTGCACATTATTACACTCCCGAATATGGTTATACCAGCACAAGTGTTTTCGCGATGTTTAGGGGATGGACTCATTTGAAAAAATTGGATTTGAGCAAGTTTGATTTCCGGAATGTAACCACCTTTGAATCCCTTTTTGAGGATTGTTATTCCTTGGAAGATTTGGACCTGGGAACCTTTGAGAACCAGATTGCAACAACCGCATACAAGATGTTTTATAATTGCAGAAGTTTAAAGAGTCTGGATCTCTCCGGTTTTCAGTCGCCCAACCTGTTGTCGACATGGGAGATGTTTAAGTATTGTATGTCTCTAACATCACTGAATCTCTCCGGATTTATTACCGACAATGTCACAAATATGTCAGGAATGTTTTGTGGGTGCAAAAGCTTAGCGACTATCGACATATCCAGTTTAAACACGTCGAAGGTGACAGATATGAGTAATATGTTTGCAGCGTGTTCAAGTATATCAACCATTGACCTCTCTTCTTTTGACACGTCTAATGTTGAAAGTATGGCTGGAATGTTTGGTGACGATGATTTTGGACGAACCAATGGATCCGCTTTAGAAGGATGCAGTTCTTTGCGAAGCATTGATTTAAGTGGCTGGAACACCGGGCATTTGCAATATGTGCAGAGTATGTTTTCCGCAGCTAATTCTTTAACTGATATCAATCTCTCGGGGTGGGACACAACCAACATTGTAAATACCAATTCAATGTTCGCTTATTGTTCATCACTAAAGAATCTTGAATTGCCAAGTTTTTCTTCAGCCAGCATTGAGAATATGGATTTTATGTTTAATGGATGTCTATCAATAGAATCCATCAACTTATCAAGCTTTGCCTCATCACACAACATCAATACTGCTTTTGCCCTATTGTCGGACTGCGCCAGATTAAACAAGCTCGACTTTGGCAATATGAATCTATCCTCTATTAATCAGTTGGATAGTTTTATGGATGGCGTCGCCAATCAAAGGGATAAGATAGCTATTCGTTGTAATGGGACATCGAAAGATATTATCATTCAAAAGGCCACAGCTCCAGCTTTCGACATTAGCAAGGTAATCTGGGTCGGCGTAGATGAAGATATGCCGGTAGTCTCTGATGCAATTAATCCCAGTTGGTATTATAGTTCAGATTTTAGCAAAGATAAAACTGTCAAAACTCTTCAAGAAGCGACTGTTGGCAATGGCGTAGATATCGTCATATTTGGTGACGCATATTCTGATAGATTGATTGAGGATGGTACATACGAAAGTGATATTGTAACTGCTATTGACGGCCTCTTTTCATATGAGCCGATGAAGTCGTTCCGAAACCTGTTTAATGTTTATATGGTCTATGCTGTGTCCACAAATGAAGTATGGAATGGGAATACGGCTGTAGGGATTAAAGGCAGTAAAGGAAGTCAGCTACGGACATTTAACTACGCCAAGTGTGCCGCGCAAAACAAGCTGCTATCTGAGGTCACCTTAATAGTAATCGGACACGATTCCAATGCTTTCAACCTTGGAAACCTTGGTATGACAGTAACAGCGTCCGGAGGTTCAGATATAAATGATTTCGGTAATGCTATCTGGTCTTGTGAATATGTGGCAAGGATTGCTGATGACTCGGAATACATAAAGACTGTTGTACACGAATTCGGTCATACTTTTGCAAAACTTGCGGATGAATACATTTCTAAGCCAGGGTATTCCGTAGATGATTGGAGATTTTCTATGCAGTATGATATGGACAGCTATGGTTTTTATAAAAATATTGACTTCACAAATAATCTGAGTACTATCAAGTGGTCAACATTTATAAATGATGCCCGCTATTCTTCAGAAAACCTGGGAGCATACGAGGGCGCCACTTTTGATAGCGGCGTTTGGAGACCGGATTATAATAGCATAATGAGGGATGGAGATTCCTTCAATGCTCCCTCTCGCGAAGCCATTTACTACCGCATTCATAAACTGGCATACGGGAGAGATTGGCAGTATGATTTTGAAACCTTTGTACAGCAAGACCTCAAGAATATTCCGCAAGCCGCACCTGTGCCAGCTCCTGCAAAATGCGTTTCTTCCTCTGTGTTAGTCAATAGACATCATTTCTTCAAGATGGAGGAGTCCTTTTCAGAAGATGGGAAGAAGATAATAATAATGCAGGATTAATTGAAAAGGCCGACAGCAATTGTCGGTCTTTTTTTGCTTAAGATGTATCGCATATGTTCACAAATTCTGCAAGTTTTTGGATAGTTTGCTCTTGTCAGAGAGGTGGGAGAATTGGACATATAATGATGGAACGGATAGTTGGTCGTGGGTCAGCGGTGGTGCGTCGCCGACTGTCTCTTGGGCGGGGCATAAAGACCCTTCTACGAATGATATGACATTTGAGTGGGGAGTCCCCATTGCGGATTTGGGTATTACGGCAGGCTCTACTGTGCGTTTTGGATTTGTCGTTCGAAAGCCAGAAGCGACGTCAAATAATGACCTACTTTCTATAACAATTCCTACGCCCGAGCCGTAGTTCAAAGTAGGGCTGTTATTATTAATCTAAGCGTGCATCCTTAGTGGGTGCACGCTTTTTTTGTGTGAGATCGCTTCCTGGTGGTTTTTCGCATAAGCGCGGCACGTCGCCCCCGTCATTAAAGGGCATTGTGTTGGCCCCACCCTTGCTTCATCTCCGCGGTTTTGCGGAAGGTGTGTTTTTATCTGGCACACCTTCCGCAATAATCCACAGGGTATTATGGCAAAAAATCGTCTACCCCGTGACTCTTTGACGCAGGTGGAGCCCAAGAGAGCCTCGACCTGTGAGAAATAGCCACAGGTGGAACCCAAAAACGCCTCCACCTGCGAACAATCCAACGCCCTACCCATAATCGCGCGGCGCCGATTATAGGGTTTTCGGCGCGGATCGGCAGGTTTTTCCACCTTCCGGCGCTTTTTTACGGGATTTTGGCGCGGAACGTCAGGTTTTTCCCCTCTCCGGCGCCATTTTCGGAGTTTTTAGCGCCTAATCAGCAGAGCTAAAACACCATATTCCGGGCGGCACGCCACCAGAACGGTCTCTTCCGCCCGGCGAGAAAACACCCCCCAAAACTTGCCCCCCCTAAATTTTTACGTAAATCTCCTAAAATTATTAGGAGTTATCAAAAATATGCCTATCTTTGCATTGAGAACAAAGACAATATGAAGCAAAAACTGACCTCAAAAGAAGAAATGCTGATGAACATTTTCTGGGCCCACGGAAGTATGTTCATCAGGGATCTCATCTCGTATATCCCGGAGCCGAAACCCCACTACAATACCGTAGCGACCTTGGTGAAGTTTCTTGAAGAGAAGGGATTTGTGGAAAGGGAACCGATGGCGAACTCGTTCCGCTACAAGGTAAAGATTACCGAGCGCCAGTATCGGGGCAGTACGGTTTCCGACGTGGTGGCCCATTACTACAACAATTCGTACACATCGCTGGTATCTCAGTTCGTCGAGGAAGACAAAATCGACCTTGAGGACCTGAAGGCAATTATCGCGTCCATCGAAAGCAAGAAATCATGACGGAATTTCTTTTATACATAGGGCGCAGCGGTCTGTACCTCGCCGTTTTCTATACGTTTTACCTTCTGGTGATGCGCCGCACTACCTTTTACCGCTTCAATCGAATCGCCATGCTCGCGGGCTCGGTGGTATGCGCGCTCCTGCCGATGCTGAGAGTCCGGCCTGCTGCCGTGTTCGCGGCCGTTGGTCCACTGACCATGACGTCGGTCGAGGGGAGCGCGGTCGAACCGCAGGCTTCGTTCCCATGGGCCATGCTCATTTTCGGCCTGTATCTGGCCGGCATCGCCTTCGTCCTCGGAGGGACGGTCATCTCGGCCATTAAGATCGGCCGGCTTGCGAAGAACGGCCGGGCTGAGGAAATAGACGGATTCAGGACCATCGTCATGGGCGACGACCTACCCTCGTTCACCTTCGGTAAGACCATCTTCATCGGCAGTCGCGACTTGGCGGTGAACCACGCCATCTTCGCTCATGAGACCATGCACGTCTATTGCCATCATTACCTCGACCTGCTGCTTTTCCGCATACTCCAGATTGTCTGGTGGTGGAATCCGTTGGTGTGGATCATGAAGACTGAGCTGGGCCTTCTCCACGAATATGAGGCAGACGAAGGCGTCATCCAAAAAGGCATCGATGCAACTCAATATCAATTATTATTAGTGCGAAAAGCCGTGGGAGATCAGCTGTTCTCCCTGGCCAGCGGCTTCCAGCATGCAAAACTCAAAAACAGAATTACCATGATGCACAAACCTTCTTCAAGCGGCTGGTTGCGCCTTTCGTACCTGGCCATTATTCCAGTGCTGGCTATACTTGTATACGCCTGCAACTCCCCTAAACGCAATAAGGCGGCGGCACCGGCCGAAGAGACTATTGCCGTGCCTTTCGGAGAAGTAGAAGTAAAGCCTACTTTCAATTGCGAAGATGCAAATGCATTCGTCAATTGGATTTACGAACACCTTACCTATCCTGAGGCCGCTAAGGCAAAAGGTGCGGAGGGCAGGGCCGTGGTGCAGTTCTCCATTATGCCTGATGGTTCGATGGGAGAAGTCGAACTGCTTCGCGGCATTGATCCCGATCTTGACGCCGAAGTCCTGCGGGTGGTGAAAAGTTGTGATGTAAAGTGGGTCCCGGGCAAACAAAACGGAAAGCCCGTTAAAGTCACTTTCACCCTTCCCGTCATTTTCAAACGCCAGTAAAGTAATTGCCTCCTTCCTCTTATATGTCACTCAGAAGATGCCTGGCGGAGTTCGCCGTCCTGATAGTCCTCGCGGCACTGGCCGCGGTGGGCTGCGGCCCGGCGCCGTGCTACCCAATCCCGACGGAGGCGCAGGTGGAGTGGCAGAAGATGGAGATGAACATGTTCGTTCACTTTGGGCCGAATACGTTCAGCGGGCTGGAGTGGGGAACTGGTCAGGAGGCGGAGGACCTCTTCCGGCCGACTGCGCTGGACTGCCGGCAATGGGCCCGGACCGCGAAGGCCGCTGGAATGAAGGGAATCATCCTGACCGCGAAGCACCACGACGGCTTCTGCCTCTGGCCCAACCCGGTCAGCACTCACTGCGCGAAAGACGTGGACGTCCTGAAGGAGCTCTCGGATGCGTGCCGGGAGGAGGGGCTGAAGTTCGGGGTGTACATATCGCCATGGGATCGGAACGATCCCGCGTACGGGACGGCCGAATATAACGAGAAGTACGCCGAGACCCTTCGCAGCGTTCACAACGGTCGATATGGCCCCGTTTTCGAACACTGGTTCGACGGCGCGTGCGGCGAGGGGCCTAACGGCAAAAAACAGGAATACGACTGGCCGCTGTTCAACCGCACGGTCAGCGAGCTGCAGCCTGACGCAATTCAGTTCAGCGACGTGGGACCGGGATGCAGATGGGTCGGCAACGAACGTGGCGAAGCGGGGGAGACCAACTGGAGCATGCTCAATGTCGATGGGTATACGCCCGGCCTTGGGGCCCCGCCAGTCAGTTCGCTATCCCAAGGCGATGAAAACGGTGAACGGTGGATCCCGGCAGAGGCGGACGTCTCAATCCGGCCGGGATGGTTCTGGCGCAGCAGCGAAGACGGCCGACTTAAAACCGTCGAGCATCTGATGGACATCTACTATTCGAGCGTCGGCCGAAACGCGCTGCTGCTCCTCAATGTCCCGGCCGACACTACCGGCTGCATCCCAACCGCCGATTCCCTGCGCCTGATGGAATTCCGCCGCCGGCTTGATGGCGTCTTCGCCCGCAACCTGGCCGTCCGGGTCCATGGCCATGGCCGCAGGCTCCTCGATGGCGACTTCGACAGCTATTCTGTGCTTCGCCGGCCCTCGTTCGAAGTTGCGTTAGACGGCCCTATGACCTTCAACCGCCTCCTGCTGCAGGAGTACATTCCGCTGGGCCAGCGGGTCCAGGCATTCAGGGTCGAGGCGCTCAGTCCCGACGGAGCCTGGACCGAAATTGCGACCGGCACTACCATCGGCTACAAACGCATCCTCCTCCTTCCCGAGACCACGGCCACCCGCCTTCGCATCACTGTCACCTCCTCGCGCGCCGTCCCCATCCTCTCCGAAGTTGGGGTGTATATACAATAAAAAAACCATCGCTGATATTGCGACGGATGCGTATATATTAATGATTTTGTGTAAGGGGCTTCGTACTTACCCTCTTACTATATAAACTATGGAGCGTAGCGACGCAGGGGGTCTGGGGGGTACGCCCCACAGTGAATCGAAGATTCCTGCGCTACGAGCTCGTTGAGCGAGTAGCGGGAGTGGGTCACGATCCCACGACCTCCGGATTATGAATCCGACGCTCTAACCAGCTGAGCTACCCCGCCGAGGTTTTGTTGAGATAGAAGGACTCGAACCCTCACTGACAGAGCCAGAATCTGTAGTGCTACCATTACACCATATCTCAATTTTATGTCAAATCCCCCGAAAGGGACTGCAAAGGTAAAACTCTTTGCGGAATTTGCAAAATTATTTTTACAAACTTCTGCAAATCATTGCAATTGCCCAGACTTCGCAGCCTTCGCCGCGGCCTACGAAGCCGAGGTGTTCGGTGGTTGTGGCCTTGACGCTGACCCGGTCGG
>JAEEGH010032596.1_pt1 | contig 10013 bp, 4 predicted proteins | sample 9134181 | NCBI WGS metagenome assembly JAEEGH01 (sample SAMN16246544, study PRJNA631951) | gut metagenome | biome: gut microbiome; feature: rumen; material: DP-attached | host: Bos | place: Iran: Karaj | collected 2018-10 | reverse complement strand
CTCCCTGTTTGTGGAGGATGCCATGAGGGAGCAGTGGGGATATCTCATGTTCCTGCGCAGGCTGTTTGAGGAGGAAGTGACAAACCGACGTGAGAAAAGCAAGATTATACGCATGCATAGAGCTGACTTCCCGCAGATGAAGTATCTGGAAGAACTCCAAAGGGAGGAGCTGCCCCTTGAGGCACAGGTGTTACTGCCAGAAGTGGAGACTCTTGAGTTTATCAAGGATGGACGCAGTATAGTTATGTATGGCAATCCTGGCACAGGCAAGACACATATTGCCATCGGACTTGGCATCAAGGCCTGTCTTGAGGGATATACAGTTTTCTTTACATCCGTGCCACACCTGCTGACACTCATCAGGGAGGCAAAGACTGAAAAGACACTGCGGAATCTGGAACTCAAGTTTGAGCGTTATGACCTCGTCATATGTGATGAACTCGGATATGTCGGCTTTGATAAGGAAGGTGCGGAAATGCTATTTAACCACCTCTCTCTTAGAACAGGCAAAAAGGCTACCATCATCACAACAAACCTGCCTTTTACAAGGTGGGAAGAGGTACTCAAGGATAAGGTCCTATGCTCTGCCCTAGTAGATAGACTATGTCACAAATCGTACCTTGTCAACATGACAGGTACATCATATCGTATTAAAGAAACAAAAAAAATTATAGGGAATAAGTAATGTATAACCAACTTTTTGTATATTTGCAGCGCTCAGTTGGATTGGTATACTATTGATTTATTATTTGGTATACTTTTACGTTATCATTTACATTATTGCTATAAATTTTGCACTTCGTGCACATATGATTAAAGAATAAATACTGTGGAAAAAACTCCTCCCCGGCCAGGGAGGAGTTTTCAAAAACAATCCGTCAGTCCTTATTCAAATCAATTTATCCCAATTTCTTTCAGTAAAAACGCGTTCAGTCAATTATTTGCAGAGAACTTTCTGGCCGTTCACAATGTACATTCCCTTCGTAGGTGTGCTGACGAGACGGCCGCTGAGGTCATAAATCAAGCCTTGTGCCTCGTCGGTTGTCACTGTCTGGATGCCCGTGGCTTCACCTTCGAAGTGGACAACGGGTTTGGCTTCGCTGCCTGACGGAGTTTCGAGGGTGAGATAGGCACGAGTGCCCTTCATCGTGCCCGACTCGTCGCCGACGAGGTAGAAAGCGCCATCGCTGATGACGTAGTTCTCACGCCCTGCCATGGTGCTGCGGCTGACGGTGGTGGCTGCCGCATAGGAACCCGTCATGGTGCCGCCAGTGAAGGTGGCTGCCACGGGGGTGCCGTTCGTAGTCAGGATGCCGCTGAAGTCGTAGGTATTGTCGCTGCTGAGGGTCGTGGGCACGAGCAGAAAAGGCACGTGGGCGGTGGTGCTGCTGAGGGTTTCGGTGTTGAGCAGACCAGCCTCGCCGTCGTAGTCGGTAATCTGTTCCAGCACACTGCCCGGACCGAACACTTGCTCGGCCTGGGCGGCGGTGAGGACGAAGGGGAGGACAAGGGTGTTGTGCTTGTCGGCCTTCAATGTGCGGATGAGCCGTGCAGCCGTGATGTTAGGGCGTTCCACGCTGTAGTCGGCACTCTCGTCGAGGGTCGAGGGGTGCAGGTTGATGTGGAAGTTGAACTGGCAGGCACGGTGTCGGCCTTCGCCGTCGGACGGTGTGAGCATATAGACGGTGCAGACGTAGGTACCTGCCCGACAAGCATTTGGACGCTGACCGTGTCCGAGTTTCAAGGTGCCGCCGTCGATGTAGAAACCTTCGATGTTGAGGAAGATGCGGGCCGTGGCTTCGTTCCAAGTGGGCTGGTTGTAGAGGGTGCCTGGTGTGCCGTCAGCGTTCTCGAACCAGAAGCCTTTGGCGTCGCTGGCATTCTTCGTGCGGCTGATGTTTTCGTCGTCGAGCGGAGCATACATCATGTCGAGCGAGAACTGGCTGATGGGCAGTTGGAGCAGCGTAGGAACGTCGCCCCCGGCCGACATGCCGCTGACGTTGTGCTGGGCCCATCCGTCGCTCACAGGATAGTAGTCGATGTTGATGTCCTGGGTGTGGACGATGTCGAGGTCGCTCTTGCTGACCACGACGGGATAGGCCTCGAAGGTGGCTTTGTCGCTGGTGCGGGGCATCCAGACTTGCATATAACCACGTCCGCGGTTGTTCCAAGCATAATAAGGCACGAGCGTCAGTGTGGCATCGGCCGTGGTCTGGCCTTGCTTCACCTGACCTGCCACGTTGATGCCCTTGAAGGTGTACGAGGCGATGCTGGCGTCGGTGACGGTGGCCTCAGCCTCGTCGTTGCAGATGAGGGCGTAGAAGTTGTCGGGATTGTCGATGCCTTCCATGCAATAGACGATAGGTCCGCGCTCGAGGGCAACCAGTCCCTGGTCGGCAGCGACAGCGTCGTTGGCAATGACGTGCTGCACAGGCATCGGCAGACTGAAGGTCACTTCGTCGCCTTCGCTCCATGTACGATTGATGGTCATGTAGCCGTCCTGCATCGTGTATTCGACAGGCGTGCCGTTGACACTGACAACGATGTCGGCGTGTGTGCCATCGACATAACTGTAGAGGTCGCTGGGCACAGGCTCACCCTTTGCCCAACCGGGCAGACGGAGCATGAGCGTTAAATTTTTCTCAGTCAAGTCCTCGACATTAAACCCTAAGCGTATATCTCCATTCCAAGGATAGTCGGTCGTCTGTGTGAGGTGCAGCGTGCCATGCGAACCAAGGTCGATGTCGGCCGTGCCCTGCATGTACAGGTTCACATAGACCTTGTCGTCCTTGTGGGCATAGACATAACCGGGCACGGAGGCGATGAAGCGACAGAGGTTGCTCGGACAGCAGGCACAGCCGAACCACGGCTCGCGCTCGGCCGAACGCCCGTTGTAACCGTTGCCGTCGCTGGCCAGCGGATTGGGATAGAAGAAGCGGTTGCCGTCGAGATTGATGCCGCTGATCACGCCGTTGTAGAGCGAACGCTCGAGCACATCGTAGTACTTCGACTCGCCGTGCAGCAGGAACATGCGCCAGTTCCAATAGACGTTGGCAATGGCGGCACACGTCTCGCAGTAAGCCTCCTTGTTGGGCAGTTCGTAATTGGCGCCGAAAGCCTCGCCGGCATGGCGCGCACCGATGCCGCCGTTGATGTAGAACTTCTTCTCAGCCACATTGCTCCAGATCTTGTCGATGGCCGAGAGATAGGCCTCGTCGCCCATGATGGCTGCCACGTCGGCCATGCCGCTGTACATGTAGGCGGCACGCACGGCATGTCCCACGGCCTCGTCCTGCATCACCACGGGCTTGTGGGTCTGGCTGTACTCCTGGCGCATCACGCCGCGACCGCCACGCAAGTCGAGGAAATATTTCGCCAGACGCAGGTAGTCTTCCTTGCCTGTGGCGCGATAAAGTTTCACGAGTCCCATCTCGACAATCTGGTGACCAGGCTCGTAAGTCAAACCTCCTTCGAGGAAGTCATGGACAAGCAGGTCGGCATTCTTCGTGGCGATGTCGAGCAACGACGTCTTTCCTGTAGAAACATAGTGCGCGTAGGCAGCCTCGTAGAGGTGACCGGCGTTGTAGAGTTCGTGCGACAGGTCAGGGTCTTTCTCCCAGCGGTTCTGCCCCACCCATCCATGCATGCCGGCAGGGTTGCCAGCCGTACGCGGCGTGTAGAGGTAGCCGTCGGGCTCCTGTGCAGCACCGACGATGGCGATGAGTTCGTCCATCTTTGCCGAAATCTGTTCATTGGGCTTCACCTGCACGCTGTAGGCCATACCCTCGAGAATCTTGTAGATGTCCGTATCGTCGAACGTACACTCGGTGTCGAAATAACCGATGTTCTCACCGCGCAGAATGGCAGCAGCCTTCTGGAAGTTCAGCACGCGGTTGGAGTTGTAGCACTGCTCGATGGCAAATGGAATCGTTACGGTCTGGTTCTGCTTCATACGCGGCTGCCAGAACTGGTCGGTCAGGTGTACTCGTGCAAAGTCAACGTTCTGAATCGGATAGTCGCCATAAGTTACTGCCACTTCCGTGCGATGACCCAGTGCTTCCCATTCGGTCACGCCCACACCGCTGTAGGCCGAGCCGTTGCCCTGTGCCTGAATGAAAAGGCGCAACTGCTTAGTCTCCACAGGTTCGAAACGTACGCTGCTCACCTCGGTGCGACTCTGTGTATAGGCCTCTCCAGCGAGCAAGGTCACATCTTTCCACGTACTATTTTCTTCGTCCCAGTACTGCACCTTCCATGATGCAGGGAGGACAACATGGTCGCCTGGCACGTCGCTGTCCGTCCACCATGCCACACGCACACGCTCCACCGTCTGCGGCTTGTTCCAGCCGTAGCGCAACCAGTGGTCACGCGTACGGTTCGGATCCCATGTGTTCCAATGCTTGTTCTCGGGCAGTTCGCCAAAGCCGATGATGCCGTCGTTCACCGTGTAGAGCGAAGTCGTCGCGTGGGTGAAACTGGCTTCCAGTTCCGTCGCGTCGTAGGCCAGGTTGTCCAGTGCTTCGGGCAGGTCGGCGACATAGTCGGTCGTCGTGCCTAGCATGATTTGGATGAATTCATTCAAATCGTCCAGCGCCACATGAGCATGCTGGTGCCAATAGTTGATGAATTTTTGTTGCAATGTTTCACCATCGAACGTCTTGACATACGTCACGATGGGTTCTACCAATGCTTTCGTTCGTGTTTCACCTTCTGGGAACGAAAGCGCCGTCAGTTCATATTCTTGATAGAGGTCTTCCTCGGACAGGCCCAGCAGACCTTCGAGCATGAGGGCCAGCGTACCTGTGCGGTCGGCACCCCAGATGCAGTGGAAATAGACTGGATTGCCCACACGCAGGTTCTTCAGGATGAAGTCGAAGTCGCTGCGATAGTTGGCCCATGCCGTACGAACGCCGTCGAGATAGTAAGGTTCGTTCACCACACGCAGGTAGTCAACGTCGCTGCCCAGCGGCGACACCTTTATATTTAGCGCCTGCGCATGCGTGCGCAAGTCGAGTTCGGCACGGATGCCCACTTCGTCGTGCAGCGTCTGCAGGGCAGCAGCAGATGCCGTGTATTTTTCGCCCTGCAACTCACATCCGCGGAACAACTTGCCGTACTGAACGGTCTCGCCGCTTGCCGTGGTCCATCCGCCCAAGTCGCGGATGTTCTGCAAACCGTCGGCGCTGACCACATGCACCCATTCGGGGGCTTCTTCGTCAGATCCTACCACATTGAGCGTCAGGTCCATCTCGACGGCGTTGGTGCCGTTGACGGCATAGAAAACCGTGTGGTAGGTATCGCCAATTTTCGAGGTGTAGGCATTGTTATAGACACCTGCCTGACCTGTCCAGATGATCAGATTCGTGTCGTCGTCGGTCACAGGCTGGATGAACCACCAACTCTGACCGCCCCACGACGAACGGTAGCCGTTCTTGTCATACCAGTTGTCGTTGTTGTGGCCATAGGTTCCGTCGCCTGCGAGCGGGAAGTAGAGCATATTGTTCACGTTCGACTTCGTCACGGTCGTGCCCAGCATCGCCGACAGGTCGCTGTAGGGAATGGGCAGCACCGTATGGTCATACAGCGTGTTGGGGTTCTGCTTGGCAGTCAGCACATAGCGCACAGCCACTTGCAGGGTTTTCGAGTCCGTCTTGTAAGTGAACGGCACTTGGAGCGAAACCTCCTCGCGCGTCACAGTGGGCACACCGATGACTGCATCGGCCCACAGGCTTGTCGTCGAGACAAGCATCAGCAACATCGTTGCCAGAATTCTGTTCATTCTCATAAAATAAAACATTAAATAAAACATTTTCTATTGTTACTTTTATTTTCGCTGCAAAGTAACAACAAAAACGGCAACACGGCCTAATTATCCGCGTTCAAAACAGTCGGAAGTTCCGTTCATAGGGTGTTTTGAACGATTCGTCCGACTGTTTTGAACCGATTTTCAGAGGAAATTATTCGGCGTTTCGACGCACCTCGCTGGGCAGCATACCCGTAACTTCGCGGAACACATGGGCGAAGTGTTCACGGTCGCTGAAACCGAGACGGCGCGCCACATCGGCGACGGTGGCTGTGCGCTGCTGCAGCATTTCGCGGGCCGTCTCCATCTTGATGTCGCGGATAAACTGGAGCGGCGTCTGTCCCGTGATGGCCTTGAGTTTGCGTACGAGCGTCGAACGCGACATGTTCATTCCGTCGGCCAGGTCGTTGACGCCAAAATCGGTTTCGCTCAGATGCTGACCGACGATGGTACGGGCTCGGTCAAGCAGCATCTGGTCGAGGGCGGCATAGGCCGACGTGGCGGGCTGCGACGTCGGCGCGGTCACATAGTCGTGCATGGCAACGAGTTCGGCGCTATCGTGCCAGATGGCTTCCTCGGCACGGCGCGAACGGTGCATGAAGTAACGGACGAGGAGCACCAGCAGCAGTACGGCACCTATTATATATATAAGGTACGCGAGGGTGGTCTCGTACCAATGAGGCTGACGGCTGAAGCGGAACGTCGTCACGTCGCTGCTCCACAGGCCGTTGGGGTCGGTGCCGCGCAACAGGAGTTGGTGTTCGCCACGGGCGATGCGGGGCAAAAAGAGAGCGTTCGCACCGATGCGCAGAGTGGTCCAAGGGCCGTCGTCGAGTCGGTAGGCATAGCGCTGGCTGGCGGCATGCAAGTGGTCGAGCGACGAGAAGTGGATTTCGATGTCATGGGCATCGGCTGACAACGGTTGTCCGACAGGAACACTCTGGCCTTCGACACGCAGGTCGGTGACGACGACATGGACAGGCTGTGCCATGCCTTCGAGTTGGAGCGAGGGATGGCAGACGATGTAACCGTCGAAACCGCCCACCAACACAGTGCCCTCGGACGTGTCGAGACTGAGGGCGCGTGGCATGAAACGAGGCAGCGAGAGGGTTTGGTTCGTGCTGACAACACGATAGACGCGGCTGTGCGGGTCGAACTCGGTCAGGCGGCTGTTGGTCAGAATCCACAAGTGATTATGTGGGTCGCAGACGATCTTCTCGACCATGTCGCCGTTCATGCCCGCCGCCTCGGACAGGTCGTTAAAGTGTGTCAGGTCGCCGCTGCTGCTGAGCAGACGTCCGTCGCCAGTGCCAATCCACAACGTACCATCAGACATCGAGGCGATGCAGAGGAGGTCGGTAGGCATCGAGTGGAGTTTCTGCAGGCGGCCGCTCCGCAGGACTGCGATGCCACGGCCTGTGACAGTGGCATAGACGGTGCCGTCCTGAGTCTGGGTGAAACTGGTCGTGTGACCCAGCGACTGACCAGCCTCGTCGGTGACGGTTTTCAACTCACGAGTGGCTGTTGTGTAGTGAAAGATGTCGTCATAGGAACCTATCCAAAGGTTGCCGTCGTGGTCTTCGAACACGGTCTTGGCATGCTGTCCGTCAGGTAGTTGTACGGTGTGGGTGATGCGCATCTGCATGCCATCGGAAACGACTCCATAGACGTAGTCGGTGGCCGTCACGGTCCAGATTTGATGGGGCTGGGCCGAGGGCATCAGTTCGTGGACAAAGTCGAGATGGGACGATGCTGTAGAAGGGCTGTCGGCATAGGTCGCCAGTTTTCCCGTGTGAAGGTCGTAAAGGCACAGCCCCACACGCTCCTGCGAAATCCAGTAGCGGTCGTCGGCATCGTGACTGAGCGACAGGAGCAGCGTCGAGCGATGGAAACGCTCCTGAATGGGCGGTACGCTGTATCGTTCGCGGTTGAAGGTCTCGAAGTCGATGACCTGGCTCTGACGGTCGTAGCCTGCAATCCAGATGCTGCCGTCGTGGGTGCGAATGAGTTCGTTCATCATCTTCATGCCCAGCGTGTAGCCTCGCAGGTCGTGAGCGAGGTCGATGGCCCGCAGCGTGCCTGTGCTGTCGATGTCGAAGGCATGCAAGTCGTCGAGCGACGTGGCCCAGAGACGGTGGCCATTCTGCTCGGGAACGACATAGAAGAAGTGGTGGATGGGTTGCCCGATGGCGTTGTACACTTCGGGCTGGACAACGTAGCGACCGGCGGTTGTCCCTGCCTTCATGTCAAGTCGGACCAAGCCTCGGTCGCGGGTCGTCAGCCAGAGATAGCCGGCTGTCTCCGTCACGTCGCTGACTGGTAGATGGGCAGCGATGCTGTCGAGCGGAGTCCATTGATGCTTGGAAGGTTCGTAGCGACAAAGTCCCTTGTTGTAGAATGCCGAAAGAAGCATGCCATCGGCCGTCTGGAAGAATCGCGCAGTGACATCGGCAGCGGTCTTGACGGGTTGCTGGTCCTGACCGACAAGATAGGTGGCATGGGACGTCGAGAGATAGACGGTTCCGTCGGGGGCACAAAAGAGTTCCTGCACCTGTTTGTCTCCAAGAACTTCGGGACAATAGGGGTGCACCACATAATCGCTCTTGTCGATGAAAAACGCGCCCGACGGCGTTCCGAAAAGGATGCGATGAAGGCTGTCCTCGGCGATGCAGAGGATGAGATTGCTGCGAAGCGGAGCAGGATGCAGATAGTCGTTGCGGAACAAGCGGACGTCATAGCCGTCGTCGCGACACAGACCATCGACAGTGCCATACCACAGGTAGCCCTCAGTATCCTGCATGATGCGGTGGACACTGAGCACAGGCAATTTGGATACCTGCGGAATGGGTTGCAAGGTCGCCATTCTGGAGGTCTGCGCCTGTGCCGAACAAAGCGTAGTCAAACAAATCGCAAAAAGCAGAAATCTCTTATTGCAGGGCCTCATTCTTCCGTTTTCTCTTTTTTCTCCTCTTCGTTCTGAAGCGTGGGATAGACGATGCGGGTGTGGTAGATGTTGCGCAGACGGTCCTTGAGGACGTTCTTGGTCATGGCAATGTCGCGGAAGGCCAACGTCTTCTCCGAGAGGTCGTGAATCAGATAAACACCCTGATAGATGCTCTTCAACTCATCGAGCATCGCATCTATCACTTTCAGTAATTCTATTTGCTTCTCAACGTCTGGAATCACCGCGTCGATCATCCGGTGGTGGCGTCCGACCATCTCGTGATACGAGTCGAGATAGGCCGCATCGCCCTCCTGTGCCATTTGGGCCGTACGGATCAGTTGGTCCGTCACGCCGCCCAGGGCCGAAACCACCACGACGACCGAGTCGCTCGAGGCTTCCACGATTTTCTTGACATTGAGAATGCTTTCTACGGAACCTACGGACGTTCCGCCAAACTTCATTACTCTCATGTTACAAGTTGTTCAGTATGTAAAAGTGACTGCAAAGGTACGATTAAGCGAGCACAATTCCAAATTTTGGAGCAGCGAGAGCCCCAAAAACTAGTTTTATTGGTCGAGTCGCGGCATGGACGTAGGACATTAATTCCGTCTCACCCTTCTCGTGCGACGATATGAGGTACATGGCAATGAACCACTTGACGAGCGGCAGATTGCTGTCCTCGAAGATTGTGCCCACCTTGCAGGAGAAGTTGCGCTTGCAGTGGTTGCAGCGGAAACGCCCGTCCTTGCGTGTGGAGCAGTGGTGCTGTCCGCAATAGGGGCAGACCACGTCTTGGCTTTTGCCCACGCCCCAACGTGTCTCAACGACAGCCTGTCTGCAAGTCTGTTCGTTGCTGAAGTAGAGTGTCATGGCCACGAGGCTGTCAAACTGTGTGAAGTCTATCATAATCCGTACCTTTCTATAAAAATAAGAATCCTCTTATAAAAGTAAAGCAAAGGTACAGCTTTTTCCAGTGAAACCGGATTTTTTTTAGTTAATAATAGCTAGAAGAAAGCTAAATAAAGCTAACGGCGGAAAACAAGAAATGCAGCCGTTTCCGACTGCATTTTCAGATAAACGGGGTCAAACCCTTTATAGTTGCCTTTATTTTTTCCTCCGCATCTTCGCTATATACCTCACCAAGATTTTTAACAAAGTGGTCAAAACTTATTATGATTGCTCCCTCTTCTCTGGCTTTTCTAAGTGCATACAGCATGTCATATAGCCACGTACCAGAGTGAACAATAAAGAAATTCTCATTGTCGT
>JAEEGH010032595.1_pt1 | contig 10013 bp, 4 predicted proteins | sample 9134181 | NCBI WGS metagenome assembly JAEEGH01 (sample SAMN16246544, study PRJNA631951) | gut metagenome | biome: gut microbiome; feature: rumen; material: DP-attached | host: Bos | place: Iran: Karaj | collected 2018-10 | reverse complement strand
TGAGGCTGAATTCGCAGGGGATGAAGGACTGTGCCTTGTCACCGATCTTGACGTCGGTCACGAGGTCGAGGTCGGTGCCGCTGACCTTCACCTGGCTCTTGCCGGCCACGGCGGTGGCCACGTCCGTGGCGCTCGCGACAGGCTTGACCACCTCGATGGCCGGGGTGTTGGCCTGCTTGCCGGAAGCCAGGGACACGGTGATGACGCCGTCCTTGGCGGTCGCCGGGATCTTGGCGATGATGTCGCCGCTCTCCTGGAGGGCCCACTCGGCTTCGGCGCCGGTGAACTCAACCTTGGTCACGAGATCCAGGTCGGAACCGGAGATCTTGACGTCGGAGCCGGCCTTGTAGCGCTTGTCGGAAGCGCAGGAGGCGACGGCCAGGTCGGCCACGGTCACGGTCTCGATCTCGCCGGCGACGAACTCGACGCCTGCATAGGAGACGAGGACGATGTTGCCGTCGGTCGCGGAGGCCGGGAGGTTGAACGTGATAGAGGACCCCGTCTCGTCGACGGTGAAGGGGACATCTGCTATACCCGTCAGGTTAATGGCCTGGATCATGTCGAGGTGCTCACCGGCGACGGTAATCTCGTCGCCGCTCTTGTAGGTGGCTTTCTCGGCCTTGACCACGGTGGGGTTGCCAATAACCAGCTCCTCCGCGGAGTACACGCGGTTGGGAATGGTGTTTTCGTCCTCGATCTCGTTGACATCACCCACAATGACGGGGCCCGTTATCGCGTTGGAAGGGACTTTGACCTTGAGCTCGTGGCGGGACTGGCTCACGAACTCGGTCACGATCACATCGCCGCCGAAGATGACTTCCTTGGCGGTGTTGAGGTATTCGCCGGTGATGGTGATCTCGTCGCCCGAGAGGGCCTCAGCGGGGCTGAAGGACTCGATCACGATCGGCTCGGTGTATTGCAGGTCGAAGCGGGTGGAGGCTTTGATGCCGGCTTCGGTGACGATGGTCACAGGACCCACTTCGGGGCCTTCGACCGGGACCACCACGCGGATCTCGCTGCGCGGACCGGCGGTGACGGTCGTGATGTCGGTGACGGTCACGTCGCCGGCGAAGCGCACCTCGGTGACGGTCTCCAGGTTGCTGCCGATGATGCGGAGCTCACCGCCGCGCATCACCGGGTTCGGGGCGACGGCGCTCAGCGCCACGGCGCCGGCGTACTGGTCGGTATCGTATTCCTCGTGCTTGCAACCGGTCAGGGAGACCGCCGAGAGGCAGAGAGCCGCGATGGCGGCATATTTCAATACATTTTTCATAATCTCAATCTCCTCTCATTATTTGTAAGGGACAGCGCGGATGTTGTCGATCTTGATGATCGGCGTGCAGGAGTCCGCAGGCTTTTCGCCGGCGGCGCAGATGAAGAGCCACAGGCTGGAGAAGCTGTCGGCATTCAGGGTGCCGGAAGAAGGAGTTCCTTCCCAACCGTAGGTGAATTCCGCCAGCGGGATGGTCGCGGTGACCCACTTGCCACCCGTATCGAAGCTGCCGGTCGCAGCCCAAGGACGATACAGTCCGCGGGGCGTCTCATTGGAGGACATGTAGGTGTTGTTGGCACCGGCGCACTGATTGCCGTAGATATCCGCCACGGCACCGCCGAAGGTGACCTTGTCGACACCGGCCATCACAATCTGCATCGGCGTACCGGTCCAGGGGTTGGAGGCGGGAACGCAGATCTCGAACTTGAGCGCCATGTTCTGCCAGTCCGTAAAGTCGGCGAGATCGGTCAGACGGATTCCATTCGGGCCGTCCTGATAGTTCTCGGGATCGTTCCAGGAACCCGGCCAGTAGACGAAGGAGAAGTGGGCTTCCTCCCAGTCGCCGGTGAGCGGCGTGGCGCCGTCGCCGAACTGCAGGAAGCGGCCGCTCACGCCCGTGCCGTCATCGTCCTGGGAACTGTGACCGTTCCAGCCGTGGTTGTCCAGGCCGGTCAGGCCGTCGAAGTCGAACAGCATGCCGCGGGAATCCTTGTACATGAACACGGACTGGGCCGTGCCGGAAGCGTTGTTGACCTTGATCTTGCCCGGCTGCGCGCCGGCAGGAACCACCACGCTCACGGCATCCCCGTTACCGGTGGTCACCTCGACCGGGTCCGCACCCGGGAATTCGACGGTGATCGGCGGGAACAGGTAGGAGCCGTAGACGCTGACGGTCTCGCCTTCCTTCGCCCACTCGTTGGACATGCCGGTAATCTTCGGTGCCGGCGGGAGGACCTTGAAGTCATAGGCCACGACGGAGCTGTCGCGGGTGATCAGGTACATCTTGTCCGTCTGCTCCTTGGGCATGTTCTTGGGCACCGCCACCACGATGGTGTGCGGGGTCATATAGCTCGAGTTCAGGACGGCGGCCTGGTCGTTGAAGTAGATATTGTGGACGCTGGTCAGGTTGTCACCGACCACGCACACGAGTTCTTCCATATTGGCCTGGGTGATGGCGATGTCCCGGTCCGCATAGCGGACGAAATGGACGGTCGGAACGCCGGATGTCTCCTTGTAGCGGTCCGGATAGTCCAGGTTGGTGCAGGAAGCGGCCAGGACCATCCCCAGGATCATGCCTGTATATTTGATAATCGCTTTCATCGTTTCACGGATTAAAAGTCATAGGAATAAGCCTCGCGGACGTCCACATGGACCGCCTCGGCGGTGGAGGCCACATTCGGGTTCATCACGACGTCTTCCGTCGGGAACGGGATCGTGAACATGGAGGGCTTCACATCGGTCAGGTCCTCGGAAGGATCGTAGGTGATGGCGCTGGCATCCCACTCGTGGGCGCCGGGGCCGACATAATTGCCCTGCGCGTCCGTCACGAAGCTCTTGTAGAGCCCGTTCAGGTCACCATTCCACAAAGAACGGTGCTGGCCCTTCAGTTCGGCGATGCAGGCATCCATGTCATAGTAGGAACGGCGCACGTAGTCATACCAGCGGTCACCTTCGAGGGCGAGTTCCAGCCGGCGCTCCTTCCAGATGTCCTCGTAGGTGACGGAAGCGAGCGGCTCGGCATGGGCGCGCTCACGGATCCTGTTCACATAGGTGAGGGCATCGGAGGTATTGCCGGTCAGGAAAGCCGCCTCGGCATAGACGAGGTAGATGTCACCCAAGCGCAGGATGTGCGTCGGGAGCTGGTTGTACATTTCGAAGGACGGATAGCCGAAGGCCGCCTCATGGTCGGCCACATCCCCGTAGAGGTGCTTGCAATAGTTGGCGCCGGTGGCGCAGCCGAAGGACTTGTTCGAAGCGTTGGCCGTCAGGCCGCCGGGAGCATAACTGTCGTCATAGAAGAAGCGGTAGAAATCGAAACCGCCCATGTCGGTCCAGAAGTAGTCGTACTGGTCGCCGAACAGCATCATGGTCGCCTGCCGGCGGTCGTCTCGGTTGACCCGCTTGGTCGGATCGTCCGTCGCCGACACGCCGAAAGCCTCCTGCAGGTCGATGGAAGGGCCCTTCCAGTCGCCCCAGAGGTTGCCGTTCTCGTCGAATCCGACGAGACCCACATCGCACTGGATGGAGTTCTGGGAAGTCCAGGCTTTCTGCTTGCACTGCCAATGCCAGGTGAAGAGTTCCTCCCCGGTCTGCTGGAACTTGTCCGGCGTCATCCGGAAAATGTCGGAATACTTCGGGGTCAGGGTACGGCCGGAATTGTCGATGACATCCTTCGCATACCGCGCAGCGGCGGCGAGGTCGCCCGAGCTCAGGGAGCCCTCCACGCCGGCCTTGGTCAGATAGACCTTGGCGAGCAGCGCCTCGGCGGCATAATAGTCGATGCGGTTGAGCTTGCCGATGTACGCATTCTTCGGAAGGAGTTCCATCGCCTTCTCGAGGGTCAGGACGATGTACTCGTAGACATCGGCCTTCTTGACCTTGGACACCTCGTTGTAGCTGGCCTCCTTGATCGTCTCGGTATTGTCGTGGATGATCGGGACGTCGCCGAACGTGCGCACCAGGAAGAAATAGGCCATCGCCTTCCAGGCGAGGGCTTCACCGATGCAGCGGTTCTTGACAGCCTCGGAAGCGGTGGTCTCCGCATTCCGGATGTTGTTGATCACCGTGTTGCACTGCGCATTCACGGCCCACAGGGAATACGCCATGTTCTTCAGGTCCTGGTCCGTTCCGTTCACGGTCAGGGTGGAATAGGCGTTCTGGCCCTGGTAGACATTGCCGCACATCGTCTCGGAACCGTAGATGTAGAAGCGGATGATGTCGTACCACGGGGAATTGTAGAGATAGTTGATACCCTGCTCGACCTGCGCGTCATTCTTGTAGAAATCGCCGGTGGTGTAGGAATCCTCGGACGGGCGGTCCAGGAATTTCTCACAGGACGCGGCGGAAACGACGGCCAGGGCCAGGATGATATATTTGAATGTATTTTTCATATGCTTGTCCTCCATCGTTTAGAAAGTGATGTTCAGGCCGAAGGAACAGGTCATCGGAGAAGGATAACGTCCGTTGTCCACACCGAAGGCCATACCGGAGGAATCCTGGGTGGAGGCGCCCACTTCCGGATCGAAACCGGTATACTTCGTGAAGGTGTAGAGGTTCTGGATGTTCATATAGATACGCACGTTGTCGATCTTCGCCTTCTGGAGCACGTTCTTCGGGAACGTGTAGCCCAGGGTGATGTTCTTGACGCGGAGGTAGGAGCCGTCCTCGATGTAGCGGGTGCTGAGACGGTCGTTGTCATTCGGGTCCTGGATGGTCGGACGCGGGGTCTTGGTGCCGGAATTGGCGACCTTCACATTGGTGATGTCGTCATACCACATGGAACCGTCGGCATACGTCTTCTCGGGATCCACGACCGCGAGCCGGGCACGGTCCCGGATGGACACATGCTGGTTCGTCCAGGTGCTGTTCATGTGCACGAGGCCGTTGTAGCCCTGGCCCATCATGTTGTAATTGAGGACCTTGTTGCCATAGGAACCGTTCAGGAACACGGACAGGTCCACATTCTTGTAGCGGAAGGAGTTCGTCCAGCCGAAGGTGAACTTCGGGAGCGGAGATCCGATGTTGGTCTGGTCGTGCTCGTTGATGACGTTGTCCCCGTTGATATCCTTGAACTTGATATCGCCGACCCAGACGGTGGTGGCCCGGTTGAACACGCCGTCAGCCGGATATTTCTCCGCCTTCGGGGAATTCTGGATGTCCTCCAGGGACTCGTACACACCCTCCACGACATAGCCGTAGAAGCTGTACAGGGGCTGGCCGATCTCGGTCACGGAAACGATGTCGCTCCACTGGCCGTAGCCCACGAGCTGCGCGTTGGCGGAGCCGTCCAGGGCGACGAGCTTGTTCCGGTTGAAGGAAATCTGGAAATTGCTGTCCCAGCTGAAGTTCTTGTTGTCGATCGGATGCGTGTCCAGGGTGATTTCCAGACCCTTGTTCTCAATGGTGCCGAAATTGCCCTTCGGCGCCGCGAGGGCGGAGGAGCCGTTGCCCTGCGTACCCATGTAGGAAGGGAGGGTCAGGGACATCAGCATGTCGGAGGACACTTTCTTATAGAGGTCCACCGTCAGGTTGATGCGGTTCTTCAGGAAGTTCAGGTCGAAACCGATGTTGGTCTGCACCTGCTTCTCCCAGTGGATACCGGTGTTGGAAATGTTCGCCGGACGCTGGCTGTCACCGAGGCCGGTCGGCATCTTGCTCATGCCGGACTCCCAGGCGCCGCCGCCGATGTTGGCGTTGCCGGTCTGTCCCCAGCCCACGCGGATCTTGCCGTTGTCCAGGCCGATGGAACGGGAGAAATCCTTCAGGAAAGCCTCGTTGGTGAAGCGCCAGGAGGCCGCGAAGGAATGGAAGTTCGCCCAGCGGTTATCCGGGCCGAAGTTGGAGGAGCCGTCCCGGCGGAAGGTGTAGGTCGCCAGGTAGCGGTCGTCATAGTTGTAGGTCTCACGGGTGAAGAAGGACGCCATCGCGGAGGAGCCGAAACCGGAGCCCACGGTCGGGTTGCCGGTCGCGAGCGAGATGTTGTGGATGTCGTCCGAAGGAAGACCGGTGTTGCTGGCGCTGAGGTAGTTCCAGCGGGACTCCCAGGCTTCCTGGCCCACCATGGCCGTCAGGCTGTGCTTGCCGAAGGAATTGGCGTAGGTCAGGTAGTTCTTGAGGGACCAGTAGGTGCTGGCGTTGCGCTGGGTGCTCATGGAGTTGTTGCCGCGCTGCCAGCCGCCGAGGTTCACCATCGGCTTGTAGGTCGTGGCCTCGGAGTTGGAGACGTCGAAACCGACCTCGCTGCGCCAGGTGAAATGCTTGAGGGGCGTGATGTCCGCATAGACGTTGCCGGTGAGTTTCTGGCGCTTGAGGAGGTTCTGGTCCAGCATGGCCAGGGCCACCGGGTTGGCGGAGGTATAACCCTCACGGACCGTCGTGGAATAGTTGCCGTCCAGGTCATAGACCGGGATATCAGGCAACGTGCTCAGGGAGTAGAAGATGACACCTTCCTGACCGTCGGCGAGCTTGATATCGTCGTTGGTGATGGCGTAAGTGGCGTTCACGCCCAGCTTGAACCAGTCCTTGAGCTGCGCATCCACGTTGGTGCGGAAGGAGAGACGGTCGAAGTTGGAACCGATGATGGTACCCTGCTGGTCCATGTAGGAACCGGAAATGTAGTACTGCACCTTCTCGGAGCCGCCCTGGGCGCTGACCTGGTGCTGGTGCTGCAGGGCGGTGCGGAACACCTCGTCCTGCCAGTTGGTACCCTTGCCGAGGATGGAGGGATCGGCATAGTAGCCGTTGTGGTCCACAAGACCCTGACCGGCGAGGTCGTTGTAGTATTCGGCGAACTGACGGAGGTCCATCATGTCGATGCGGCTGTTCTGGCGGGAGACCGCGAACATGCCGTCATAGGAGAACTTCGCATCGCCGGCCTTGCCGTGCTTGGTGGTGATGAGAACGACACCGTTCGCGCCCTGGGCGCCGTAGATAGCCGTCGCAGACGCGTCCTTGAGGATTTCCATGGACACGATATCGGCCGGGTTGATGGTGGCGAGCGGAGAGATCGTGGAGACCTTGCCGTTGCCGAGGCCGCCGAGACCGAAGTCGCCGCCGGAATTGCCGCCGCCCTGGACGATCACGCCGTCGATGACGTACAGCGGTTCCGCGTTGGCGTTGACGGTCGCCTGACCGCGGACGCGGATGGAAGAGGAGGAACCCGGCGCACCGGAGGTCTGCACCGCGGAAACACCGGCGGCGCGGCCCTGCAGGGACTGGTCCAGGTTGGTGATGACGGACCCCTTGAGGTCTTCTTCCTTCATGGATACGGACGCGCCGGAGAGGTCGCTCCGCTTCATGGTACCGTAACCCACGACGACGACTTCGTCGAGGAATTCGGTGTCTTCTTTCAGGAGGACATTGATGCGGGACTGATTGCCCACCTCGATCTCCTGCGTGGCATAGCCGATGGAAGAGAACACGAGCGTCGCGCCGGGCTTCACCGTGATCACGTAGTTTCCATCCAGGTCTGTGACAGCACCGTTCTGGGTGCCTTTTTCCATCACGCTGGCGCCGATGACCGGGCCGATATCGTCAGTGACGGTACCCGTGACCCTGTTCTGGGCGAACAGGGTCCCCGCGGTCGCAAGGAGCGCAAGCATGAAGGCTAACAGCTTGTTTTTCATGCTACTGGTTGTTTGGTTGTTGGTTGATGTTGATTATGGATTGTTTGATGATTTCGACAGTGGTGTCGTCCACATAGACGCCGTTCAGGCCCTGGGCCTCCTGGGCCGGGTCGCCGGCATAGTCGTCGCCCCGTTCCCACTGGGTGTGCCGCGGGCGGGCGAAGCCGCTCCAGCCCCAGAAATTCGCCCCGGCGATCTCCTTCCCCACCTTGGAGAAGAGATGGCGGTAGTACGTGTCACGGCCCTCGGTCGTGGCCGTGCGCTCGGGCGAGAAACCGTCCCGGGGGAAGCCGAACTCCTCCACGACGATGGGCTGTCCGTATTTCTGCGCCAAGGCCACATGGGCGGCGATATATTCATCGGTTTTCGCGCACGCGCCCGGGAGATCCTCCACGAGGCTGTCCGCCCGCGCCCAGCTCCAGTTATAGGGCCAGATATGGATGGTCATGTAATCCACGTCCGGGATGGCGGCCAGGGCTTCCAGGAGCGCCGGATCGTTCTCGCAGCCCATCAAGCCTTCGTTGCCGGTGGAGACCAGATGGTTCGGGTCGATTTCCTTGATCAGGCGGGCGGCTTCCGTGAGCCAGCTGACGAATCCTTTCCGGACGGCCGGGTCGTCGGAGAAACAGCGCGGCTCATTGCCGATCTGCCAGGAGAAAATGGCGGGATCCTCGCTGTAAGGCTTTCCCGTCACGGTATTGGTACGGCCGACGATGGATTTCAAGTGGTTGAAGAACAGCTCCTGGGCCTTCTGATTAACCGAGAACTGCGCCATCTGCTGCATGAAAGGCCCATAACCGTCCAGGAGGGGAATCAGTGCCTTTCCGGCGCCGGCCCATTCCAGGTACTGCCCGTAGCCCCCGGACCACTCCCAGGAGTTGTTCAAATACAGGACAGCCTGCATGTCCCGCTTCCCGAGTTCTACCAGAAAACGGTCCAATCCTGTTAAAATAGTATCATTATACACGCCCGGCTCCTTCTGCAAAGTAGGCTCGATGCGGGAGAAAACCCCGTCGGGGCCATCCCCTCCCACCAGGACGCGGAGGTTGTCGACACCCAGGGACTTTATGGTATCCAGCTCCCGGACGAGGCGGTCATAATCGCCGCCCTCACCCTCCGAGGCCAGAATAGGACCATACCAAAAATTGGTTCCAATATACGAATATGAACGGTCGTTACGGACAAAATGACCGTCCTCGACCCGGACGACGGCCGAAGGCTCGGAGTGAGGGACGCAAGCAGCGGCCAGGAAGGAGATTCCCGCGAAGAGGACCGTTTTCAGTGTCTGCTTAATCATGTTGGCGCGCGTCAATTTGAATGATACAAATTTACACGAAGCGCTTTCCGCAGACAAATACAATCAAACTAAATATCGATACTATTTTGCCAAGCCCCCCCCCAAAAAAGCCGGATTACAACGGACTGAAAACCAATGGATTCAGTGATAGGGTTTCAAGATGGCGTCCTTCACTCGGGGCGTCGTCCAGGCGGGAACGGCGCGGTCGGCCCCGTCCGACAGGCACATCCAATACAGGGCGGCCATGCCGGTGTCCTTCGCCTTCTGCGAGAAGTAGCCGGCGAAACGAATCATCGCCGCGGAGTCCTCGTTGGACCCGCCGCCCCACTCGCCGATGATCACCGGCACGCCCAGCCGACGGACGACGTACTGGTCCAGGTCCGTGAACTGACGGTCGATGTCCGCCTTCTGCGCGTCGAACTTGTCGGCCTCCCAGTAGCTGTGGATCTGCACGGCGATGTGGCCGGGGGCTTCCGGAAGAACGAGCTGGGAAAGAGGGTCTTTCAAGTGCGGGTTCCAGTTCCCGGCGCCGCTGCAGGCGCCGTATGTGTTCACGACCAGGTTCCGCGACGTGTTGTTGCCGCCGGTGGCGCGCACGGTTTCCACGAAGGTCCTCGCATAGTTGTTGATGCCGGCATAAGCGGCGGCCGCTACCTCCGCGTCATAGCGGTCCGGCGAAGCGAAGGTCGCGTAGCACCAGGAATCGTAGGAGTCCAGCATCTCGTTGTAGGACTCGAAAAGAAGTTTGTCCCCGTAGTCCCTGAAGGTCTCGGCGATTTGCTGCCAGAGCGCGGCGTAGCGGTCTTTCGCCGCATCGAACTTGTCCGCCACCAGCCAGGCGGCGCCGTTCTTTTTCTCGCCGTGGTCCCCCGTGTCGTGATGGACATTGAGGATGCAGTACATCCCTTCGTCGAGGACGTAACCGACGACTTCCCGGACGCGGGCCATCCAGGCGGGATCCACGCGGTAGTCCGTGGATTCCAGCCATTTGTCCATGTTCCAGCGGCCTCCATTCACTTCCATCGTGCCCATATGCGGGTACCAGGTGACAGGGACCCGGATGGCGTTGAAGCCTGCTTCCTTGAACATATGGATGAGC
>JAEEGH010032593.1_pt1 | contig 10014 bp, 9 predicted proteins | sample 9134181 | NCBI WGS metagenome assembly JAEEGH01 (sample SAMN16246544, study PRJNA631951) | gut metagenome | biome: gut microbiome; feature: rumen; material: DP-attached | host: Bos | place: Iran: Karaj | collected 2018-10 | reverse complement strand
GGGACGTGAGGACCGGATAATCGATGGCGCTGAGTATGTGCGCATTCCCATAAACAGCAACGGCAATGCGATGGATGACGAGGAGGCCTTGGGGATAAAGAAACAAAAGCAGTTCAATGTAAGGAAACTGATAATGATTGCTGCCTTCAACAAGAAGGCACAGCAGGTGGCCCGTGACCTCTATCCCAATATGGTTACTCTGGAATCCTGTCAGAAGCGGTTTGCCAGATTCCTGCGAATACTGATCGAAAACCCCGATGGCGGAGCCGTATTCTTTCACTGCACACAGGGTAAGGACCGCACAGGTATGGCATCGGCCTACATTCTGGCGGCTCTCGGGGTGGACAGGGAGACGATTATTGCCGATTTTGACGCAACGAATGCGGTCTATGCCAAGGATGTAAAGCGTCTGTCGCGCCGCGTGCGCTTCTGGGGCGGCCGCGAGGATGAACTGAGTGTTGTCCAGGCGTTCATCGGCGCCAATACCGGAAACTTTATCAAGACACTGGATATGATTGACGCTCAGTACGGATCAATGCAAAACTACCTGAAAGGTCCCCTGGGTCTCTCAGACACTGACATCGCGATACTTAGAGAAAGATATTTGATGTGACGCAAAACGAAACGACCCCTTTGCGTCACTTTACGCTGCGGATCTCTTTGCCGAAGGGGAATATTGATCCGAGGGCAATCTTGAAGTGCATCTGCCCGAACGGGAAGCCGATGATGGTGATGGTGAACAGCAGTGCCAGAACAAGATGGAAGAGTGCAATCTCCCACCAGCCGGTCAGGATCCACAGGACGTTGAAGCCGGTGCTCAGACATCCGGGCTGGCCGGGCTTATCGGCCATCTCACGACCAAACGGCCACAGACAGAATGTTCCGATTTTGATTATCTGAACTCCGAACGGGATGCCTATTATAGTTATACAATAGAGGAATCCTATTATGTAATAAACCAATGCGGTTACAAAGCCGCCCAGAATGACCCAAAGTAAATTGCCCAATGTCTTCATAGTTGCAAGGTTATAATTAATGTCACAAATGTAGTAATTTTGCGGTATGGAAAGAACACTTGTAATACTTAAGCCCTGCACTGTGCAGCGCGGGCTGATTGGAGAGGTAATATCACGGTTTGAAAAACGCGGTCTCAAGCTTGTAGCCATGAAAATGCAGCAACTTGATGCCGATATCCTGCGCCGTCATTATGCGCACATGGTGGAGAAACCTTTTTATCCTATAATAGAGAAGTCAATGATGGCGGCCCCCGTGGTTCTGTGCTGCTGGGAGGGCATCGATGCAGTAAGCGTAGTGCGCGAGATGGCCGGCGCCACCAATGGCCGAAAGGCACTGCCCGGCACTGTGCGCGGTGACCTTTGCGTCAGTCATCAGGAGAACATCATACACGCATCGGACTCATTGGAGACGGCTCAGACGGAGTTGGAGCGTTTCTTCAGTCCCAGTGACTACTGCGACTACCCGTCACCCTTGCTGGACTACCTCTACGCCCAGGACGAACTCTAAAATAGTACCATTGGGGCCTGACCCAATGGTACTATTTTCGCTGGTCGGTGATTTTTATGCCGGGGTAATTGTCGGGATTGAACGTGACTTTGTCCTCGGTCACGCCAAAGATAAAGTGGTGCATGGTGCAGTTTATGCCCATGATCTTGGTGCTCATGCTGATAGGCTCGTAGGTATCCTTTCTGACCTCAAGAGTTATGGTCTTGGGAGAATCATCGTCTTTGTTGGATTTTTTTCTCTTGCATTGCAATTCCCATTTGACTGAATTCTGGCTCTTGATTGTAATATCGTAACCCTCTGGTATATCATCAAACATCCCGGCATCCATTCCGGGATTGCCCGATGCATTGGCATTACCCGGACGGATATTGGTCAATACTACCTCACTGCTTCCTGGAACATACGTCCATTGCAGCGTGTCTTCTATAAAGGTAATGGTGTTTATCTTTGACGACTCAATTTCCAGACGGGTCTTTTTACCTAATGAATAGGTTTTGGTAGTTACAGTGCCTACTATTGGTACCTTTACATCAACAGACATGGCAATTCCATCGGCCTTACGGTCCGATAACCGCTGGTTCATTATGTTTACGATTTCGGCTCCGGTCTGTGCAAAGGTTATGGTGGCCGATAAAAAGGCAATGGCAAAACAAAGGATTCTCTTCATATATAAATAATCAGGTTGAAAGTACTGCAAGCACGTTGATGAGTTCCTCGCCGATGGGCTTGTCCTTCTTGACTGCCTGGGCTATGGGGATGTTGACCATCTTGTCGTTGACAACGCCTATCATGATGTTGCGCTGACCCTCCTTGAGCGCCTCGATGGCGGCTACTCCCATGCGGCTGGCCAGGATGCGGTCCAGAGCGCTGGGACGTCCACCGCGCTGCACGTAACCCAGTATCGAAACGCGCACATCAAACTGCGGATACTCGTTGTGCATACGCTCGGCGTAGTGCATGGCGCCTCCATCGGCCTCCGATACAATTACGATCGAGCTGCGTTTGGACTTGCGGATGCCGCGCTCGATGTAGGCGGCCAGCTGGTCGATATCGGTAAACTTCTCGGGGATGATGGCGGCCTCGGCTCCGGCGGCTATGGCGCTGTTCATGGCCAGGAAACCGGCATCGCGCCCCATCACCTCAATAAAGAATATGCGGTTGTGCGAGTTTGCGGTATCGTGAATCTTGTCCACGCACTCCACAATGGTGTTGAGCGCCGTATCGTAACCGATGGTGTTATCGGTCCCGTACAGGTCATTGTCAATGGTTCCGGGCAGGCCGATAACCGGAATGTCGTATTCGGCCGACAACTCCTGTGCGCCGGACAGCGATCCGTTACCACCTATTACTATAAGGGCGTCAATTTTGTGCTTCTTTATGGTCTGGTATGCCTGAGCACGGCCCTCAACCGTAAGGAACCTCTTGCTGCGGGCTGTGCGCAGGATTGTGCCGCCCTCAAAGATTATGCCCGAAACGCTCTCGGTGGTGAACTCCTTGACCTCGCCGTCAATCAGGCCCTCCCAGCCGCGATAGATACCGTAAACCTTCCAGCCTGCAAATATTGCCGAGCGCGTGACCGCACGGATTGCAGCGTTCATACCAGGGGCATCACCGCCCGATGTCAGCACACCTATACTGTTAATCTTAGCCATCTTTCCAAATTTTGCAGCAAAGTTAGCAAAATAGTACAATTGGGGTCAGGCCCCTTTTGTACTATTTTGCCAAAATGATACAAAAGGGGCCTGACCCCAATTGTACTATTTTAAAAAAAAACTGCAAAATGTTTGGAAGTAATTACAAAATGTAGTTTATTTGCAGCAGAGATTAGTTTAAAACTTGACAAAACCAGCTATATGAAAAAACTTACCGATAAGGAAATTGCAATCATGAACGTGCTCTGGGACGGAGAGCCCATGTCCATGCGTGACATTCTGGAGCGCCTGCCCGAGCCGCAGCCGCACTTCAATACGGTGGCCACATTTGTGCGCCGTCTGGAGAGCAGCGGCATGATAACCCACAAGGAACTGGGTGCCCGATTCTTCCTTTACGAGCCGGCGGTGAGCCGCGAGAAATACGCCGAGATGGTAAACAAGGAGAGCGTGAACCGTTTCTTCGGCGGATCCTACATGGAGTTCATCTCCTGTCTGGTAGAGCAGCAGGAGGTCAGCGTGGAAGAGCTCAAGGAGCTTATCAAAATGGTAGAAAAGAAATAGTCATTATGGGTAGCATAGTCCTTTATATAATAGAGTGGGCGTTTGCCCTGCTGGTGTTGTTGGCCATTTACAAGGCGGCCTTCAGCGGAACCACTCTGCACCGCTTCAACCGGTTTTACCTGCTGGGAGCCACATTGCTTTCGGCCCTTCTCCCCCTTGTGCACGTGACTATCACTGACAGCACCCCGGCAGCCGGCCTCTCAATTGAGGAGACGGAATTTGCCCGGGAGCTGTCAGGGACATTCACGTTTGCCGCTGAGCCCCAGACTATGTGGGCCGATGCCCCCGACCTGGCAACCTCATTGCCTGGACCCGAACGCAAGACCAGCCTCTGGGCGGTATTCCTCATCGGCACATATTCAATCTATGTGCTTACCCTAATAATAGGCTGGAGCCGCGGAATAATCCGTGCCCGCAAGTTCCTGTACGGCAAGCCCCGCCGCCGTCTGAGCCGCACTGTCTGGCTGGTCACCCACAGCGAGCAGTACGGCCCGTTCAGCTGGATGAACTACATAGTGATATCGGACTCCGAGAACGGATTCGCCCGTCGCGCCAGCCTGCGTCACGAGTACTCGCACGTAAAACTCTTACACTCGATAGACCTTGTTGTATTGCTGGCCTGCACCATAGTAAACCCCGTGTGCTGGCTGGTACTCCAGGAGATAAAGATAGTCCACGAATATGAGGCCGATGACGAAGTAATCAACCGTTACGGCATCCAGGAACAGGACTATCAGAGACTTTTACTGATAAAAGCTGTCGGCGCAGAGGCCTATGCGCTTGCCAGCTCCTTTAACCTTAACATTAAAAAGCGAATCATTATGATGAACAAGAACAAAACCCGGAGGAGACGCCTCATGTGGCTTCTGCTCCTGATTCCCCTGCTGGGAATGACATCTGTCCTGTTTGCGCGTACAGAAAAGGCCGTAAATCTGGATGATAAATTACGTTTCACGCAAAGTAATGTTGAAATGGCTTTCAGGTTACCTGAACCTATGATTGATTATTCTTCCGGCTCTCCTGCTTCTACAAGGACCAGCTCTTCGGCTTCTGCAAGAACTGTTCCTCCCCCTCCTGCTGCTGTAACGCGTGCCGAGTACATAAGGGTTATTGGAGATGATGAGGAAATAACTGAAGAATTATCACGTGAAGCAGCAAGAAAAGATGAAATGATCATTCGTCAAAGGAATGTCATGACAATACAAATCAACAAAAATAATGAGATATATGTAAATAACGGACTGATTAAAAGGGTTATAACAATTGATGAGCTCAAGGATCTTGCCAAGCAGTTCATTCAAAATCCTGATAATGATAGCAGACTCCCTGTTATTGAAGATTATGACATAGATGGTTATGGAACTGTTCAGACTACTGTAAAACATGTATTATCATTACAATATGACCGCAGTTCATCGGCTGGCGTTTGGAGTGATGTAAGGTATGAGCTGCAAAAAGCATATAATGAACTGCGCGATGAACTGTGTGTGAGCAGATTCGGAAAGGATTATGACCAATGCAGCGACAGTCAGCAGCAGTTTGCCCGTGGCATGTATGCGATGAAAATCTCTGAAGCACAACCCAAAGTATATGGTGGTGCTCAAGGCGAACTCATCAAAAAAGAAGTCAAATCTTCCGCCGGCAATTACGTGGTCAAGGACGACAAAGTCAATAAGGATCTGCGTATCAGGGTCACAAATTCCCCCGTCAGGTTGTATGTATCGACAGTAATGTTTGATAATGAGAACGGCCAGGATCGTTTTAGGAGTGAGACCACCCCGAAACATATCCGTGTAGAGGAGCTTGATGATTACATAGATCAGGCAATATCAGACGGAATGAAAATCCGAAAAGTCCGCCTTTCAATGCAGCCTGATGTTCCCATGGGACCAATCTTTGACCTGAAAGAAACCCTCCGCTACAGAATGCTGCTGAACCTTGTCATGGAAAGCTACAAAGAACCTGCTCTTGTTTCCCAAAACAGTCCGTTTGTACCTAATGAATCATACGATCAGCAGAAAGCTGATGAAGATGTATTCAATGGCAAACTCCCAGAGATGGTACAATATATCCAAGACAATATCAGTTATCCCGATGAGGCTAAACAGGATTCCAACAGCAATGTGCTTGCATCGTTCACGATAGGTAAGGACGGCAATGTAATGAATCCCGAGATAATAGGATCGGCCGATCCCGCACTTGATGAAGAAGCACTTAAGGTGTTGAGCCAGATGCCCACCTGGATTCCGGCCAGGAACGAGAACGGAGAAGAGATAGAGGTAAAATACACTATCCCGGTAAGCTCTTCATTACCTGCCGATTTCTGAATATAGAATAAAGTTCAAACTCACTTAAAAGAGGGGCGACTAAAAAACATTTTTGCCGCCCCCTTTTATTATTGCCATAACCCAATCGGGAATGTCATCGGTGTAGCGTTTGGCAATCTTGCCATCGGCGGTTCTGAGAATCAGACGGGGCTTTTTGTTCTCTATTGAGTTGTCATACCGATATACCCTGTCGGCTATCTCTATTGCTTTCGATATGTTCTTAAGGGAACTGTAGTATCTGGATATCACTTTGGATATAGGGACCTCATGACCACCGTTCAGATAACGCTGTGCTATTCGGTTTATGTTTATCAGAGGAGATTCCGTACATACATAGAATATCCTTATGAAAAAACCGGCATCCTTAGCCTTACGGATAAAATCCATCTTCTCGACCGATGAGAAAACTGTTTCAAAAACAAAATCTTGACCGTTCTCCAGGCATTGGTAGCGCTGTTGAGTTGCTTTCTGAGCTGCCTTAAGGACGGCATCGGCCGAATTCCAGTCACCGAATATCTCTCTGGCAATATTATCGGGATTGATGTATAAACTGTCGGCCCCCCATTCATTTAGGAGCAACTGTTCTGTTGTGGTGGTCTTACCTGAACCGTTTGGCCCTGCCACAATACACATTACAGGTTTCTTTTTCATAGTATCTTATCTGCTATTCTTTACTTCCTCAAGTTTCTTACGCAACACCTCCTGTGCCCTGTATGAAGACTCTATGGCCGATTCACATACCTGATGCATAATCTCCTCAAGCATGTATTCCTTAGGTTCATCAAGTGATGAGAGGCGGTATTTCCTGATATCCTGGGCATGGGGCTCAGAACTATCCACGCCACACTTTGTCCCGAAATAGGAAAGCACTTGGTTAACCTTGTCCATTCTGAGGCTCTGTTTGCCCTGCTCCAGCTCACGCAAAAACCGGAGCCCCACACCGGCCCTGACCGCCAGTTCCGGTTGAGTGATGTGCTGCTCCTTGCGGCATCTCTTTACAAAATCACTGATTTGCTCCATTTTTACACCCTTTCGGGTACAAATTTACAACACAATCAAACAGTAAACAAGCGTATTGGGTGTAAATTGCGGAATAATTCTCATACCATTGGGGCCTGACCCCTTTGGTACTATTTTTGACTTCTGCAGAGTTGTTTCGTATAAGAAGGTGAAATAACTTTGCACACATGAATCTGAGAAAATCAGTCCTTTTTATCCTGATGATGTTCATGGCCCTCCCGATGGCGGGCCAGTACGTGGTTGTGGGAACGCCTGAGACATGGAATGACAACTGGAGCAGTCCCGAGTTGGAGACCATAATGCGCACGTACGTAAAGCAGATGTTTGAGGTAAACGGCTGCGTATACGGCGTTGATGAATACGAGCCTACACCATACCCCCTTCAGGGCGCCAACATCAAGGTAACCTGCATGGGCGACACCACCGCATTTGACGGAATGGCGGCCGATACCGACGGCCGTTTCTGGGTCTACATGTCGCGCCGTGACCGCCTTAAGGACACCAGGCTGCGTGTAACCGTCTCATACCTTGGAATGGGCACGCTCGATACCATATTCGATATCCCCAGAACCAGAATGGACGGGGTCGATACATACGCAATTCAGTTGGATTCGGTAGTGCTGCGCAGCAACCCGCTCACCACCGAGGAGGTTGAGATTGTGGCCGAACTGCAGCGGATGTACCAGCGCGGCGACACCGTAATATTCAATGCCGATGCCTACGAGATGCCCACCGGAAGCGTGCTGCTGGATCTGGTGCGCCGTCTGCCCGGACTCAAGTATCAGGATGGCGCCATGACCTACCTGGGCCGCAGCATTGAGGAGATACGCCTTAACGGAGACTCTTTCTTTAAGCGCGACATGAGCATTGCACTCAACAACATGCCCACAGACAAACTCAAGAGCCTCAAGGTATACGAGGTACCCGATGATACATTAAAAAGGATTACGAATAACCACCTGGTAATGGACATGGAGACCAAGGAACCCATGGACCGCACCACCTTTGCCAGCATATCTGCCGGAACCACCAACCGGTTTGACCGCTGGTCTGTATCGGCCGATGCCTCCTCATGGAAACAGGGCGGGGGTGAGGTCTACGCATCGTTCTCACACAGCACCATACCGTCTGAATACGCCTATTCGCTCAAGTCACGCAACACATCGGGCAGTTTGTACGTAGACAAGCAGTTCAAGAAGGTATCGGTAGACGGCTCCATGTCATACGGCGACAACTACAGCGAGAACAAGAGCGCCAACTACAACAAGATGTTCATGCCTGAGTTCACCCAGAACTCGGTCAGCGAGTCGGAGAGCAGCAACGGCAGCAACAACCTGGGCGGGTCGGCATCGGCCTACTGGAATTTCAATGAAAGGAACTGGGCCAATGTGAACCTGAGTTACTCGCGCAGCGGCAGCAACAGTTCAAGCCTGTCAGTTGACACCATATCCAATGAAGGCGAGGGGCTCATAAGCCACACACGCCAGTCAAACCGCTCCCGTACGGACAGTGACTCGTACGGAGTGACAATGGGATTCGGCAGCAGGTTCGGTGAGGATGAGGCCTATTCGCTGCATTCGTACCTCAGTTACAACGGCTCGCAGAGCCAGGGTGTGAGCACCAACGAGTCTTACAGCCGTTTCTACCAGTTGGGTGACAGCGCCCGCCAGGTCACTCACCGTATACTGACCCCGTCCAATAACCACTCCTTTAACGGCAGCATCGGCCTGGACCGCCGTTTGGGCCTGAACGGCTATCTGGATTTCAGTTACTCGTTCACCTACAACAACACGGTCAGCAGCCAGAACTATGAGGACATAGCCGCCGACGGAACTCTGAGCGGGGTGGACAGCCTCCATTATGACAAGCGAAACAACAACGTCAACAACAACTTTGACCTGCATTATTACTACAGTGACTCACTGTACAGGATTAACCTGAGTGCCCAGGCTGCACCCACCGTCATGACCATTGACAATGACCAGGCCGGTAAGAATGAACATATCCGATACACGGGCGTGCGTTATCATACCAATGCCGATTTCCGCGTCAAGGTGTTCGGCAAGAGTGAACTTGGATTGGGGTACACTGGAAACAACGGATTGCCCGATGTATCGCAACTGTCAACCGTAACTGATTACAGCGACCCCATGAACATACATGAGGGTAACAGTGCGCTCAAGAACTCGTTCACGCACACTGTCAATGCCGAGTTCCAGTTTATGTCCTACATGCGTACCAGCGTCTCTTACAGCACCACGCAGAATCAGATCACCACGCTCACCAGACTGGACCGCGAGACCGGCGCACGCCGCACATCGCCCGCCAATATAAACGGCAGTTGGAATGTGAACGAATACCTTTTCCTGACTTATCCGTTCCGCGACCTTTCGCTGAGTTTCTCCGCCAACCACTCATTACGCCATAATGTGGCCTACGTGCAGACCTACACCGACAGCGAGCCGGGCAAGAGCGCCACAGACTGGAACCAGTTGAGTTTCCACCTCAGCGGAGGCTACTCCAACAGTTCATGGATGATACAGGCCGAGACCGGCTACAACGTTGACCGCAGCAAGAGTGACTATCTGGACAAGTCCAACGGCGGAAAGAGGTTCAACGCCAGCGCCGATATCACCTATACCACAAAGTTCGGTCTGGGGGCATCGACCTCATGTAATTACAACAAGCCGTTCGGATATGAGATGGCCGAGGCCAACCGCGCAGAGTGCCTGTGGAACATCTCCATGGAGTACGGTTTCCTAAAGAACCGCCAGGCTGAGGTCCGTGTAACCTGGCGTGACATACTCAAGCAGTACAACGGGTTCTCGGCTGCGGTATCGGGCACCAGTTGGAACGAGACCCGCACCTTTGGCGACACATCCATGTTTGTGATAACCTTCAGTTACGGATTCAACGATTTCAGATAGAGT
>JAEEGH010032592.1_pt1 | contig 10014 bp, 10 predicted proteins | sample 9134181 | NCBI WGS metagenome assembly JAEEGH01 (sample SAMN16246544, study PRJNA631951) | gut metagenome | biome: gut microbiome; feature: rumen; material: DP-attached | host: Bos | place: Iran: Karaj | collected 2018-10 | reverse complement strand
GACCGTCGTCGCAAGAAGCGCGAGTTCCGCTCTCTCTGGATTCAGCGTATCAACGCTGCTGCCCGTGCAGAGGGTATGTCTTACTCTCAGTTCATCGGCGCTCTCCACAAGGCAGGCATCGACCTCAACCGTAAGACTCTTGCATTCCTCGCAGTACACAACGCAGAGGCATTCAAGGCTATCGTTGAGAAGGTAAAGTAAATCAACATTAGTAAATAAAAAGCATCTTTCTCACGGGAAAGGTGCTTTTATTTCTTAAAAAACATAACAATATGAAAGCATTTGTTTTCCCTGGTCAGGGCGCTCAGTTCACAGGAATGGGCAAAGACCTCTACGACACCAATCCAAAGGCAAAGGAGTTGTTTGACAAGGCTAACGAGATTCTTGGCTTCGACATCACCAAGATCATGTTCGAAGGCACTGCTGAGGAGCTGAAGCAGACAAAGGTGACTCAGCCTGCTGTTTTCCTGCACTCAGTAATCTCTGCTATCTGCCTGGGTGATAAATTTCAGCCTGATATGACTGCAGGTCACTCTCTGGGTGAATTCTCTGCTTTGGTTGCAGCTGGTGCTCTGAGTTTTGAAGATGGTCTGAAACTGGTATATGCCCGTGCTATGGCTATGCAGAAAGCTTGCGAGGCTCAGCCTTCAACAATGGCAGCTATTATCGGTCTTTCCGACGAGCAGGTCGAGGAAGTTTGCCGTTCTATCAACCGTGAGGGTCATATCGTGGTTTGTGCTAACTACAACAATCCTGGTCAGTTGGTTATCTCTGGTGATATTGAAGCCATCAACGAGGCTTGTGAGCAGTTAAAGGCTGCCGGTGCCAAGCGTGCTCTGATACTGAAGGTGGGTGGTGCTTTCCACTCTCCACTGATGCAACCAGCCAAGGACGAGCTGCAGGCTGCTATCGAGAAAACGGATATCAAGGCGCCAAAATTCCCTGTTTATCAGAATGTGGATGGTAAGCCTCATACAGATCCTGCTGAAATCAAGGCAAATCTGATAGCTCAGTTGACCAGTTCTGTACGTTGGACTCAGAGTGTTCAGAACATGATTGCCGACGGTGCTGACGACTTCACCGAGTGTGGACCGGGTAAGGCTCTTCAGGGCATGATTTCCAAGATTAACAAGGAAGTGTCTGTACACGGAATTGTCTAAAATTATTATTTTAATCATACCATTTAAATATGTAAAGGAGCGAAGGTATGGGTAAGGTGATTATCTATCAGGTGTTCACTCGTCTCTACGGAAACAGGAACACCAACAGACAGGAAGACGGTACATTGCAGGAGAACGGCTCGGGAAAGATGGCCGATTTCACCCCTGAAGTATTGAAGGGCTTGACACAGATGGGTGTCAGCCATATCTGGTACACGGGAATTATCCGTCATGCCTCTACCACCGACTATACCTCCTATGGTATTCCTCGCCAGCATTCTGCTATTGTAAAGGGCAAGGCTGGCTCTCCCTATGCCATTACCGACTATTATGACATAGATCCGGATTTGGCAGTGGATGTAGCCAACCGTATGCAGGAGTTCGAGGCACTTGTCGAGCGTTCGCATGAGGCTGGGCTGAAAGTCATTATCGACTTTGTGCCCAACCATGTGGCTCGACAATATCACTCTATCTGTAAACCGGCAGGAGTGAAGGACTTGGGCGAGGATGATGATACCCAGTGTGGCTTCGACCCCGTGAATAATAATTTCTATTATTGTCCCGGTCAGCACTTCGCCCCTCATTTTGACCTCTATCACGACGAGGCTGAGCCCTATATGGAGGAACCTGCCAAGGCTACAGGTAATGATCATTTCGATAATGCACCAGGTAAGAACGACTGGTATGAGACTGTCAAACTGAACTATGGTGTTGATTATTATGCCGGTGGGGTAGGTCATTTCGAACCCATTCCCGACACATGGAAGAAGATGACAGACATCCTGTTGTTCTGGGCGTCAAAAGGTATTGACGGTTTCAGGTGTGATATGGCAGAGATGGTGCCGGCAGCCTTCTGGCAGTATGCTACTGCTATCGTGAAGCAGAAATACAAGCATATTGTCTTCGTCGGCGAGGTGTATAACCCGGCTCAGTATCGTAATTACATTGCTGCAGGTTTCGACTGGTTATATGACAAGGTGGGAATGTATGACACCATGCGTGCTGTCATTTGTCACCATGCTCCGGCATCAGCCATTACAGGGGCTTGGCAACAGACCGACGATATTCGTGACCACATGCTCTATTTCCTTGAGAACCATGACGAGCAACGTATAGCCAGCGATTTCTTTGCTGCCGATGCAATGAAAGGTGTGCCTGCTATGATAACCTCGCTGTTGATGCAGCAGAACCCATTCATGCTTTATGCTGGTGAGGAATATGGAGAGCACGGTATGGACAAGGAGGGCTTCAGCGGCAACGACGGACGTACAACAATCTTTGATTACTGGAGCATTGACACGCTCTGCCGCGCTGCTGATAAGAAGCTGACAGCCAAGGAGAAACAGGTTTTCGATATACATAAGCGTGCTATGCAGATAGCCAGCAAGGAGAAGGCTGTTTCTGAAGGCGTCTTCTTCGATCTGATGTATGTCAACCCCCAGTTGGAACGCCAGTATGTGTTCCTGCGTAAGGCTGGTAAAGAGGTGCTTCTTGTTGCTGTCAATTTTGACGACTATGCCGTTGCTATCGACGTAAAGATTCCAGCACATGCCTTCGACTATCTTGAATTTGAGGAAGGCACATATCTTGTTACCGACCTGCTGACAAAAGAGAAGGAGGATACGGCTATCAAACGCGATGGTGCAATCCGACTGACTATGGATGCACGGGGAGCGTATGTGTTGAAGTTTAGGGTTTAGAGTTCATAGTTCATAGTTTAGAGTTTATGGGTGACTATATTCTTAACGAGCATAACAAGGAGGAATTTCCCCCTGCACATACAGCTGAGCATTTGCTGAACCAGACGATGATCAGATTGTTTGGATGTGAGCGTTCACATAATGCCCACATCGAGCGCAAGAAGAGTAAGATGAGTTTTTATGTTGACCATAAGCCAACGCGTCAGGAAGAAAAAGAGATAGAACGCCGCATGAACGAACTGATAGAGGAGGACCTGCCTGTAACGTTCGAATTTGTCACACAGGACGAACTGCCTGAAGGCATTTCTCTCGACCGCCTGCCCGACGATGCTTCTGAAACGATACGCTTGGTTAGGATAGGCGACTACGACGTTTGTCCTTGCATTGGCAAACACGTACGCTCAACCAGTCAGATAGGCCGTTTTGAGATGCTTGGCACTAACTGGGACGAACACGAACACTCGTTTCGTGTACGATTCAAAATTGTGTAACTTTACTTTCCGGGAAATTTAAAACGCATAAAGACTGGATAGTGGTCGGAATAGGTGAGGTCGGTTCTGTAATAGCTCAGACCTTCAAGCGACTCACTATGGAAAATATAGTCGATACGAACGTTTTTCTTACCGCGATAAGTATTCATATAACCACCACCGCATTCCTTGAAACCATCCACCAGATTACCCAACATCGTCTTATAAACGTAAGAGTAGGGCACATCGTTGAAGTCACCACATACAATACAGGGAATCTTCGAAGACTGAATTTGTTGTGCCAGCATGTTAGCTTGACTGGCGCGGAAAATCATACCTAATGTGTAATTGCCGTAGATGGCATTGAGCACGCGATTATTTTCTACACTAATTCCTTGCGCCTCCAGTTTGCCGGCTTTGTACATCGTGCGGTTGATACCAGTACTTTCCAAGTGTGCAGAGAATACACGTATCATCTGTCCCTTCACGTCAATGTCAGCATATAATGCAGCCTGGTTGGAATCATCGAAGAGGAACGGCTTAACGCTCTTGATGGGGTAACGGCTGAAAATCACACCGTCTCTGCCTGCCATTGCCACATAAGGGAAATATTCCTTGTATGAATCGGTGTTCTTGCGGTCGCCACTATTCTCCATATACTCTTGAACACAGAACACATCCACCTTCTGGCGTTTCATTTCTGCCAGAATGTCCTGAGCAAGGAAGCCACTTGTCTCTCTGTTGAAGCGAGCCACATTATAGGTAGCCACCACTAATTCCTCAGGTGCTACAGGTTTCTCGCTGACAGAACGTGGCTGTACCAATGTTCCCATATATGGGATGCAGCACAGGAGCGTTACCAAAGGAATGATGGCATACACCCAGCGCTTGCGAACCAACCAGTAAATCAACAACAGGAAGTTGGCGATAATCAATATGGGAAGTATATAAACAACCATAGCTCTTGCCATATTACCGGCAGGATTGACATCACCTCCGAACAAGCCTAAGAATGTGTAGGCAGAAACAATAAGTTGTAGCACGAGAAACATCATGGCTACATACTTATAAACAGCTAATTTTCCCATATGATTTATTTATTCAAGAATTTCTGAATCCTATCCAGCAAATCTTCTACTCGGAAAGGCTTTGCCATGAAATCGTCACATCCTGCCTCTTTGGCTTCCTTGATGTTCTCGTCGAAAGCATAGGCACTCAGTGCTATGATAGGTATGTTACGATTGACCTCCTTGATGATACGTGTAGCATCCAGTCCGTTCATATCCGGCATACGGATATCCATCAGGATTAAGTTTGGATGTTCATCTTCGCATAATGTGACTGCCTCGATACCGTTGTGTGCACGAATCAGTCTGTAGCGCTTCGACAGTACCACCTTTACCAACTCGAAGTTATTGTCCTCGTCTTCAGCTACCAGAATGAGTGGTGCGTTCTGAACGTCGGTACGGGTGCTGACGCGGATGGTGCGTGAGTTCGTGGTGACACGTGAATTCCGTGAAACGCCGCCGATAGTACCTTCGAATGGCAGTACAAAGCGGAAAGTAGAACCTTCGCCCAATGTTGACGATACACTGATATTACCACCCAGTTTCTCAACGATAATCTTACTCAGTGGCAATCCCAGTCCGTAGCCGTTCTTCATAGTTTCGGCATCTTTTGAAACATAGGTCTTGAAGATGTGTTCCATATCCTCAGGTGCAATACCTGAGCCGGTATCGGAAACAAAGAATTCCACTTCCTGTCCGTCTGATATCAAACGATAACCGTATGTGATGCTACCTTTCGAGGTATGCTTCAATGCATTGCTGATTAAATTCGAGAACACCTGCATCAGTCGGTTGGCGTCAGTGTTGAGAGTTACCACCATGTTAGGCTTGTTCCATACCATCTGTACGGCTTCCGGACATCTGAACTTAAATGTATTCTGCAAGCTCTTGCATATCTCGTTCAAATCAGTCATCGTCTTCTTGATGGCAACCTCACCGGATTCCACCCTCGACAGGTCAAGAATCTCGTTGATGAGCGTCAACAGTCGGGCATTGTTGCTCTCGATGATTTCCATATACTTTGAACGCTCTTCCTGAGAGTCTGTTTCACACATCACTCTCGAAAAGCCTTCAATAGCGTTCAGAGGGGTTCGTATTTCATGGCTCATGTTGGCCAAGAAGAGTGTTTTCATCTTACTGGCCTGCTCAGCCTCATGCGCTTTAGCTTCATATTCATCCAATTTAGCCTTAGCCTCAAACAATTGCTTGTTTGCGGCATCAAGCCTCATGTTAGCCTCGGCAATCTTCTGCAATAAAGTCTCCCTTTCAAAATCAGTCATTTGAAAACACTATATGATTTTGCAAAAGTATAAAATATTTTTAAATCCTCCAAGGAATTTAAAGATTTTTTACCCTCTTTTTGCTTTTTCCCATGCTCCGCTGCTTTTGTGACTCTTCAAGTAAGCCATACCTTTAAACACATTCAGGTTCATAAACAGGAAGTAATAGGGGATATACAGGAATTTGTTCTTCTTGCCTTTCCTTTCGAGCAGATAGCCCAGGAAGGCAGCAATATAAAACAGAATCTGGAGCACCCAAATCCAGTTATAGACGGCACCAGCCTTCAGAAAAACCAATAACACATTCAGGGGTATCAGCAACAGCAGGGCAATAGGTGTGATGCTCCAACGGAGCACACGATGTGAAATAAACTGGAAGGCAACCACCGGTTGGTGCAGCGGATTCAACATGCTGCGCAACCACCAGATGCTCTGCAGTCCTCCTGCTGCTATTCTGCGTTTACGCTTTGATTCCTCTTCCAGGTTGGCTGATCCGTATTCCATTGCATACGCTTCTGATGTGTAAGCAATTTTATAGCCTTTGTCAACCATCCTCAGCGACATCACGAAGTCGTCGAGCAGGGCATTCTCAGGCATTGGTTCATAGAGTGAACGGCGAATGGCGCACAGTTCGCCTGCTGCTCCCATAGCCGAATACAGTTCTCCGTCCCATCGCTTCAGCGTGCTCTCGTATTTCCAGTAGAGTCCTTCACTCTCAGCGGCAGCTTGTCCCTCATGGCGTGCTGCAACGCGTTTTTCGCCAGCTACACAAGCCACTTTCGGATCCATGAAGCAACGCACGATTTCCTGTATTGACTCTGGGTTCAACATGGTGTTGGCATCAGTCATCACCACCAGTTCGCTTTTTACCAGCGCGAGGCCATGATTGAGTGCCGCAGTTTTACCACGACGTTCAGGCGAGTATATCACCTCAACATCGTGGTATTTAGCTAAATAGTCGTTTGTCTGGTCATTTGAACCGTCAGTCACCCACACCACCTTCAGTTTCGGGTAGTCAATCTGATGGGTGTTTTCCATTTTGGATTCAACGATGTCCTGTTCGTTGTAGGCACATATCATGAGTGTAACCTCAGGCAGTTCATCGTCCGTAGGCAGTTCCTGCTTCTTCGGCTTGCCGTAAACGAGTCTTTTGATACTCACCAGCAGCCAGAGCAACATGCCGTAGCCCAGATAGGTGTAGAACACGAGTATCAGGCATATCCAAAACAACACCTTCAGTGTCAGCATGGCTATAACGGTTTTTAGTCCGACAACACTATTCGTTCGTCTCTATTTCCTCCTGCATATCGATAAACTGGCGGTTCTTATCGTAGAACTCATACTGTAGGAAAGCCAGTTTCTGCGAAGGAACGATTCTGATTCCCCAGCCGTATTTCATCTGCCAGCGTCGTTTCAGTGATACGATGCCTTGGTTGATATAGGCTGCGACATAAGGATGTACGTGTAGTGAGAAACACTTGATGCCTATCTTATTGACGAGGCGGTCAATTTTGCTCTCTAACTGATCAGTAAACAGGATTGACGATTTGATTTTTCCCTTACCGAAACATGTGGGACATGTTTCCTCCACATTGACGTCCATTGCCGGACGCACGCGCTGACGGGTAATCTGCATCAGTCCGAACTTACTCAGAGGCAGGATGTTATGGCGTGCACGATCCTTCTGCATGTTCTTGCACATCCGCTCGTAAAGCAATTGGCGGTCTTCTGCAAGGTTCATGTCGATGAAGTCAACCACGATGATTCCTCCCATGTCACGCAGGCGCAACTGGCGAGCCAGCTCGTCGGCTGCTCCCAGATTCACTTCCAGTGCGTTCGCCTCCTGTCCGTTCTCAGCCCGGGTACGGTTACCGCTGTTCACGTCTACTACATGCATGGCTTCCGTATGCTGTATAATCAGATAGGCGCCACGTTTGTAGTTCACGGTCCGTCCGAACGACGACTTCAGTTGTTTGGTGACATTGAAATTGTCGAAGATGGGTACATTGCCTGTGTATTGCTTGACGATCTCCTGCTTCTCCGGTGCAATGAGACCGACGTAGTCCTTCACTTGCTGGAAGATGTCAGCATCGTTGACGTAGATGCCGTCATAAGTGGGGTCGAAGAGGTCGCGCAACAAGGCAACGGCTCTTCCTGTCTCTTCGAAAGCCAGCACCGGTGTCGTTGTCGACTTCTGCACTTTTGCGATGGCATCATCCCAGCGTTTCAGTAAAACTTTCATTTCAGCATCAAGCTCAGCCACACGCTTTCCTTCGGCGGATGTTCTGACAATCACTCCGAAGTTCTTAGGCTTGATGCTTTGTACGAGTTGTTTCAGACGTGTACGTTCTTCGCTTTTCTTAATCTTCGAGGAAACGGAAACCTTGTCCTGGAAAGGGATCAGCACCATATATCTGCCAGCGAAACTCAGTTCACATGTCAGTCGTGGTCCTTTGGTCGAGATGGGTTCTTTCACCACCTGCACCATGATTTCCTGTCCCTGCTTGATCGTGGTCTGGACACTTCCTTCTTTGGGAAGGTCGGGCATTCTTGAAGCTTTGGAAATAGGGAAAAGCTTCTTCCTGTCACTCTGTACCTGTTTCAGGTACTTCTCATAAGAGCTGAATTGAGTCCCCAAGTCAAGATAGTGTAAGAAAGCATCGCGTTCCGATCCCACATCCACGAAACATGCGTTCAATCCGGGCATCAGTTTCTTGACTTTGCCCAGATAGATGTTGCCTACAGAGAACGACGCCTCTCGTTTCTCGTTCTGGTATTCCACCAGTTCCTTGTCTTCGAGCAGCGCTATCGAAATCTCTTTCGGCTGGACGTCAATGATTACTTCACTTGTCATGATTTGTAGATTCGATTCTTTACGGAAAGGGTGCACCAACTTTTCTTGTTAAAGATCTATTGGTACACTCCTTTCATTTCTTTACTTCGTAATGAACAAGTATTTACTTGCTCTTGTGACGATTCTTGCGCAGTCTCTTCTTGCGCTTGTGAGTAGCCATCTTGTGGCCCTTCTTTTTCTTTCCGTTTGGCATAATCTAAATATATTTAAATTGTTTAATGTTTATTTCATCTTTTCTATGAAACTCTTGGCTGGCTTGAAAGCGGGGAAGTCGTGAGCGTCAATCACCAATGTAGTATTCTTGGAAATATTGCGGGCTGTCTTCTTAGCGCGATGCTTGACAGTGAAAGTGCCGAAACCACGCAAATATACATTCTCTTTCTCCACAGCCATACTATGGCGTATCTCTTCCATAAAAGCTTCAACTGTGACAGCTACGTCCTTTTTTGCAAGACCTGTGTCTTCAGCAATCTTGTTGATTATATCTGCCTTTGTCATCTTAATTATTAACTCTTAAAATTGTTTATCTTGTAACTTATTTTCTATTTCGGACTGCAAAGATACTGATTTTCAGTGGGAAACGAAAATTTATCGGCATTTTTTTTCGAAAAAAAGTCAATTCTTCGATATTTGCACCAGTCTTGCTATGTATTTTCCTATGATATCGAACTCCAAATTGACCACACTGCCCACTTTGATATCACAGAAATTTGTGTGTTCGAAAGTGTAGGGGATGATAGCCACCTGGAAAGTGTTCTTCGTGGGATTGCATACGGTCAGCGACACACCGTTAACCGTTACAGAACCCTTATCAACGGTAAAATATCCGTTCAAGGCCATTTCCTTGTTCTCCTGGTATTCGAAAGTGAAGTACGTCGAACCGTCGGCATCCTCCACAGCAATGCATCGTGCCGTCTCGTCCACATGGCCCTGTACGATGTGTCCGTCCAATCGTCCGTTCATCATCATCGAGCGCTCCACATTCACCTTGTCGCCCACCTTCAGCAGTCCAAGATTCGAACGGTCCAGCGTTTCCTTCATCGCCGTGACGGTGTATGTGCCGTCCTCTATGCTGACCACAGTCAGACAAACACCGTTATGAGCCACGCTCTGGTCGATACCCAGTTCGTCCACAAACGAACACTTCAGGGTGAAGTCAATATTCTCCCTGTCCTTCCTGATGCCTACTACAGTGGCAAATTCCTCAATAATACCGGAAAACATGCTAATTCTCAATTATCAATTCTCAATTCTCAATTAAAAAAAGGGAATCGTACCGAGGATGTGATGAAAACTCCTTTGCTATAAGATGAAGAGCGCTCTTAGCCTTTGTAATCCACCGGTTTTACAACTTCTCCTTGTGAGAGATGTGGCCCGCCATTGGCAGAAGAAACAACTCAGTTTTCAATGTAATTTGATGAGTATCCCGATCGAATCGATACGGCCCCGTTTTCTTTATTTTAGTAAGCGAAAAGAGGATAGT
>JAEEGH010032587.1_pt1 | contig 10015 bp, 11 predicted proteins | sample 9134181 | NCBI WGS metagenome assembly JAEEGH01 (sample SAMN16246544, study PRJNA631951) | gut metagenome | biome: gut microbiome; feature: rumen; material: DP-attached | host: Bos | place: Iran: Karaj | collected 2018-10 | reverse complement strand
CAAGAACCATGCGCGAGTGGCGGAACAGGTATACGCGCCGGCCTCAAGTACCGGAGCCCGGACAGGGCCTGTGAGTTCGAGTCTCACCTCGTGCACCATGATCCGGGTTGGTGTAACGGTCAGCACGATCGGCTTTGACCCGATGCGTTGAGGTTCAAATCCTCAGCCCGGAACCATCTGATCCCGTAGCCAAGAGGCAAGGCAGCGGATTGCAAATCCGCGATCGTCCGTTCGACTCGGACCGGGATCTCCATATGCCGGATGATGTCAGACGGCTCTGACACCGGTCCTGAAAACCGTGGGTGGCTGCAAGGCCATGGGGCTCGACACCTCCTTCCGGCGCCACTATTCGGAGTGATACTCTAATGGTAAGAGACCTCCCCGCTAAGGAGGCGGCTCAGCAATGGGCCTTGAGCGTTCGAATCGCTCTCACTCCGCCAATGTGCTCTTAGCTCAGCCTGGTAGAGCAATGGACTTTTAATCCATAGGTCGTGGGTTCGAGCCCCACAGGGCACACCAACAATCGGGATCTTAGCTCATGTGGTAGGGCGGCAGCCCTGAAGCTCCGCGCATGCCTGGTTCAAATCCGGAAGATCCCACCACAATGCACGGATGGCGGAATGGTAGACGCGCCAGTCTCAGGAACTGGTGTCCTTCGGGATATGCGAGTTCGAGTCTCGCTCTGTGCACCATATGGGGGAATAGCCAAGTGGCCAAAGGCAGCTGACTGTAAATCAGCCGGTTCAATCCTTCAGTGGTTCAAATCCACTTTCCCCCACCATTACAGAACCCTCTCTTGTTTTGGTCGACAAGAGAGGGTCCTTCTGTTGATAGCAACTGTCAAGTGTACCCAGGGTAGGGGTCTAAGGGAAAGAAAACGGAAAAGATACTCTGGCCAAGTTTTCTTGTACACCAATCATTGTATACGAGCCTGCAAGATCAGGCTGCTGCCCGTTTCCCGACGATCATCCCGGTGATAATCAGGATAACCGCAGCACTATAAAGCACGATCGCGAGCCAATTCGGAACCTTGTGAACAATTCGGTCAACGACAGTGACACAGGCCCCTATCATACTCCAGATGACGATCCTCGCTGTCCTGAGTTTCATGTTCTTCTTCCTCCACAAAAGTTTTCCGCTCTTCGAAGCGATTTCCTTCCGCTCCTGTTAAACCAATGAACAGGAGCTAAAATACCAGCTGTACCAGCAGCATATAGACAGCCGTGCCCGCGAGGATGCTCAGCAGGGACCTATGTTTCCATATCTGCAGCAGGATGACGGCCAGCACCGCGATGAGTTCCGGGATCCCGAAGGGAAACGCAAAGACCGCCGTATTCCTCAGACAGTAGACCACCAGCATCCCGATGATGGCGGGCGGCAGGACTTTTCCCAGATAGGCGATGTAGGGCGGCACCCGCTTCCGGAATACGAGGAAGGGCAGGAAGCGGAGCAGGATCGTGAAGGCCGACATAACGGCCACAAGGAGCGCAGAATGACCCATGCTGTTCATGCCTCTGCAGTCCCCCTTTCCAGGCGTCCCCGGAGCAGGGACAGGACCAGGGTGATGAGCAGCATGGCCGGAATGAGAAATCTCTCCGGGCCGAACACGGCAAGGGACAGCAGCGTGGCTCCAAGGCCGGTCAGCGCGGGGATCCGGTTGCCCTTCCTGACCCACTGTTCCACGAAGGAGGTCAGGAAGAGCGCCGTCATGCTGAATTCGATCCCCTCGGTGGAAAAGGGCAGGACCGCCCCCAGCAGGCTCCCCAGGACGCTGCCGATCACCCAGTAGCTGTGATCGAAAGCGGAGACCAGGAAGCGATAGAACTCTGCGTCCGCGCCCTCCGGCACTTCCCCGTCACACAGCAGAGAGTAGGTCTCGTCGGTCAGAGCGAAGATCAGATAGGGCTTCAAGCGTCCGGAATCCCTGTAAACCCGGATCATGGAGATACTGTAGAACAGGTGCCGGGCATTCACCATGACGGTGGTCAGGATCGCCGTGACTACCGAGGCCCCGCCGGACAGTAATCCCACGCCCACATACTGCATGGAGCCCGCGTAGATCAGCAGGCTCATGGCCAGGGTCCACAGGAGCCCGTAGCCGGCGGCGTGCATCAGCACGCCGAAGCCGATCCCCAGCACGATGTAGCCCGCCATCACGGGGATCGATCTCACAAAAGCCTTTCGGATCGTTGTGCGTCTCATATCGGCCCTGTTTCTCATGGCGAGGCGTTTTCTTTTGCTTTCGGCTTGATGCTGGCGGCGTAGGCGCTGTTGCAGAGGCCGAGCACCGCCGAGATGATGAAAAGGGTCTCGATCCCCACGGTCTGCCAGATCCAGCCCCCGAAAAGGGCGATCAGCACCGTGATCATGTGGTTGACGGAAATGCCCGTCGAGAGGGTGGCCTTCGTCTCCTCCGGGGAGTCGGAAATGTCCTGCACATAGACATTGGAGGCCATGGACGCCAGAGAGATGATGGAATCCAGCACATAGTTCACGCAGCATACGGTGAAGGCGATCTCCCTAGGGAAAAGATGATGGGCAAATCCGTAGAAAAAGCAGACGACGACCAGGATCAGGGTGTCGGAGATCATGATGATCTTATAGCCGATCCGGTCGATCAGCTTGCCGATCAGCGGGGAAAGGAAGAAACCGGCGATGGCGGAAACGGCAAACAGCAGGCTGATGACCCGGGCGTCCGCGCCGTAAAACAGGATCAGCACATAGGGGCCGAAGGTGAAAAAGACCTGCTTCCTTGCCCCGTAGAACACCTCCAGCATGTAGTACTTCCGGAACTTCTTCCGGAAATAGAAGCGGCTGACCGTCTTGTCCGTCTCGCTTTTGCCGTGGAGCCCGAAGGCCAGCACGGTCCCTATGGCGGTCAGGATCGTGGCGACGAGGAAAAAGGCCCGGAAGGGGGTCTTTCCCGCAAGGAGCGACAAGGTCACGATCACCACCGCGTACCCTGCCAGTGTGCCGATCTGGTTGACGGAGCTCTGATATCCCAAAGCGACGCCGCCGCTGTCCGGCCGGGCGTATTGCAGCGTCATGGTGTTTTTCATCCCCAGCTGGATATGCTCGCCCAGGGAATAGACGCAGATCGCCAGGGTCACCAGCAGCTTGGTCGGCGATACCAGGGCCAGCATGCCCATGCCCGCCAGCATCACCAGCGCGCCGATCTTATAGAGGCTTTCTGCGGAAAGCGTGTAGAAGATCGCCAGGAGCAGGACCAGCAGAAGTCCGGGCAGCTCCCGGAAGAACTCCGCCAGGCCCCGTTCAAATTCGCCCATGACCACGATATTCGCCAGGTAATTGTCGATAACGCCCTTATAGATGCCGTATCCCAGCCCCATGGTCAGGATGGCCAGGAAAAGCCATTGGAAACCGGACTTCTCCTGAAATACAGCTTTGATCTTATTCATTCTTCGCCTTTCGCACGTATTCCTTCGTATGCTTCCCTGTTGCCGGCAGGTGCTTATGACCCTGCCTTCTCGCCGTTCACGATGACGACGTTCATGGGCTCGACCTCGACGTTCTCCCAAACCCGTTCCTTTATGTACGGTTCGGAGGCCAGATACTGCTGGAGAAGCTCTCTGCTCTCAAAGTCCATGATGAGCACAGAGCCTTTCATTTTTCCTTCGCCGTCCAGAAGCCCGCCGGCACAGATCACCTTCCCGGACACCTTCGCCATGTTTTCCAAATGACGGGGCCGGACGGCCAGCCGCCGCTCCAGCATGTTTTTCCCGTCGTATGCTTTAATCATGTACTGCATCTTTATTCTCCCTTTTCGTCTTCATCAGGCAAGAGCCTCTGTTGAATTTTCTCAAGGAGCCCCGCCCCGGTTTCTTCCAGATATTCGAATACACCTTCGGCGTCGGATTACTGAAACGGACGCAGGGTCAGTCTTTCTGTTTCAAGTACCCTGATGTCGCTCCTCCTCACTCCAGTTCACCCAGGACCGGCTGCCCATACTTGAACAGGGCCGCGTTGATCTCATAGATATCGTAGTTCCTGTTGGTAATGAAGTACGAAACGATCAGGTCGAATGCGTCACTGGGCGAGAACGCGATCCCTGCCCTGGAAAGCAGATCAAGCGTAGTATGCAGATCCAGTTCCAGCGCGATGGCGAACGCCACCGCCGTTTTCTTCTTCGGCTTGTAATCCGCCTTGCAGCGGATACGGGAGAATACCTTACGGTCGATATTGGCTTTCTTGTATACGGTCACATCGTCCAGCCCCCGCTCGTCGATCAGCCTGAACAGCTGCTGCTGGAAGGTCTCCCCTGCTCCGCTCAGCACCTCATCCAGGCTCTGACCCGCAAAGCCTGGCAGAGATATGGCAGCCGGGTGCGCTTCCGCCGCTTCCTGCTCAGCCTCCGGGGCTGCCGCGGCTTCCGCTGTTTCGAGCGCCCGGAGTTCTTCCTCTTCCCGCAGCCGAATCATCCGGCGTCTGCGGTTTTCCGATGTTACGGCGCCGCCGTATTCCGCTTTCCGCAGTTCATCGGCGGCATGTTCGTCGATATACTGCTCGATCCCGCCGACCAGCTGCTCGGACAGTTCCAGTGCCCTGCGGTCGAACACCACGAGGATGACCTTCATTTCGTGCGTCAGCAGGAACCTGCCGATCTCCGAAAGGGCGATATTCAGCGCCTCATCCTTGGGAAATCCGTAAACCCCGGTGGCGATCAGCGGGAACGCTATACTTTCGCATTTGAGCGCATCTGCCAAAGCCAGCGAATTGGCATAACAGGAACGCAGGATATCCCGCTCCCCGCAGCTGCCGTCCGCCCAAGCGGGACCGACGGTGTGGATGATGTACTTTGCTTTCAGGGCGAACGCGCCGGTACTGACTGCCTGACCAGGCGCGATCGGGCCGATCTTCTTCCGCTCGGCCAGAAGCTGCGCTTCACCTGCGGCGGCGTATATGGCGCTGTCCGTTCCGCTTCCGATCCTGGGCTTCGGATTGGCCGTGTTGACGATCGCGTCCGCTCTGACTTTCGTAATATCGTTCCTGATGATCTGGAACGGCATCGGTTCCACCCCTCTTCCGGCAGGCCCGGGACTGCCGTCCGGGCTCTCCGCCATCACACCAGTTTATATTAACATATTTTTATGGTATTTGCTATAACAGCAGCCGCAAACCAGCTAAAAAGGAAAAAGACGGGGCATTCTTCTGCCTCGTCTTTCTCAAACGCGGAAGGGTATCGGGCTATTCCCCGATACCGCGTCTGCCTTCGTCCTAGGTCCCGAAGTTTCCTGAGCGCAGCCTGGAGCGACCGGTAGACAAGCGCGAACTTTGTTCCCTCCATTCGCGCGATCTCCACATAGCTCATGTCATCCATGCTTATCGTGCGTTCGCGTGCGTTTTCTGTTTATTTTTTAAGTCTGATAGCACCTTTATCTATATATACCACACAGGAAGCTGCAGCAGGTTCTCTCGAAGCAGATTGGGCTGCGGGCAGGTACAGATGATGGCGCCCGTACCGCGGTGTTTCTCTTCCACCTTGTCCAGAACCGTAAAAGCTCCGGCCTCATCTGCCGTGACCGCGGGGTTTTGCTTGATCTCAATGGGATACAGCATTCCGTTCTCTTCAATGATCAGGTCGATTTCGCTTTCAACCTCATATTCCACGCCGTCTTTCCGTACCTTTTTCTTGTCCCGGCCACGGTAATAAGAAACACAATACCGATAGTCGATGCCTCGATTGGAATAGGATTTCAGTATTTCCGAAATGACAAAAGTCTCAAACATGGCCCCGCTCATGGCTCCATAAGCAAGCGCCTCCGGTGTGAGCCAGCGAGTCAGGTAAGCGGCGAGGCCTGTATCCCGGAAGTAGACCTTGGGCGTCTTGATCGCTTTTTTCAGGACGGACGGCGTATACGGCTCCAACAGATATACGATCCCGGACGCCTCCAGAATCGACACCCACTTTTTGACCGTCGCAGCGTCCTTGCTGATTTCATCGGCAATATTGGCGTAATTGAGCATCTGCCCCGTTCTTGCCGCAACCGCAACCATGAAACGGCGGAAATCATCCAAGTCCTGTACGGCGGACAGCTTGCGGACATCGCGTTCCAGGTAGGTCTTCACATAGCTGGAGAAAAATGCCGACCATTCCATTTCCGGATTCTGCAGCTCGGGATAACTGCCCCGGTGGATCACAGCCCAAAGGTTGTCCGGCGCCTTCGCCGATGCGCTTCGCTTTTGGACATAATCCATGGTGGGAACAAAAGGTTCGTTGAATGGAGTTCCCTGAATCTCCCGCAGGGACAAACCGGCGAGTTCTATGATGCTGACACGGCCTGATAGGGACTCCGATGCTTGCTCCATCAGTTCCAGAGGCTGCGATCCGGAGAGGCAGAATTGCCCGCGCTCATCGCTTTCATCACACTTGATTTTGATAAAGCGGAACAAGCCCGGCGCTCGCTGTACCTCATCATAAAAAGCAGGCGGTGGGTTGAGCATCATGAACATATTTGGGTTTTCATTTGCCTGATCCTCAATAAACGGATCGTCGATCGGGACATATTTCTTATCGGGAAACAAAGTTTTAAGCATGGTCGATTTTCCGGTCTGTCTCGCCCCGGTCACGAGCACACACTTAAAAGTCCTGTTTGAGGTTTTGACCAGTTCTTCGATGCTGCGCTTGATATACTTCATGTTGATCACCTAAATTCGACAATTCTGTATTTTCAATTCCAGATTTGTCTGTATTATACTGCTTTATCAGCATGCAGTCAAGCAGATTTACATTTCCTTCCATGCAGGTAAGTGCAGTTTTCGTCGATTTCCTGGGTCATCCAGATATTGTGTCCGCTTCGGTTTGCAGTTTTGCCTCCGCAGGGATCACCTGACGATGGCGGCCCAGATCTCACTCTGCGCTGCCTTCGCTTCTGGAATCGGGCAAATCGGGTAGCAATGGATCATCCGCTCTCCGATGATCAGATGGCAGTCAACGCCGGCTTCCTCCAGCTTCTGCGCCAGGAGGACGGTATCCGGGTACAGCACTTCCCAAGTCCCGGTCGTAAGGGTAACGGGGCAAAGGCCGGACAGTTCTCCATACAACGGGCTGACCCGCGCGTCGGTCATGGGAAGTCCGTCTGCCCACACCTCTCCCATGCGGCGGAGTCCGTCGATGCCAAGCATCGGATCATGGACAAGGTAATCTTCCAGTTCCCTGTTCGTCATGCTCAGATCCACCCAGGGAGAAATCAGGATCAATTCCTCAGGCCCTTGTTTTTCCTCCTGCAGAAGGACCTCCGCGAGGCCGAGCGCCAAACCGCCGCCTGCGGAGTCTCCCATAAAAACGACCTTTCCGCAGTCGTATGAGTCCAGATAATCCAGGTAATAGGACAGGCACAGGGCATAGGCCGTTTCACAGTTGTACACCGGTTCCTTCGGATAGACCATGAGAACGACCTCAGCTCCGGTCTCCTTTGCCGTTCTGGCAGCCATCGCGGTCTGCTGATTGTTCGGCTGGTTTATATACGCGCCTCCGTGGAAATAGAATACGGTCTGGCCGGGATGTTCCTGATCGTTGTAGATGAACGCCTGCAGGGCATCCATCCGCTCTTCCCGAAGGCTGACTCCGAACTTGGCTTTTTCAATCACTACCAGGTCCTTGTTGCTCTCCGCCTTTTCAGCTATATACGCTTCCGCCTCTTCGACCGACGTGAATTTGTAGCTGCGATGCTGAACGATTAGAAATAGATCAGTAAAACCTGCCATAAATGACCGGTGGTTGATCACACGGCAATAAAACCAGAAGCCTCCGGCAGCCAGGATGATCACAGCCAGGATGATGCAAAGGATCCTAAGCACAGTCTTCATAGCTTTTCGGTCCTCTTTACTTTGAGTTATCTCATCTTCGAGCCTGTATTATAACATACCGCGATCTGGTTGAGAAGGAAAAGCAGACCGCAGACGGGCATTCTTCTCACCGCAAACCTGCCGCCTGCGGGAAAGGCGGACTCACGAACGCTCTCATCAGCATTCCGGAATATAAGCGCTTTCCTGCCCTATTTGACAACACACGGATAACTGCGTTATATTGGCAGCGCAGCGCGAAGTTGCGGGTTGCGGCACAACTCATCTTCGCATCCGCTCCGGGAAATATCAGGAGGACACCATATGAAGAAGATCGCCGAGTTGATCCTTTCGGGCGGTTCTGCAGAGTTTTCCTGTCACGATGAGCAATATCTCATCCAACAGGAGAGCAACAAAGGGTCCCACTACCTCAGTTTGTGGTGCGTCGCCCCCAAAGCAGCCTGCCTTTGCCGGGTCTGCTTCGAGGTTTTTGACGGGCTCTCGGAAGAAACCATAGAGGAACTGTTCAGCCAGCTGCTCCCGGACGGGCACGCTGTTCGGGACCTGGTCCAAAACCCGGAGGTCATTCTGACGATACGGGATTCCTGACGGCGGCAGCGTGATCCGCGGAGAATCTTCACCGGGTCATCTTGAGAACCGGGATCTCAATTTGTTATGTAACTATGAAAGCGCATCAGGCTGTCAGAATTAGGAAGGACGGGATCGACGATCCCGTCCTTCCGCCGTTTTCTGATAATTGCGATCGTGCATTCCTGCGCAGCGCCGCCATATGATCCATGAATCATGGGCGCTGTCGGTATGACGCAGGAATGGGTGCTGAACGACAATATCACCTCAGCGGAAACGGTGGTGCAGATGATGTTCAACTCCATGCCGGAAAACCTTCAGAAGATCTTCTATATTCAAAAAAACTGAGAGGTACAAGGCCGCAATTCTCAAAAGGACATTGCTCATATCCCGAACGGTCTTCCAGCTATTTCGCAAAAGGGGATCGTCTAAACACCCGCAGGCAGAAAAGGCGATTTCTGTCTCTGGCATTCCGCTTCTCTTGCCCGGTATGGTCTGTATATGGTAGAATTGATGGAAAGCAACATATGCTTCCAGTATCGGATCACTGACGGATCCGAGCCGTCTCTCAAACGCTTTCGAAAGAGCCGCCTGGCCTCCGGCAGACGCTGAGGTTATGGAGCTGATCGTAATCTTAAATGGAGGATACTCTAATGATTAACAAAAAGCGGACCGCGATATCCATCGTCCTTGCGCTTTCATTGCTTCTGACGACAATACTCTGCAGCTGCGTCAAAAATGAAGCCGAGGCGAAGCCCACGGAGCCCGTTATGACCAAGGCTCCCGTCAGCCAGTCAACCACGACTGAACCGCCGGAAACCGACGCAGATGCGGGAAGGCTGGACGGTGAGCGATTCGAAGGGACCGTCATACTCGAAGGCATGGAGGAAACCGTCCAATACGAGCATGTCCGCAACGAGGATATCGGGTTTGAGCTGGACTATGAATACGAGGCGCTTGAACGGCACCGCGCGTCGGATCGTGAATACTTCATTTCGCGTTACGACGAACCCGACGATCCCTGGAACTACCTTGAGGTGACGTGCAGCGAGGAAAATGCCGATACTGTCTCCCCTGCCGTTATCGCGGAGCTCTCCAAGGATTTCGACGCAGTCACTTCGGAAGCCTTGACCCTCGACCTTGCAGGTGAATGCGTAAGAGTCGATGCGTCCGGCGCAAAGGCCGGCAGTGTGCCCGCCGGCGCATTGGAAAGCGTGTATATCGTCCCCGCAGCGGACGGCTGCTGCATAGCCACAGCGCACTATACGGTTGAGAGCGCCGAAGGCTTCGGCGCGAGATTCGCCGCCATGATGAACACGCTGATCGTCACAGGTGCTGTTACTCCCGCAGCAGGCTGAATGATCTAGCTGCGACGGGAGCGGCAGCAGCGGTCAGGATGTTGCCGAATGCGCCGGAGCGGTGGTGAAGGAAAGAAGCGTCGTACCGCCAGGAACCATGATGGTGGGCGTTCCGGCAAAACGCGTGCGGGAGCTTGGCCCTGAGCAGCTTTCCCTTCTTGATGGCACTCCGCCATATGTCGCACTGTCAAAAGCGTATCTTGAAGGGCACCGTGTATTGGAATAGTCTTCAATCGACAGGCAAAAAAGAAATATGGAGGAACGGG